>ENA-OPRR01001396-OPRR01001396.1-human-gut-metagenome-genome-assembly--contig:-NODE-1396-length-20338-cov-8.108416_pt1 | contig 20338 bp, 19 predicted proteins | sample MGYA00241796_ERZ501883 | MGnify/ENA primary metagenome ERZ501883 (study PRJEB25962, sample SAMEA2042406) | human gut metagenome | biome: human gut; feature: human-associated habitat; material: faeces...
ATACTCTATTTTAAGGTACGAAAGAAAAAATATTGGGATATTATCATGATAAAAAAGGAAAAGTTCCTTTCACCTTCGCCCGAAAAAGTGTGATTTAAGTGATCGCAAAGATTTCCTTTCCGGAGCAAAATCGATCAAACACTGGTCAACCAGTCATTCTTGAACGTATCCGGTAAAACAGCCGCTCTCCTATAGTAAAAAAGGAGAATGCATCCATACAGGCACATCCTCCTTCTTCTCTTATAAACTATATACTCTCTATGTCAACTATTCAAGAACGATCACCTTATATTTCGGGACCAAAATCTTCATGATAGTCCAACCGATCAAATAAGCGACGGCACATACGCAGAAGATAATGAAATAGCCGGCAGGCTTGCCAGTGAAGCCCATAAATGTCATCTGAGTAGCATCTGCATAAACAAACAGATTCCCAGCCACCTTCTGCAAGATCATGGAACCGACACCACCGGCCATACCTCCGATACCCGTAACGGTTGCAATAGCCGATTTCGGAAACATGTCACCGACAGTAGAGAAAATATTGGCAGACCATGACTGGTGAGCTGCACCACCGATACCAATCATGATAACCGGAAACCACGGAGAAATCGTACCCAACGGCTGCGCCAACAGTACCAACAAAGGAAAGAAAGCAAAAATCAACATCGCTTTCATACGAGCGGCATATGGGTTCATTCCACTTCGGTTAATAAAGATCGTCGGCAGTTTGCCTCCGTAAATAGACAACATCGTGATGGCATACAAAGTAAAGATCAACCCCATGCCCAACGGATCGGAGGTCTTGATACCGAACTGCGTATTCAGATAAGAAGGAGTCCAAAAAAGGAAAAACCACCAAACCCCGTCCGTCATGAATTTACCGACAACAAAGGCCCAAGTCTGTTTAAACGTGAAACATTGCAGGAAACCGATCTTCTTCTCGTGTTCTTCTTCGACGACGACAATGTCTTTTTCGTTCTTATCCTGTTCAATATACTCCAACTCGGCTTTATTCACATGTTTGCTCTTGTCCGGGGTCGTGTACATGAATACCCACAAACCCATCCAGACAAAACCGAGCGCACCGATCACGATAAAAGCCATTTCCCAGCCCCAAGCTTTTGCCAACAAGGGAATAGAGATAGGAGCGACCAAAGCCCCAATAGAAGCACCGGCATTGAAGATCGAAGTCGCATAAGCACGGTCTTTCTTTGGAAAGTATTCAGCCGTAACCTTGATAGCAGCGGGGAAGTTACCTGCTTCACCCAATGCCAGAATACAACGGGCAGCCAGAAAGAAATACATACTCACGGTTGCCAATATCACAACAACATCTCCTGTCGCTGCAATCAATTCGGCTGCACTATTCATTCCGACATAATGTTCGGTTGCAATACCACAACCGGCATGGAGACAGGCTCCGAACGACCAAACACCGATAGCCCAAAATATCCTTTCTTCGTACCCATCCAGTCGATAAAACGGCCGGCAAACAGCATACAGATTGCATACACAATTGAGAAAACTGATGTTATCGTACCGTAATGGGATTCATCCCAATGGAACTCCGGTTTGATAAATTCATCCCAGGTCAAAGAAAGAACCTGGCGATCGAGGTAATTCACTGTTGTTGCAAAAAATAACATCGCACAGATTGTCCATCTGTAATTTGTCATTTTCTCACTTGCTTTTTGAAATGTGTTCATGATATTAATATTCGTTTTTCATAATACGGGGCAAATATAAGGCATTTTTTTTGTTCTACACAAGTTTGTGTGTGCGAATACACGAAGTATTTTTATTTCTTTCACATCCCACCTCCGATTCTTAGAGGTTTGATTTGCATAAAATAAGCATTTTATGTACGTTTGTTTCTCCAATGTAAACTTTATAAATACCATGATTATTATGAAAAAGATTATTTATTTGGTACTTCTGGCCCTGATAACCGGTCTGGTCGCCCAAGCCCATGAAAAAACAGGCGAATGGAACGGATGCGACCGCTACGATTTCACCTTCAAGGATCGCCAGGCAACCATTGTCGTACCTAAAAAAGCAGCCAAAGGAAATCCGTGGATCTGGCGTCCGGCGTTCTTCGATGCTTTTCCAAGTGTGGACAAAGCGTTACTGGAAAAAGGGTTCCACATTGTTTATTACGATGTAACTCATCTATATGGAAGTCCAAGGGCAGTTTCTCTGGGCACCGAATTCTATGAGAATATGACGGATCTTTATAATCTTTCCGAAAAAGTCACACTGGAAGGATTCAGCCGCGGCGGTTTATTCGTCTTCAACTGGGCGGCCCAAAATACTGAGAAAGTGGCTTGCATATATGTAGACGCTCCTGTTTGCGATGTGTTTAGCTGGCCGGGAAGAAAAAACGCGGCTTTGTGGAATGATCTGTTGAAGGAATGGAACCTGACAGATGCCGGAATGGAACATTTCAAAGGGAACCCGATCGACAACCTCGCCCCGATTGCAGCCGCAGGCATACCGATCATCAGTGTATGCGGTGACAGCGATCAGACCGTCCCCTACAAGGAAAACATGGATGTCGTACGTTCGCGCTATCTTGCGGCAGGAGGCCCGGTGGAAGTCATCCTAAAAAAAGAGTGCGACCATCATCCACATAGTTTGGACAATCCGGAACCGGTAGTAGACTTCATCCTTCGCCAGCAGCCGGAGTACGAAAAGTATATACATTATAATGTACGTGGCAGCTTGCAAAACTCGTTCCGTAAATTCGAGAAAGAACGCCGGGCGCGGGTTGCCTTCCTGGGAGGTTCCATCACGGAAATGGACGGATGGCGCAATATGATAGAGCGACAACTACAGCAACGTTTCCCTTATACACAGTTCGAATGGGTAGAAGCAGGTATCGGTTCGACCGGGACGACTCCGGGTTCCTTCCGCCTGCAACATGACATCCTTTCGAAAGGGAAAGTCGACCTTCTTTTTGTCGAAGCCGCCGTAAACGACGACACGAACGGATTCAGCGCCCTCGAACAGGTACGCGGCATGGAAGGGGAAGTGCGCCATGCTTTGGAAAGCAACCCGGAAATGGATATCGTCATGTTGCATTTCATCTATGACCCGTTTATCCCGATGATCGCCCGCCGCCAGATGCCGGATGTTATCCTGAATCACGAACGGGTGGCGAATCACTATCTTATTCCTTCGATCAATCTCTGCCAGGAGATCGGCGAACGGATGCAAAACGGCGAATTTACCTGGGATGAGTTCGGCGGCACTCATCCGAAACCTTTCGGCCATAAGTTTTATGCTGCCGCTATCGGCCATCTTTTCGACGAGATGTGGAAAGGAGTTTCGCCGGAAGGGACAATTGCGGCACACGACATTCCGGCCAAGCCGCTGGATGCCTACAGTTATTATAACGGAGACTTCATCGCTCTCGAAAAAGCCCACTTGAACAAAGGTTGGAAATTAGTAGACAACTGGCATCCCGACAACAAGGCCGGCAAGCGGAACAGCTTTGTCGATGTTCCTATGTTAGAAGCTACACGTCCAGGAGACCGACTAACACTGGATTTCCGGGGGAAAGCGATCGGTATTTTCTGCGTCAGCGGACCTTCTGCCGGAATCTTGGAATATAGTGTCGACGGCGCCCCGTTCAAAGAACTGGATACTTTCACTGAATGGAGCCACAATCTTTATATTCCCTGGGTCTACATGCTGGAAACGGAACTGAAAGACACGGATCACAAACTGGTTCTCCGCATATCGAAAAAGAAGAACCCCGCCTCACAGGGAACGGAATGCCAGATACGAAATTTCGTGGTAAACGGCAGATAAAGATTCTCCATTCGGCAAAAAGAAGACCTTCTTCTTACATAAGTTTTCGAAAAGGACTATCATACTATCATAATTCGAATATATCTATTGAATATCAATAAGTATAGGAATGATAGTAGCAAATTTGACTATCATGCTACTATCATTCCACAATCATAGTTGTCTGCCACTTTGGGATTTTTCCAAAAGAAACGGACTAATTTAACTAAAAACAGGCAGATCTATTCACAAATACCCTCGTTTTAACAAGATTCCACCCCCATCTGTACAGTCGCAGGACCTGGATATGAAAGGTGGTGAGACCCGGATGTCAAGAGAGACAAGTAGGTAATTACTTTAAAATAAGTCATATGCTTTCGAAAAAAATGTGCTTGTTTTATGATAGCATGATTATAGGAAAAGCAACTTTCATACCATCTATCATTCTACGCTCATTGATTTTTAATGAATTGACAACAAATCATAATAGTATAAAGGTAGTTTTCGCAAAAGAAATCTGCATAGAGACAAAGGGATATTTGCCATCAAGAGCAAAGACTGATATCTTCATCCAAGACATTTTCAAAATCGTGATAGATCTAGCATCATGTATTCGGTTGGATATCATCCCAGTCTGCACCGCCATTCGCTCCGATAATCCAATTAAAAGCATAATGCCGTTCCATGACAACGTCCCCATTCAGCGAAGCAGGAGCTTCTTTTCCATGAACTCGTGCTTCCACACAAGCCCAATCATACCGAAGTGTAATATCGGCAGCATCCAATATTTCGGACTGCGAACGAGAGAAACCTTTCGAAAGCAATCCACCGATACCTTTATGTTGCCAGAAAATAGCAGCCAAAACAGGGACATCAATAATCTCAGACGGATAAGGCAAATCATCCACAACACCTGCCGCCCAAAGCAAAACACCGGCACATTCATAGCGCCATCCGAACAGAATACATTCCTGTTCTTCCGGATCAGGATTATCGATATAAGCAGCTTCGGCCGGTGACAGGTAAGATTCCACCTCGTACAACTGTTCCATCTTATTAAAATAGAACAAGGCTTCTTCCCGTCCCGAACCTCCCGAAAGCATGACTTCCGAATAGACAGCAACAGCAAACAACGCGGCGGCACGTTGCACCATCTCCTTTCGGCTTCTCAAATGGGCTTCACTTTCCAATGCTTCACTACGCAAATATTCCATATAAGGGATATGTTTCTCTTCGAGCAACGCAATCGAACGCAAACGTCTTTCCACATCAGCCTGAGTTTCTTCCTGGTAGTTCCCGTCCAATAAATCGGCATTCCCGACCGGGATAAATTCGGTCAACTGACTTTCGCCTTTGGCAGAGAAGAGGAGTTTCCCTTCACCGGTAAAGATCTGCATGCTCGGATAGAGCAGAAAACCGTTCACGTCTCCGGCAATCTCGAATAAACGGTTCAGGATATAGTTCGTCCGGTCTTCATTGTCGTTCAGATCGAAAGTGATCCCAGTCACACAGTTGAACACACGTATCTGGAGCAAGACATTTTCTTTTAGTCCAACCAATGGCGTCTTCACCTGCGAAAAATAATTGGCCATACCAGATATATGGGAAGCAATAAAGTCCGGCTTGCTCATCCGGTGCTTGATCGAGAAGATGACATGTGTTCCATCCGGCAAAGTCAAGTCGATCGTTTCGTCTTCACAAACAAATTCTTTGGTCATCTCTTTAAAACGTTCCCGGATTGCTTCCACGATACGGTTAGAATCTCCGATGACCGTGTACAAAGTAACATTCGCTTTTTCCATTTTTTACTTTTTTATATCCGAGCCACCGGATGGTTATAGCATTTTACAAAAATAGCAAATTATAAACATCCGCAAAGAAAATGCTGCACCCTTTTTCCTCTCCATTCATCATATTAGAAACAAACACCAGATATTATTATGAACAAGTTACTTTCGACTATTCTATCCGCCGTCTTATTGATGGGCGGATTGTGCCAATCTTCCTGCAGCGATAATGACGACATCAAGCTGACAGGCATAGACGGGCGGCCCAGTGTCCTTCTTTCAAACGGGCTAGTTACCGCTTCATTCATTTACTCTGGCAACCAGTTTGCCGGGATCCAATATCCGGATGGGCAAGCGACTCATTTCAGTTATGAGGAAGGGGAATTATCCGGCATATTCTACACGCCTCCCAAAGATATGGCTGACGGACATGCCTGGGTACATTTTAACAAAATCGGGGACAAAACCTACGAAGTCAGCCGTGGAGGTGAACCGTCAATGGACATAGATTACCGAGAAGAGGTGACACTCGATACAAACGGCTTGCCCGTCAGAGTAACCTTCACCGGCATTTTCCAACAAGGGGCGAACCAAGAAAAACAGATCGAGGAGGGCGATCGGAAATCCGATATTGAAAAGCTACCGATAATAACCAAAGAAACGGATATTTTAAACAATCGTACTTGCTCGTTTGAATGTACTTTTGCATGTTTTATCAGATAAAAAAGAAAAAAGATGATTGACATACAAAGTAAGAATGGAAACTCCAAGTTTTTTCTCCTTACCCTGTTAGGGATGTTGACGGCATTCGGGCCATTTGTCACAGACATGTATCTCCCCAGCCTGCCTTCGATGAGAGAATATTTCAAGACAACACCTTCATTGGTACAATTAGGTTTGACAGCCAGTATGATCGGACTGGCGGCAGGAGAAATCTTTTTCGGCTCGCTAAGTGATAAGTATGGACGTCGCTCTCCAATGTTGGCAGCCATGTATCTTTTTATCATTTCCACGATAGGTTGCATCTTTGCTCTCACTATCGAGATATTTGTAATACTGCGCTTGCTACAAGGGATTACGGGAGCCGGCGGTATCGTAATCTCCCGTTCCGTTGCGACAGATATGTTCACCGGTAAAGAGTTGGCAAAGACACTTGCGATAATCGGAGCAATCAACGGAGTCGCTCCTGTAGCCGCTCCGATCATCGGAGGAGGCTTAACAGAAGGGATTGACAGGAAAGGGATCTTCTGGGTATTACTGGCATTAGGAATTATCCTGCTATTGGGATGCCGGCTTATCCGTCAGATTCCGCCGACCGGAAAACAACACGCTTGCCAGTAGCATAGGCATGCTTGTCCTTTCCATTATCGTATGTATAGCCATGAACCTAAATTGCAATTTCTGGATTTACGAGGGATTGCTAATCACCTTACTATTCATGATGGGCTTCTCTTTCACCTCGACTACCGCCTTGGCTATGGAATGTGAACGTGAACATGCCGGCACAGCTTCGGCTTTATCGGGTGCAGTCGGCTTTGGGTTCGGAGGACTGGTATCTCCTTTAGTCGGATTGGGCGATACGATGGTCACGACGGGTATTGTCTTCATGGCATGCGCAACTTGCTCTTTGGGTTGCATACTTTGGGCAAGGAAGATCAACGCGTTCCGGGAAGTATCTCCCATCATACGGAAAAGGGCAACATCCGCACCGGCATAAGATGGAAATCGGCAAGTACTTAAAAACACAAAAGGTTTACACTCAATGTGTAAACCTTTTGTGTGGTCCCACTTGGGCTTGAACCAAGGACTCCCTGATTATGAGTCAGGTGCTCTAACCAACTGAGCTATAGGACCTGTTCAAAGCGTAGCTCTGAAATCGGGTGCAATATTACGATTTATAATCGAGATATGCAAATGTTAAAGTAGAAATCTTACTTTTCTGCAGATTCCTCAGCACCGAACTCCATCAGGTAAGCCTTGATGAAATCATCAATTTTACCATCCATCACACCGTTGACATCGGATGTCTGGAAATTGGTACGATGGTCTTTTACACGACGATCATCGAACACATAGCTACGGATCTGGGAACCCCATTCGATCTTTTTCTTTCCGGCTTCCACCTTTGCCTGCTCTTCCATACGATGTTGCAATTCCTTATCGTACAAGATTGAACGCAACTGACGCATCGCATTCTCCCGATTCTTAGGCTGGTCGCGGGTTTCCGTATTCTCGATCAGGATCTCTTCTTCTTCACCCGTGTAAGGATCTTTAAATTGATAACGCAGACGCACTCCGGATTCCACCTTGTTCACGTTCTGCCCACCGGCACCTCCCGAACGGAACGTATCCCAAGAGATGGCAGCCTGATCGATTTTCACCTCGATCGTGTCGTCGACCAGCGGGGTGACAAAAACAGAAGCAAATGAAGTCATTCGCTTGCCTTGCGCGTTATAAGGAGACACACGTACCAGACGATGCACACCGTTTTCACCCTTCAAATATCCGTAAGCATAGTCGCCTTCGATGTTGAGAGTCGCCGTTTTAATACCGGCCTCATCCCCTTCCTGATAGTTGGCTACGGAAATCTTATATCCATTCGCCTCCGCCCAACGCGTATACATACGGAGCAACATGGAAGCCCAGTCCTGGCTTTCCGTACCGCCGGCACCGGAGTTGATCTTCAGCACACAACTCATCTGGTCGGCTTCCTGACGCAACATATTGCGGAACTCCAGGCTTTCCACCAACTGGATGGCATTGCCATAAGCCTCGTCAACTTCTTCTTCGCTAACGATTCCTTCTTTTACATAATCATAAGCCAACTGCAATTCTTCTGCTGCAGCATGAACCTCGTTATAAAGTTCGATCCACTTTTTCAGTTCTTTTACTTTCTTCATCTGGACTTCCGCCCGTTTGGCATCTTCCCAGAAACCAGGATCATGAGTGCGTAACTCTTCTTCTTCTAACTGGATGGTCTTACCATCTATGTCAAAGATACCCCCTCAGCGCTTGCTCGCGCTCCAACACATTGTGTAGTTGGTCTGATGTGATCATAAAAATTCTTGTTTTTAAATTTGTCCCGCAAAGATACTCAATTTTCCTGACTATCAAAATGTCACAGCTACCCCATCTAAACCGGATTACTACCCCACATATTCGAAGCTTCTTCGTACATCTTTTCGATCGGATCTGCGTATTTCTTCAGAATGACGGAACGACGGAGCTTAAGTGTATCCGTCAGTTCAGCCCCCATCGTAAAAGGTTCGGACAGCAAGGTGAAGCGCTTGATCTTCTCATAAGAAGCCAAGTTCTTCTGGTTTTCCTCAATATGTGTCTCGATCAGGCGAAGGATTTCCTTATTTCGGACAAGTTCTTTCCGGCTACCGACAGCCAGCCCCTTTTCTTCGGCATACTTTTCCAATAATGGATAAGCGGGAACAATCAACGCGCTGACAAACTTACGCTGGTCACCGATAACAGCAATCTGTTCGATATACTGATCGCCGCTCATAACCATTTCAATCGCTTGCGGAGCGATGTATTTGCCGTTCGATGTCTTATATAAGTCCTTGATACGTTCAGTAAAGAACAACGTGTTCCCTTCCATCCTTCCGGCATCTCCTGTACGAAAATAACCATCTTCCGTAAACGCCTTTTCATTTTCGGCTGGCTTATTATAATAACCGGACATCACAGTCTTGCCTTTTACCAGAATTTCGCTATTCTCCGGATCAATCCGTACCTGTACATCTGGCATGACTTCTCCGATCGAACCGAACTGAAATCCGATTTCAGGATAGAAGCAGACGGTCGCTGTCGTCTCGCTCAAACCGTAACCATACACAATAGGGATATTGACAGACTGCAAAAATTCATTGACCGTATCCGAGAGCGGCGCACCGGCCACCGGGAAAAAACGACCACGTTCGATCCCCAACACCCGTTTCAGCAAATTGAAAACAGTCTTATTATACATTTCGAACTTCAATTTCAACCCGAAAGGCGCCGGAATGCTCTTATTTTTATATTCCAGGTTATACTTGCGCCCGGTCTCGATAGCATCCAAAAAGATTTTCTTCATGGTGGAAGATGACGAGTTGATCTTTTCATGCACGCCGGCATATACCTTCTCCCAGAACCGAGGGACGTTGCACATCAATGTAGGGTGTACCTCCGGCAATGTCTTCTGAATCATTTTAGGATCCTGGTTGATCGCAATCGTCACTCCCTTATGCAGGCAATAGTAAGACCACGCTTTTTCAAAAATATGAGTCAGTGGCAAGAAACACATAGAAAGGTCTTTATCCGTCACCATCGGGAGGCGGATGTCATGGATACGCATGGCTTCCAAATAATTGGAATGATGGAGCATGACACCTTTGGATTCTCCTGTCGTCCCGGAAGTATATATTATGGTAGCCAAGTCTTCCGGCACCGCCTCGTTCGTACGGATCTTTACCGTTGTCTCAGCATGCGCATTATCGCCCAGCCGCAAAAAATCGTCAAAATAAATCGAAGTCTTGTCTTCCGGGTTCAACTTGACAGCCGGATCAAACACCACCAGGCGCTTCAGGTATTGAGATTCTTTCTGCACCTTGAATGCATTATTGTACTGCAACTGCTCGCCGACAAACAAAGTATGTATATGAGCATCATTGATTATATACTCAATCTGCCCCGGAGAATTCGTTGCATACATCGGAATAGAAACCACACGGTTCGCATATGCCCCAAAATCCGTATAAAAGCATTGCGGCATATTCTGTGAATAAACCCCGATATTATCCTGTACTTCTATCCCGAATTCGGCCATTGCCTTGGCCGTAAGCATAACTTTTTCAGAAAATTCCTTCCAAGATATTTTTAACCATTTCCCGGTTGCATTATCACGATATTTCAATGCGGTACGGGAGCCATATTTTTCTGCCTGTCGATGAACCAACTCGGCATAATGGTAGTAAATCATAATTCTTTGTTTTGAATTGATGTTGCAAAAGTACGGTTTTCTATTCTATTTGTCACGAGATTAGCCCCTTTTTTACACAAAAGTGCCGGATTTGTGCAATATTAATGTTAAATTAGGATAAACATAGTAGTATGTATTGCATAGTACACAGGCAATGCATATATTTGTAGCGTAAAACAAAATAAAAATGAATGCAGAGAACGTAAAATCACAAATGAGAAAGGGAACATTGGAATATTGTATTCTATTGCTTCTCAAAAAAGAGCCGGCGTACACCTCTGACATTATCCAGAAGTTACAGGAAGCTAAATTGATTGTAGTGGAAGGTACCCTATATCCTCTGTTAACAAGACTAAAGAACAGCGAATTGTTAAGCTACCAGTGGATAGAATCTACTCAAGGACCGCCTCGCAAGTATTACCAGCTCACCCCGAAGGGAGAAGAATTTCTTGGAGAGCTGGAAACATCCTGGCAGGAACTGAATGATACAATAAACCACATCAGAAACAATTAAAATCAGAAAACAATGAAGAAGACACTGACAGTTAATTTGGGAGGAACGGTTTTCCACATTGACGAAGATGCATATCAACTACTCGATAAATATCTAGCAAACCTCCGCATCCACTTCCGCAAGGAAGAAGGTTCGGAAGAGATTATGAACGATTTTGAAATGCGTATCTCCGAACTATTCAACGAGCGGGTTCGACTGGGCTACGAAGTGATCACAATCGAACATGTCGAAGAAGTAATCAAGCGTATGGGCAAGCCGGAAGAATTGTTTGAAGGTGAAGAAGAAAAAGAATATAAGGAAGAAGCCAGGACACAAGCTTTTCAGGAAGAAGAGATTCCCAGAGGCCCGAAAAAGCTGATGCGCGATCCGGACAACCGGGTATTGGGAGGTGTAGCCGGTGGTATCGCCGCTTATATGGGATGGGACGTGACGGCTGTACGCCTTGCTATGATCATCCTGCTTTTTATTCCTTATGCACCGATCATCATCTTATACCTTATACTATGGCTGGTAATGCCGTTGGCCCGGACCGCAGCCGACAAGCTGATGATGCGCGGACAAAGCGTCACCCTCGAAAACATAGGCAAAACAGTTACGGATGGCTTCGAGAAGGTCAGCAATAATGTAAATGATTATATGAGTTCCGACAAACCGAGAAGCTTTCTGCAAAAACTGGCGGACTTGTTTGTCGGTGTGGTAGGCTTCATCCTCAAATTCCTGGCCATACTGATCGGAATCATCCTGCTACCGCCATTATTGCTCGTTGCCTTTATATTGGTCGTCGTCACCTTTGCCCTTATTGCCGGAGGCACAGGCTTCCTATATCAATTGTCGCCGTTCGGGGCCAACCTGATAGCGGGAGCACCTATTTCATTGGCCATCATGGGATGCATCGGATTCATTCTACTGATTGGAATTCCTATTTTTGCCCTGGTATATGCAATCTGCATGCAACTATTCAAAGCCAAGCCATTGCCCAATACGGCCAAATGGACGTTGCTGATCTTATGGTTAGTATCCGTAGTGCTGTGCGTCATCTACTTCTACCAGACCGGAATAAACGGATGGAGCACATTGCCCTGGTACAACTTCTTCAATATATAATCTATAAAAACAACAGAATCATGAAAAAATCATATTCATTCATACTGGTACTCATACTCATAGCAGGGCTTTTATGCTCCTGCCATATAAACAAGGTTTCCGGTGACGGCAATGTCGTAAGCAAGGAAATCCCGATAAAGGATTACGACGAGATACAAATCGAGGGAGAAAACGTCGACTTCAAATATATGCAATCGGATGACGTTCCCTATCTGAAAGTCGAGACAGACCAAAATATCATGGATCTTCTGGATATCAATACCGATAGCAAAGTGTTGGTTGTCCGCCCCAAAAATAGGCATACCGGAATCAACCCCACCCGCTTTATCGTGATAACCAACTCGACTGCACTGAAAGAGTTCAAAATGGCAGGCGGAGGCAATTGTGATTTAGGCAAAGGTCTCAACGGCAAAAAACTGGAAATTAGATTTGCAGGAGGAGGAACTATAAAAGCCGATTCCATTGCCATCACCCGTTTAGATTGCGAAATCGCGGGTAGCGGCACTGTCTCTCTAAGCGGTAAAACAGAAAAGATGAATATTAAAAGCGCCGGTAGCAGCAAGATCAAAGCGTTCGGTCTGGAGACAGAAGAACTTACTTGCAAAGCGGCCGGAAGCACCCATATCGAAATCACCGCAAACAAGGCAATATCCACCAAAATAGCCGGGAGCGGGACTATCCGATACAAAGGAAATCCGAACATAAAGGAAAAGAGCATTATCGGGAGCGGTTCCATAACCAAAGTTGATTAAAAACCCCAAATAAAATTGCGTATAACAATAATTGTGTGTTAAAAAAAGAAGGCCGTCCTTTCACAAGGGGGGCCTTTCTTCTAAGGTTAACAAATTTATGAGTAAAAACCACTAATGAATCTTTATAAAAAACCGCTTTCTTCCTCTCAATATTGTCATACAGAGGAAGAAGCGGTTACAAATATACATAAAGTTTTTTACCAAAAAAGACTTTACCTCATTTATTTAAAGGCATTTCTTATCCGTGCAGCGGTGTCTGCGAGCACGTCCTGAGTAACCTCCATTTTCTTTCCGCCAAAATACATATCAGACTCCTTCTGGATCGGAATTAAATGAATATGCGCATGAGGAACTTCCAGTCCCATAACTGCCAAACCTACCCGTTTGCAAGGTATAACAGCTTCTTGTGCACGAGCCACCCGTTTGGCAAATGCCATCATACGTCCAAGCATGGGATCTTCTATGTCGAAAATATAATCGATTTCTTTTTTCGGAATCACCAACGTATGACCGACAGCAACCGGATTAATGTCCAGAAAAGCAAAGAATTCTTCGTTTTCCGCCACTTTATGACAAGGGATCTCACCTGCCACAATTCTACTGAATATTGATGCCATAATGTTATATTATTAAATCGATATATCCATAATTTCAAAGCTCATCATGCCGGATGGGACTTTGATTTCCACAATGTCACCGACCTTTTTTCCCATCAGCCCCTGCGCAATCGGAGTACTGACCGCAATCTTGCCTTCTTTCAGGTTTGCTTCCGAATCTGAGACCAGAGTATACGTCATGACTGCATTGTTCTTTGTGTTCTTGATCTTAACCTTGTTCAGGATCTGGACTTCATCTGTTTGAACACGGGTTTCGTCTATCAGGCGGGCATTTGAAATCAAGCCCTTCAACTGGGAAAGCTTTGCTTCCATTATGCCCTGTGCTTCCTTTGCTGCGTCATACTCAGCATTTTCAGACAAATCACCTTTGTCACGGGCCTCTGCAATCTGGGCAGATATTTCCGGACGTTTCACTGTTTCCAGATAATTGATTTCAGCTAAAATCTTATCATAGCCATCTTTCGTCATATAGCTCACTGCCATACTAAATCCTCCTATTTATTTAAAATGTTATTATTGATTATTGCATAATAAAAAAAGAATCCCGACCAACTGCTTGGCCGGAACTCCTCTTTCTCTGTATTTTTAGACTTTGCAAAGATAAACGATCTTTTTTAAGAACGCAAATCCTTTTGAAGTGCTTTACAACATGTTAGGACCTATGAATTATGATTTCATCAACGTATAAATTATAATTCACAAATCAAAGTACTGCTTTTACGTCTGCTTCCAGTTTCTTCACGTCTTCGACACGCTTAACCAAGTTTCCTTTGCGATCGAGGATGAAAAGAGCGGGCAATTGTTTTACATTGTACAAACCTGCCACCTGCGAATAAACAGACTGCGGATCGTGGACAGTAACCCACGGCAAATTAGAGGCCCCGTTTCTCCAGAAATGGAAATCACTATCCAACGACACCTGATAAATTTCAAGTCCTTGGTCATGGTATTTTGTGTACAATTCACCCAATGCCATATTCAAAGCCGGCGACCATTCCGTCTGATAAGCCGTAAAGTTTATCAACACCACCTTGCCGGGAGCAACCGTAGACAGTTTTACCACTTCACCCCGAACATCCGGCAATTCGATATCAAGGAATGAAATTTCTTTTGTTTCCACATTGCTGTAATCGACAGGACGTTGCGCACGCAAGACCTTCATGGATTGCAATGTCAGATTGTACAAATGCTTCGAACGCGGACTTTCCGGATAAGTATGATTGTAGCTGGTCGCAACCGCCCCATATGCCTTGACATCTTTCCTGTCATACAAATCAAAGAACAACAAGCCATCGATCTGCTGGAACAAAGCGAAATAGGCGGCTGTGGACATCGGCGCCGAATAAATATATTTCCGAGCGACTTCTTTATAGGCATCGGCAGCAGCCAAAACCTTCATACGGTAGGTCGTATCTGAAATCATCTTATCCTCATATTCCTTCCGTAGACGGCTGATAGCCTGGTTTGCATCCAGTTGTGCCAAAGTGATCGCCTTTATCGCCTTTGAGTTTTCAGACCCTTCCACAGAATAAGAAGTCGCGAAAGTACCAGCATCAGCGACGAAGGATATGGTTTCGGTCGAATCGACCGCGAAATTGATCAGCTGATTGTTCAGACGCAAACGATAAAAATCCGGATACTCAGGACGCTTTTCCGTAAACTTGAACTTCCCGCCGGGAGCTAGCTTGATGGAATCGAGTGTCACCACATTAGAGATTCCGACATTTTCCAAATACATAAGCTGACCATCAGCCCCAGCCACGACTCCCTTCACAGTGAAATCCGAGGAGTTGTTACAAGCTGAGAGAAAGAACATGCACAGTCCTAAAACAGTCAACAGTCGTGTGGATATTTGTTTCATCATATCTTTACTTCTTGTTTTAATCCGCTGCAAATATACATTAATTTACAATTGTGGCACCATTATTCGCTAAATCTTCCCGCTATTTTTATAAAAAAGAGCTTTTCTCATGTTTTTTATTTTCATTTTCACATGTTTACAGACAAACTTTCATTACATTTGCACCAATTTTACAGATAGAAAAATAAGAAAAAGATTATGCTTAATCCAATTAACAAGACGATCGAATTGGCTGATGGAAGAACCATCACCATCGAAACCGGGAAATTGGCGAAACAGGCGGACGGTGCAGTTACCGTACGTATGGGCAACACCGTGTTGCTGGCTACTGTTTGTGCCGCTAAAGATGCAAACCCGGGTGTTGACTTCATGCCGTTACAAGTAGAGTACAAAGAAAAATTCTCGGCATTTGGCCGTTTTCCTGGCGGTTTTACAAAAAGAGAAGGTAAAGCTTCCGACTACGAAATCTTGACTTCTCGTTTGGTCGACCGTGCCCTCCGCCCTCTTTTCCCTGACAATTACCATGCCGAAGTATATGTAAACGTTATATTATTCTCCGCAGACGGTGAAGACATGCCGGATGCACTTGCCGGACTGGCTGCTTCAGCCGCATTGGCCGTATCAGATATTCCTTTCAACGGACCGATCTCCGAATGCCGCGTCGCACGCATCGATGGCAAGTACGTAGTCAACCCCACGTTCTCTGAATTGGAAAAAGCAGATATTGATATTATGGTGGGTGCTACACTTGACAACATCATGATGGTGGAAGGCGAAATGGATGAAGTTCAAGAATCAGAAATGCTGGAAGCGATCAAAGTAGCACACGAAGCAATCAAAGTACAGTGCCAGGCACAGCTTGAACTATCCGAAGCTTGCGGTAAACTGGTTAAACGCGAATACTGCCACGAAGTCAATGATGACGAACTGCGCAAAGATGTACACGAAAAATGTTATGCAAAGGCATACGCCGTTGCAACCTCCGGCACCGACAAACATCAGCGTGCCGAAGCATTCGAAGCAGTTGTCGAAGAGTATAAAGCTCAGTTTTCAGAAGAAGAATTGACAGACGAGAAAGTTGAAATGATCGGCCGCTATTACCACGATGTAGAAAAAGAAGCGATGCGCCGCGCTATCCTGGACGAAGGGAAGCGTCTGGATGGTCGTAAGACTACTGAAATCCGTCCGATCTGGATCGAAACAGACTGCCTGCCAGGTCCTCATGGTTCTGCAATCTTCACGCGTGGCGAAACACAGTCGCTTTCGACTGTTACCTTAGGTACAAAAGCCGATGAAAAGATGATCGACGATGTACTGAACCACGGAAAAGAACGTTTCCTATTACATTATAACTTCCCTCCGTTCTCTACTGGCGAAGCAAAAGCTTCTCGCGGTGTGGGACGTCGTGAAATCGGTCACGGAAACCTGGCTCATCGTGCATTGAAACGGATGATCCCGACAGATTATCCTTATGTGGTACGTGTGATTTCCGATATCTTAGAGTCTAACGGTTCTTCTTCAATGGCAACCGTATGTGCCGGAACGCTGGCATTGAGAGACGCAGGTGTTCCGATGAAGAAGCCGGTATCCGGTATCGCAATGGGGCTGATCTCTGAAAACAAAGGCCAGAACTACGCTATCCTGTCCGATATCTTAGGAGACGAAGACCATTTGGGCGATATGGACTTCAAGGTAACAGGAACAAAAGACGGTATCACTGCCACTCAGATGGATATCAAGGTAGACGGTCTGTCATACGAAATTCTTGAAAACGCATTGGCACAGGCAAAAGAAGGCCGTATGCACATTCTGGGCAAGATAATGGAAGCTCAGCCAGAAGTTCGTCCGGATCTGAAACCTCATGCTCCGAGAATCGAAACGATGACAATCGGTAAAGAATTTATCGGTGCGGTAATCGGCCCGGGCGGCAAGATCATCCAAGGTATTCAGGAAAAGACAGGTGCCGTTATTACAATTGAAGAAGAAGACGGAGTGGGTAAAATCGAAATTTCCGGAACGAATAAAGCAACAATCGATGCCGCTATCCGCTCCATCAAAGCTATCGTTGCCGTTCCCGAAATCGGCGAAATCTACGAAGGAAAGATTTCTTCTATCATGCCTTACGGTGCATTCGTTGAATTCATGCCGGGTAAAGACGGTTTGCTCCACATTTCCGAAATCGACTGGAAACGTCTGGAAACAGTTGAACAGGCAGGTTTGAAAGAAGGCGACACTATCAGCGTCAAGTTGGTAGACATCGATGCCAAGACTGGTAAATTCAAATTATCCCACAAAGTGCTGCTGCCGAAACCAGAAGGTTACGAAGAACGCCCGCCGAGACCAGAACGTGGTCCGAGATCGGAACGTGGAGACCGTGGCCCCCGTCAGGATCGTGGAGACCGTGGTCCTCGCCGCGAACGTCAGGATTAAGAATCGGTAAACACCTACGTGTATAATTTCCCAACAGCTCCCGCTCCATATTTTGGGGGACGGGAGTTGTTTTTTATACGCAACACTCTTTTTATCCTTCACCTTCTATCTGTATACCATATATTTCAAGCACCCCCAGGGTGAAGGCCCAAAAACACTTGCCTTCACCTTTTATAAGCATTAAAAAAACAAAGTACAGAATAAATAGGTGAATGAGAAAGCAATAACTATCCGCAACATTTAATCAAAATAGCCTATAACCTATCCGGAAAAAGGATATAGGCTGTAAACAAAAAAGGTATAGCCTGTTCCAAGCAAGCCTATATCCTTTTGGAAAGGACAAGCATCGCTTCCGGACAAACGCCAACCGGACAAGTTCGACCCGCCGACCCATACTCTTGCCTATTCGGTCTGAAAGAAATACGGACGAAGCAACTACTATCTGTATTATCAGCTACGGAAGCTGTAAAATTGGGTGAGATAATCAACAGAAACTGAATGTATACTATATAGAATATGTAGCATAACCAGTAAAGAATACAGAATCCATTTCGATACAATTACCATCGAAACAGAAAAAATTAACGAAAACCGCATCTATAAAGGTATCAGACTACACATAACGGCTCTCTATAAAAAGAGGGAATGATTTTTTCACTCCCTCCCTTTTTATATGAATGCAAAGCACGTCTTACTTGCTGCAAGTGCAACGCGGTTTGATCTGTTTGAAGAAATCGTTACCCTTGTTGTCTACCAGGATAAATGCTGGAAAATCTTCCACTTCGATCTTCCAGATCGCTTCCATGCCCAATTCGGGATATTCCACACATTCGATGCTCTTGATGTTGTTCTGGGCCAGAATTGCAGCCGGGCCGCCGATACTTCCCAAATAGAAACCACCATATTTCTGGCAAGCATCCGTCACCTGTTGGCTACGGTTACCTTTCGCCAACATGATCATACTACCGCCATGACTCTGGAACAAACCGACATACGGGTCCATACGGCCGGCAGTCGTCGGACCCATAGAACCGCAAGCCATACCAGTCGGAGTCTTGGCCGGACCGGCATAATAGATAGGATGATCCTTGATATACTGAGGCAGGTCTTCACCACGGTCCAAACGTTCTTTTAACTTGGCGTGAGCGATATCGCGACCTACGATGATCGTACCATTCAGAGACAGACGGGTAGCCACCGGATATTTATCCAGTTCTTTCAGGATCTCTGTCATCGGCTGGTTCAGGTTGATCTTGACAGCATCGCCTTCGCCTGCCTCGCGCAGTTCTGCCGGGATCAGTTCGCCCGGATGGCTGTCCAGCTTCTCGATCCAGATACCGTCTTTGTTGATCTTACATTTCACGTTACGGTCGGCCGAACAACTGACACCCAAACCGACCGGACAGGAAGCGCCGTGCCGCGGCAGACGGATGATACGGATATCATGTGCCAGATACTTTCCGCCGAATTGTGCTCCCAAACCGATATTGTGCACTTCGGCCAGCACTTCTTTTTCCAGTTCTATATCCCGGAAAGCACGGCCATACTCGTTGCCAGTCGTAGGCAATTCGTCATAATAATGTGTAGAAGCCAACTTCACCGTCAGCAGGTTCTTTTCGGCAGAAGTACCGCCGATAACCACTGCGATATGATAAGGGGGACAAGCAGCCGTACCCAATGTCTTGATCTTTTCGATGATGAAGGGGACCAAAGTGCCGGGATTCAGGATCGCCTTTGTTTCTTGATACAGGTAAGTCTTATTGGCGGAACCGCCACCCTTTGTCACACACAGGAACTTATATTCCATACCTTCCGTAGCTTCGATATCGATCTGGGCGGGGAGGTTGCATTTGGTGTTCACTTCGTCGTACATGTTCAGGGGAGCGTTCTGCGAATAGCGCAGGTTCTCTTCCGTATAGGTTTTATATACACCCAACGAAAGTGCCTCTTCATCGCAGTAGCCAGTCCATACCTGCTGTCCCTTTTCGCCGTGGATGATAGCCGTACCGGTATCCTGGCAGAAAGGAAGTACACCCTTAGCAGCAACTTCTGCGTTACGCAGGAAAGTCAACGCTACATATTTATCGTTATCACTTGCTTCCGGATCACTCAGGATCTTAGCCACCTGCTCGTTGTGCGAGCGGCGAAGCATAAAGGAAACATCACGGAAAGCGGCATTAGCCATTGCCGTAAGACCTTCTTTCTCTACTTTCAGAACCGGGGTTCCTTCGAACTCGGAAACCGAAACATAATCTTTTGTAAGCAAATAATACTCTGTTGTATCCGGACCCAATGGGAACGGAGCCTGATACTTGAAAGGAGTTGTTGCCATAGCGTTTGTATTTTAATTTATAATATTGGTTTTTGAATCGTATCCTCGATACGGACAGGCAAACTTATATAAAAATCATGAGATTCGACGGTTGTTTGCCTTTTTAAAATGATCATTTCAAGTTTATTTTAAATTCTTATATAATTGACAGATTTATATGAAATATAAACACTTATG
>ENA-OPRR01001398-OPRR01001398.1-human-gut-metagenome-genome-assembly--contig:-NODE-1398-length-20304-cov-7.909773_pt1 | contig 20304 bp, 15 predicted proteins | sample MGYA00241796_ERZ501883 | MGnify/ENA primary metagenome ERZ501883 (study PRJEB25962, sample SAMEA2042406) | human gut metagenome | biome: human gut; feature: human-associated habitat; material: faeces...
AAGGAGCTCATATACCGGAACCACTACACCAGCCTGGAACAACTACGCTCCGACCTCAACGACTATGTGTGGTGGTTCAACAACCAAAGACTCCACTCCACCCTCGGATACCGGAGTCCGAAGGAATTCACCGAACAGGGACTCGTCCTCTAAGAACCTGTCCAACACACCGTTGCCAGTCCATAATCGAACACGATGGCCACGCTGGATTTCGCCAGCTTGGTGCCGAGCAGTCCCTCATCCGCAAGCATGCCCAGATCACGGCCCAGTTCGCACACGTCCCGGAACGTCTGGGAATCCTCCCCCGCATGCGGCAGCATCGCGGAATGGAACTTCTCCGCGCCGGACCTGGATTGGCGCCACTGGAAGTAGCACACGGCATCGGCTCCCATGGCCACGTGCGCCAAGGAATCGCGCACCAGCTGGCCGGGTTCCTTGCGATAGTTGATCGGTCTCCAGTTCACGGCCGAGGTGGAATGCTCCATCAGGAACCACGGATCCTTGCGGGAGATGCCGTCCACCAACGAAGCCGAGAACGCGAGCTCGTCCAGATGCGCCTCGCCCGGAATGAAGTAATGGTCGTTCGACACGAAATCGACCTCGCCGCCCCAATCGTCGTAATCCAGTACGGAACCGCCGGCGGAGACCATGAAATTCGTGGTCAACGGCTTTTCTGGTGTGATTTCGGCCAATGCGTCACGTTCGGCCACATAGAATGACTTCAGCGCGTCGGAGCTGAAGCGTTTGAAGTCGAGCAGCTTGCCGGGGTTCATGAAATTGCCGTCGCCGATGAATCGAGGCGGAACGATTTCGCTGAAATCGTTCAGATGCTGGGCCCAGAACGCAGTACCCCATGCGTCGTTCACCGCTTCGATCGTGCCGTACCGTTCCTCGCACCAGTCTTGGAACGCGCGTTCGGCGTCCTCGGAATAGTCGAAGCGGTTGTGGCATCCGTACTCGTTACCAACGTGCCAAGCGACCACATAGGGATTGTCCTTGTAATGCTCCGCCATCGCCCGGCAGAGCTTCAATGCGTACTCACAGAACACAGGACTGGTGGGACGCCAGTGCTGGCGCGCGCCCGGCTGGCACACGTCACCGCGGTAGTCCTTCCACAGCACCTCGGGATGCGCCTGGGTCAGCCACATCGGCGGGGATGCGGTCGCGGAAGCGAGATCTACGGCGATGCCGGCCTTGCCGAGCTTGTCGATGATTCGGTCGAGCCAGCCGAAATCGTACATGTCTTCGCGGGGTTCGATTTTCGCCCAGGAGAAGATGCCCACGGATACGAGGTTCACTCCCGCCTTGACCATGAGGCGCACGTCCTCGTCCCAGACCTCCTCGGGCCACTGGTCGGGATTGTAGTCGCCGCCGTACCAGATACGGGCCCGCCGGCCCTCCAACGGCCGAGGCCAACGATGTTCTCTACGTTGGTTCATTGTCATTGTTCCTTTCGTTCGTCATTGAACCTTGAAATCAATTATCTCACCGGATGCCCGTTGCACCAGACGCGTCGCACCGTCCAGGTTTCCTGATCAAGGAGCAGCACGTCGGCCGCGAATCCCGGAGCGAGCAGACCGATCGGGAAGCCTGTCACGTCATTTCGACGGTCGAAGCCAAATGCCCGCGCAGGGGTCAGCGTCGCCGCTTCCACCGCGTCGACCGGACTGATGCCGAGCTCCAGCACCGCGCGAGACACGGCCTTTTCCAATAGCAGTGTAGAACCGGCGATGGCTCCATTGGAGGCGAGTCTGGCATGACCGTCCCGCACATCTACATCCAGAGCCCCGAGGAGGTAATGCCCGTCCGGACAGTCGGTCGCGGCCATGGCGTCGGTGACGAAGGCGATTCTATGGGGCGCAAGCCCGAATCCGAGCTTGACCATGGGATCCTGCACGTGGAATCCGTCGTTGATAAGCTCGATGGTGACCCTCGGATCCTCCACTGCCGCCGGAATCGGGCCGGGGTCGCGGTGGTGCAGCCCGTTCATGGCATTGAACATATGGGTCATGATTCCGGCTCCGGCGTCGAATCCTTTTCTGGCAGTCTGGTAGTCGGCATCGCAGTGGCCGACCGCCGGAACCACTCCGGCCAGGAAGAAACGGCGGATTGCGTCGATTCCATGCGGAAGTTCCGGCGCGATGGTGATCTGTCTGAGACACCCATCGGCGGCGTCCAGCATTCTGGATACGAGATCCGGAGTGGGATCGACTAGGCAATTGGGATCATGGGCGCCTTTCCGGGACATGGCGAGGAACGGTCCTTCGAGGTGCGCGCCCAGAATATCCGGGCGGTCCGGCATCATGTCGTGGACCGTCTTCAAGTTACCGCAGATGACGTCGATGGGATTGGTGATGAGGCTCAGGACCTGTCTCGTCGTTCCGTGCGCCATGTGTCCGGCTCGGGCGGTCGTGATCCCCTTCTCGCCGTCATCGAACGAGCTTCCCCATGCGCCGTGCGAGTGGATGTCGACGTATCCGGGCGTCATCACCATTCCGTTAGCGTTAACAATATGATCTTGCTCGACGTGGACCAGCCGGCAGGCCGTTTCGAAGTCCGTTTCGAAGTCCGTTTCGGCGCATCCCGTTTCGACTATCGACCGTCCGTCGGAAACGAGCCAACCGTTTTTCGTCATTCCACGCGCGTCGACGATTGTGGCGCCGTGCACCGCGAATGGCACGACCTCCTCGAGGAACGCGTCGTTGATTCGTTCCGTCTCTCTCACACGATCCGCATGCATGCTGTTGTCTCCTAACGTCAGAATACGGGAAGAGGGGCCTGTGGACCCTTCCGGCCGGCAAACCCCTGTTTCCTGGACGTCCGCCGGCGGGAAGCCGAGCGCGGCGAACGCGCCCAATACCAGGCTCGCGTCCCGGGTCCGCCCGGCGGAATGGCCGACGATGCCCCTGTCCGCCAGGTCGACCAGCAGACACACGTACGCCCAGTCTCCTCCGACGCGGACATAGGCAAGATCGCCCGCCGGATGCGTGTGCGGGGCGTGGCCGTCGAACCCGCGGTCCAGCAGGTTCGCGAGCCCGGCCTCGTCGGCCCGCGTCCCGTGCGGTTCGGACCGTCCGCGCGCGCATGCGCCCGTCATGCCCTGTTCGCGCATGATGTTGCCGATGCGTCTCCTGGACGCGGTGACACCCCTTCCTTTCCAGGGCGGCCTTGATCTTCCTGGCGCCGTAGCGTTCGCGGCCGTCGCGCCAGACCGCGCGCACGTCGCCGGCGATCGGATCCACGCGCTCCGTCCCGGGATGCCCGGTCATCCAGTAGTAGGTGGAGCGGGGAACGCCCGGCATCCTGCATCGCGCTGATATCGGGTAGCGGGCGGAGTTGGCCCGTATCACGCCTGCCTTCGTGCGAATACCGGCGCCGCTTGTCCTGAAACGTCCACCTCCATCTCCAACCGCCTGTTGCGCCTCCCCGGCCCGACCGGCTCGTTCCGCCCGGGCGTGCGGTTGTCCGCGGCCCGGGTGGAGCCGCTGTCGCGGATGCCCTGTACCCAGCGCCGCGGGGTCGATCGCGCGATGTCGTGCCCGGCCCTGATCTCCCGGGATGGCTTGCCGCTCTCGCACGACTGCACGATCTGCCGTTTGAACGCCTCGTCGTAGTGGCGGGGGATGTTTCGGGCCGGCCATCGTCGGCCTCCAATCCCATGCCATTCGTCCCTCATCGGAATGTCTAATACATTGTAGCCAATCCAATCTATGCGGAATGTCGAGTCATACTAATTTCGTACATAAAACAAAACGCGTGTGCGTCCGGGCGGAAACCATCCGGACGCGCACGCGTTTTATTTTGAATTATTGCGATGAGGTCAGTTGCGGGTCAGCACTTCGGCCAGGGCCTGGATGACCGGCTGCGGCATGTGGGACTGGTATTTGGTCTGCGCGCCAACGCCGTGCAGATCCTCCAGCGTGCTCAGTGCCGGCAGCGCATCCTTGCCCAGCTCGCGGATCGCGCGGTATGCGTGCTCCTTGGTCATGTACAGCATCTGCGCATCCTTCAGCACGGCGAACGCGTCGGCTTCAACCGGATCGTCCGCAACGGCAAGACCGTCGGCGAAATCGATGGCGATTGCGGCGCTCGTCGGCACGTCACGCAGCGTGACGGTCAGGCTCAGCGTTTCCGCATCGTACGCGACTTCCGGAGCGGCGGCAGAGCCGTCGACGGTCGCGCGGACGGCGTGCATCGCTTCCGGAGCGATGCCACGGAACGTGACCGTCCAATCGCGGGAAGCCGGAATGACGTCCGTCGCACCTTCCGCAGGGGTGATCGAGAACTGTGCGGAATCGCCCTCAAAACGCAGCGCCATTTCGGTGGATGCCCAACGATCCTTGCTCTGTGCGGCACCGTCATCCTCCCACAGCGTGAAGCTGTTTTCGGCACCCGGGAACACCACTACCTGCAGTGCGCGCGGGTTGGCCACGGAGTTGAGCGCCTCACCCTCGGCGGGCATCTGCAGCGGCACGATCGCGCCGGGCTTAGCGAACACCGGCATGCGGTCGAGATCGCGCCAAGCCTCCAGACGGCGGCCTTCGGCCGGATGAGACGTGTAATGGCGACCGTCGAAGAAATCGAACCATTCGCCCTGCGGCAGCCACACGTCGGCCTTCGCACGCTGCACGGAACGCTCGGCTGGATCGACGATCGGCGCGACCAGCAGCTCGGTGCCGAAACGGAATTCGTCGGTGAGTTTGTATGCGGCTTCGATTTCCGGATAGTCCCAGTACAGCGGCTGCACGAGCGGCTCGTTGTCGAATGCGGCGCGACGGTTCATCGTGTACAGGTACGGGATCATCGCATGGCGCAGGCGCAGCGCGGACGTCATCGCACGTTCCGCATCGCCGTGGAAGTTCCACGGCTCCTTGCCGTTGAACGGCGAATCGGTGGAATGCAGACGGTTGATCGGGCTGAACGCGCCCAGCTGGTACCAGCGGACCTCCAGTTCCTCGTCACGGTAGCCGAACATGTGGCCGCCGATGTCGTGGCTCCACCAGCCGTAGCCGATGTTGGAAGCGCAGGCGGTGAATTCCGGCTGGAACTTCAGCGACTCCCACGTCACGACGGTGTCGCCGGAGAAGCCGATCGGGTAGCGGTGCGAGCCCGGGCCGGCGTAACGCGAGAAGGTGAGCGGGCGCGGGTTGCGTTCGCTGTAGTCGCTGCCGTCGTTGCGGGCGGAATCGAGGTAATGCAGGTGGTTCAGGCCCCACAGCGGGTCGAGGCCCGGCTGCCGCGTCAGGCCGCCCTGCTGCCAGTCAATCCACCAGAAGTCGACGCCATCTTCCTCCATCGGGTGGTGGAGCTGGTCGAAGTAGACCTCCATGAACTTCGGATCGGTCAGGTCGAACTGCACGGCCTCGCCGCTTTCCGGATCGATGTTCATGGCCTTGGCGACCTGCGGATACAGCTCTTCGAACGCGCGCACGCCGTCCCTCGGGTGGACGTTGAGCGTGGCCTTCATGCCATGCTCGTGCAGCCAGTTGAGGAAGCGCTTCGGATCCGGGAAGAAGTCCTTGTTCCACGTGTAGCCGGTCCAGCCGGAGCCGTACTTCGGGTCGACGTCGTCAACCAGGTGCCAGTCCATATCGATGACGGCCGTGGTGAACGGGATGCCTTCCTTTTCGAAACGTTCGACGAGCTGACGGTATTCGGTTTCGGTATAGCGGTGGTAGCGGCTCCACCAGTTGCCCAGCACGAAGCGCGGCAGCAGCGGGGTCGGGCCGGTCAGGCGGTACAGGGCGTGCACGGCCTCACGGTAGCGGTGGCCGTAGCCGAACAGGTACAGGTCGGTGGTCGGCTCTTCCTTCGGGGTCACCCACGTGCCGAAATCGTTGTGGTTGCCGTTCACTTCGGCGGTTTCGCGGATGACGTTCGACTTGGAATCGTCGATGATCGCCCAACCGTCGGTGCTGTTGACGCCCGGATCGACGGGGATGCGGCCGTTCGCCTCGTCGAGCGTACGGTAGGTGCCGCCGAGGTTCCTGCGCTGCACGTCGCCGTAATGCCAGGTGTTTTCGATGGCGTTGACGTGCTTGACGGTTGCGTACAGGCCTTCCGGAGAGAACTTGCGCTGGTTGTAGGAGATATGCAGCGACGGGGTGTCGATTTCCAGCCAGCCATTACGTTCGGTGACGGTGAATTCAGGCTTTTCGCCGAAATCACGGACCATCGCCATCTGCGTGGCGTCATCCACGAAACGGCCGCTGTCGGACCATTCGAAACGGACGAGCGCGTCCGTGATGAGGCCGATGCGCCAATGATCGCCCTGGATCACCGAATCCGGATTCATTGCCGGATGGGCGTTGAGCGTGGCCAGCGAGAACAGTGTGCTGTCTACCATGTGGGGCTCCTTTGAGTGTGGGAAAAATCGGGAGAACTGGATTGGGACCGTGTCATCATATGCGACGGTACGGTCCCGTTTGAATTACTTGATGCGCTTGATGGTCAAGGCCGACGCGCCAGCGCACAGTGCGATGACGATGGCGGTGGGGAACACGAGATTGTAGTTGTGGGTCATCGTGACGATGCTGGACGTCCGTATTGGCGTCCAGGGCGATGCTCGTGTCGCTGCTTTGCTGGTCGCGCATCTCATTATCCTTTCTGCGCGCTGCGAAACATCGCTCTCCGCGTTGAGTGATCAAAGCATGTTCCGCATTGAAGAAAAGTTAGCAAAACTTACTTTCGTTAAGTATAATAGCGCTTGCGCAAAAAGGTATCAATATCGGCGAGTCGCTTGAAATTGCAACGATATGCGCATATCGAAACGCTTGCCATCGATTGCAAAATGGAACAATGCGATTTTATGCGCGTTCTGCGCCACCGCATACCCTCTTCACCGCGCCCATGTGCCGATTGTGCGAGCAAAACGACAGGTTGTGTAATACGGCGGTGATGGCATCGCAAAAGCTGGTTCAATCAAACTAGCGGCGAAATCCCGCGTGCGGCACGGTGCGATGCAGCGCGGTACGGCAGCGGGAAATCGCAAGAAAACAGCGCAGTCGGGCGGAGCGGACAGGGCAGGCTCGGCAAAGCAGGTTTTGGCAACACCTAGTGCGAGGGAGAACCCATGGAACTTGAAGATCTTTCGATCGTTGAAAAGGCGGCGATGCTGTCCGGCGGATCCGAATGGGATTCGCGCGGCAACGATCGCGCCGACATTCCCGGCTTCGTCATGAGCGACGGCCCACACGGCGTGCGCAGGCAGCTTGGCGAAGGCGACCACCTCGGCATCGGCGCATCCAAGCCGGCCACCTGCTTCCCGACCGCCTGCACCGTGGCCAACACCTGGGATCCGGCGCTCGCCGAAGAGATGGGCGAGGCGCTCGGCAAGGAAGCTCACGATCTCGACGTGAACGTGTTGCTTGGACCGGGCATGAACATCAAACGCAACCCGCTGTGCGGACGCAACTTCGAGTACTATTCGGAAGATCCGATCGTCGCCGGCCGTATGGCCGCCGGCCTCATTCGCGGCATCCAGAGCAACGGCGTCTCCGCATGCCCGAAGCATTTCGCGGTCAACAGCCAGGAGCTGCGCCGCCAGGCCAGCAACTCCGTGGTGGACGAACGTACCATGCGCGAATTGTATCTGACCGGTTTTGAAATCGCCGTGCGCGAGGCCAAGCCGATGAGCATCATGACCTCCTACAACGAGGTCAACGGCGTCTACGCCCACGAAAACAAGCATCTGCTGCAGGAGATCCTGCGCGACGAATGGGGCTTCGACGGCATGGTCGTCTCCGATTGGGGCGGCTCCAACTCCGCGGTCGCCGCCGTCAAAGCCGGCGGCTCGCTGGAAATGCCGTCGCCAGGTTTCACCTCCGTGCGCGAGCTGGAAGGCGCGGTCAAAGCGGGCACGCTCGCCGAGGCGGACATCAACAAGCGTGCCGCGGAAGTCGCCAAAATCGCGGCGGCGACCAAGCTCGTCGGCGTCGGCCGCGACGATCTGCTGTCGGACGACATCGCGAAGGCGCACCATGATATCGCCAGAACGGTCGCGGAACATTCCAGTGTGCTGCTGAAGAACGACGCCGCCACGCTGCCGCTCAAGCCGGGCACTCGCGTGGCCGTCATCGGAGATATGGCCGCGACCGCACGCTATCAGGGTTCTGGCTCATCCAAGGTGAACGCCACCAAGGAGGAGAACATCCTCGACGAGGTCAAGAACGCCGAAGGACTGGTATTGGCCGGCTACGAGCAGGGCTACGACCGCCAAGGCAAGCCGGATGAGGTGCTGCTGAACGACGCCGTCGCGCTCGCCAAGAAGGACACCGTGGATGTGGTGCTGGCCGTCGTCGGTCTCGACGAACGCAGCGAATCCGAAGGCCTCGACCGATCCACCATGGCGATTCCGCAGGTGCAGAACGATCTCGTAACGGCGTTGGCGAAGACCGGCAAGCCGGTGGTGATCGTGCTCGTCGCCGGTTCCCCGGTGGAATTGCCGTGGTTCAACGATGTTGCGGCCATGTTGTACGTAGGATTGTCCGGCCAGGCCGGCGCGTCCGCCACCGTGCGCGCGCTGACCGGCGAAGTCAACCCATCCGGACATTTGGCCGAAACCTGGCCGATGCAATACGAGGATTGCCCGAGCTCCGGCTGGTATCCGGCCATCGGACGTGACGCGATCTACCGCGAGGGCCCGTTCGTCGGCTACCGCTATTACGAGACCGTGGGCGTGCCCGTACGTTTCCCGTTCGGCTACGGTCTGAGCTACTCCACGTTCACGTACAGCGCGATCACCGCCACCGCGACCGGCGTGGATTTCGTCGTCACCAATGATTCCGATGTTGCCGGCTCCACCGTGGCCCAGTTGTATGTGCGCGCGCCGCAGGGCGGCGTGCTCCATCCCGACCGCGAGCTGAAGGGCTTCATCAAGGTCGAGCTGGCAGCGCATGAAAGCAAGAGCGTGCACATCGATTTCGACCGCTACACGTTCCGCCATTTCGATGTTGCCGCCAATGCATGGAAGACGGAAAGCGGCGAATGGACGCTGCTGGTCGGCGACAATGCGGAGCATTTGCCGCTTGCGATTCCTCACACCGTGGCCGGCGATTGCACGACCGCCGATTGCGCCGCCGATCCCGCGCTCGGCCACTATCTGACCGGCCGGGTCAAGGATGTGACCGACGCCGAAATGGCCGTGCTGTTCGGCCATGAGGTGCTTGCCCCCGGCAAGCCGACGACGTTCGGTGTCAACGATCCGATCATGTCGTGGGTGGATTCCAAGGGATTCGCGGCGCGCACTGTTGCCAGGACGCTGACCAAGCGCGAAGCGAAGATTCGCCAGAAGACCGGTTCGCCGGATCTGAACACCCTGTTCATTCTGAATATGCCGCCTCGCGCCATGAGCAAGATGACCCAGGGCATGGTCGATTCGGCGATGGTCGACGCCATCGTGAAGATCGCGAACGGCCATACCTTCCGCGGATTGGGCGGCGTGATCGCCGGCTTCTTCCGCAACCAATCCGCAAACAAGCACACTGCAAAGGAGCTGAACCATGACTGACAACAATGCTGCGAAGCCGGCTGAAACCGGTGCCGGCGAGAAGAAGGTCGGCCCGATCCGCCAGTGGATCAAGGATCATCCGAACATCTGGGAGTTCATCCTGTTCAACGTGCTGTCGAACATCTCCACCATCACCCGCTTCGTGGTGACGTGGATCGGTACCGCCATCTTCATCACGGGTCTGGGTCTCACGCAGCCGTTCCACTTCCTGATCTTCAACTATGACACCAAGGGCAACGGCCTGGGCGGATTCCTCACCTTCCTGCTGGCCGAGGTGCTTGCGCAGGTGGTGAACTTCTTCGTGCAGATGAAGTGGGTGTTCAAGTCCGACTCCAGCTTCAAGGACGCCGCTTGGAAGTATGTGATCCTCGCCGTGATCATCGTGGTGGTGAACCTTGTGCTGCCGGGCTACGTGACCGGTCTGTGCCAGGGATGGGGCATGAACGCCGGCATCGCAGGCACGATCGCATCCGTGGTCAACACCTTGCTTGCCGTGATCGTCAGCTATCCGCTGCTCAAGTTCTGGGTCATGCCGAAGAGCGGGTCCAAGGAGACGGCCAAGAGCGAGGAGGCCGCCAAGTAGCCCTATTCTGAATTCCTTTCTTCCTGCCCGCCCGGATTTTCCGGGCGGGTTTTCCATGCCTGCTTCGCGCCTGATGTCGTTGGAAGGCGTAGCGTACCTTGCAAATAAGAAGGGTGGTGACTCAGTCGATGAGCCACCACCCTTTGTCATGCCGTGCTATCTAGCGATCAGGCCGGGAAAACGACCTGGCAATTCACGCAGGTGATTACCATGGCCAAAATCGCGTTGATGATGCCACCGAGGTACGGATTGCGGGTCTTGGAATAGATGCCGCGAGCCGTCAGCGGAGTGATAAACAGCAGGAATACGGTGAGGAACATGCTGTCCGGAATGCGGGTGTAGGCCGCACCGAACAGGTCATTGACACCGGTGAGCATGAACTTGGCCCAGCCTGCGCCGGACACCAGTGCCGGCACGGCGGCGGTGACGAGAGCGAGTACTAGGATGTTCACGATCTTGTTCTTGCCATAGGAAGTGTTGTAGTTCATGCAGTTGATGAAGATGGAGGAAATCACGTAGCCAATCAGGAAGATCGGGAGTACCTTAAGCATGTCCACGATCTTGAAGGAGCCGAATGGCATGATGCCCCAGTACAGGAACGAGAAGTTCGTCTTGAAGAAGTACTGCGCTCCCCAGACCAACAGCAGAGTGCCGCCGGTGACGGTGAGAGCCAGCATGATGGTCTTGAACACGCTGAAAGCAGATGTCTTCAAATCGATTTCATCGATGTTCATACCATTCTTCTTAGCGAAGCAGCGGTACCAGATGTAGGTGACAATGGCGGTGAACACAGAGGAAATCGCCAGCATGGAGCCTGCGAACAGTGCCTGCCCCTGCCTGAAGAATGTGCCGATATGGGTGTCGACGCCGTTGTAGTACAGGAACAACGTGCTGACGGTGGCGAACAGGGTGTTGACGATAAGGCAGCCCCATGCCCAAGCCTTGGTTCCCGGATGCGATTCCGCGATACGCATGACGGCATTGCCACGAGAAGTTCCCCTGAAGAGCGGCATCTGGGAGAGCCACAGAGCGAAGAACACGGCGAACATGAACATGCCGATGAAACCGATGGTGCTGCCGATCATACGCCACTGGTAGATCTGGTCGCCCGACTGCAACGAGGTGTTCATATTGAAGGCTTTGACCATGAACTCCATGGCAGCTGCGGTAGAAGACGACTGGAAGAGCTGCGAAGTGTGGAAGCCGTTTTCCAGATAGATGACACGGAATGCTTCCTTGCCATCGACCTTCTTCGTATAGTACTTGCCGCTGACGCCGTCCGCAGTCGAAGAGTCAGGCGTGATGCCGAAGTTCAGGAACGATTTGGCGTTATTGTGCTTGAGATAGTCCGGATTCGGCAGCATCTTGCCGGTCGTCTTGTCGGTCTCCTTGAAGGAGTACTGGTCGAATTTGCCGGCGATGATGCCTACATTGCGATTGCCGTAATAATTAAAGTACTCGCCGTTATTCTTGGAGGCGGCCTGGGCTGAAGTGGTCTTGCCTGGCACATAGCCGAACGACTGAGTTTCGTTGTCTTTGTAGACGGCGTCGCGGCTGACGTACAGCACGGCCTTGATCAGCTGCTTCTTGGCCTTGTTGTCAAGAAGGATCGTCTCGTGAATGGTGTTGCCTCCGCGGGACTGGCCGGATACGGCGATCTGGTCCTTGTCCACGAATGGAAGTGTGGTCGCGTACTTTACCGTGTCATACAGGCCACGGCCGTTGACCAGCCATTCGGTGTTGTTCAGAATCTCGGAGTCGCCGTGTCCGTAAAGATCGAAGGAGAACACGACGAAGCCTCGACGTGCCCATTCGATCTGGTATAGATCCCACTTTTCCTTGAGACCGTTGCCGCCATGTGCGAACACGATGGTGGGTGCCGGCTTGTCGTTGGTGGCGGTCTTGGGCTTGAGCATGTTGATGCCGAGCCTATGTCCGGATGATGTTTCGATGGTCAGATTCTCTTTGGTGACGTTGCCGAAATCCGTCTGTGCCAGATTCGCGATGCAGCTGCCCAGAATGCACAACAACACCGTAACGATGGTGAGTGCGCCATACGCATGCTGCTTCAAGTATTGCCATACTTTCGACATGGTATTTTTCTCCCTCTGTTCCTTCCGCGTCACCCGAAGATCATCCTTCGGTAACGCGGGGCCCGGTTCTTCCTGGAGCCGGTTATAGACTAATTTGAGGATGAAATGACATTGGGATGTGAATGAGAATATGTGCAGTTCGCCACACTGCTGGTTTACCGGAGTATCGGTTGATGATGGGCTTAAAACGTATGCTTATCGCGCGTGTTCGTATGGACACTGGAGATAACATGCACATATGTTCAAAGATTCCGCGCTTTCGTCGATGCAGACCAGACAGCATATCGAAAAGCTGATTCGTGTATCACAGATGTATTATGACGAGGGACTCAATCAATCGCAGATTGCCGGAGAGGTCGGCTATTCGCGGTCATCGGTGTCACGCATGCTCACCGAAGCACGGGAAACCGGAATCGTACAGATTACCATCGGGCACCCATTGCAACGATTGCAATCCCTTGAGGAGAATCTTCGGAACAAATACGGGTTGAAAACGGTACGCGTCGCATATTCATACGATGACAGCATCGCATCGACGCTAGTGCCTCAATGTGCGGCGCAGCTGCTGGTGGAAAACCTCAAACCGGATTCGTTGATCGTTACATCGACCGGGACGCCGATGGCGGCGACAATCAGAGCTTTGCCTCCCCTTGACTACCCTCGTGCGCATGTGACTCAGATGCTGGGTTCGTTGTCTTCCGCCAACTCGTTGACTGATTCTCCGGAAATCTGCCGAATGATGGCAGAACGTCTGGGATGCGCTTACTCGTTGCTTCCTGCACCGTTGATTATGGGATCCGCGGAAGTTGCGCAGGCTGTGCGTTCGGAGAAACTGATTGCCATGACTTTGGCTTTGGGTAACCGAGCCGATATCGCCATTGTCGGTGTAGGAGCGATTCGGCAGGGGCATTCTGGGAGGATTTTCCATTCGTTCGAAGACGCTGCAGTAGCACGGGAGTTGCAGGAAAAGGGAGTGGTCGGGCATATTTGCGGACATCATATCGATATGCATGGCAATCATGTGCGAACCAGTCTGTGTGAGCGCACCATCAGCATCGATTTCGAACGGTTTCGTGACATTCCATTGGTCATTGGAGTCGCTTGGGAGACGTGGCGTGCGCGGGCACTGCACGCATGCTTGGTCGGTGGACTGATGTCGGCACTCGCTACCAATCAGGGAATGGCTGAGTTGTTATTGGATATGGACTAATCACCGTTAGGATGCTGGAAGGATTGGGTATGCCCGTGCGCCACCGTGATGATTGCAATTGCTGCCAGCACGTACAACAGCACGTTGAGCGTCAATGACGCTCCATATCCGCCGGTCATGTCGAAAATCAATCCATGAACTGTGGTAGCGATGGCTACGGTCAGCTGGCCGGTGGCGTTGATGACGGACAGCGCGCGGGCATAATCATCTCCCGGGAATACGCGGCGTATGCTCCAGGGAAGTGCAATCATGAGCAGGCATTGGCCGATTCCCGCCAGAAAACTTGCAGTGATCGCAACTTCCATATTGGCTCCGAAAAGCAGACTGAACCATCCTGTGGTTCCGATGGCGGCAAACAGCGTGATTGCGAATTGCGGTCTGACACGGTCCAGCGTCGAACCTATGGCAAGTTTGCCGACGCTGGCTCCAATCATGCGGGCCGTGACCACCCAAGCGGCCTGTGTAAGCGTGAGTCCGATGGAAATCCCGTACGCGGGAATATGCTGATTGATGCCGGATACGATTTGCAACAAAATCATGGCGGCTGACAGCAGCAGAAACGCCGGTGAACGAAGCATGCCGATGAGATGCCCGCTTTTCGTCCGTGTATCATGCGCAGGTTTGGCGTTTGGGGCAGACGCAGTGTCGAGCTTGCCATGTGGATATGGTTTAAGCAGGTAGGAGCAGGGGAGTAGCAGCACCATCAGCATCGCACCGGTCAGTAGATATGCCGATCGCCATCCATATGACGCGATGACGTGCGAAATCAGAGGATTGAATATGGCTCCTCCCAATCCTGACAAACAGCCGGTTATGCCAAGGACCGTGCCGAAATGAGTGGGAAACCATGCCGCAAGCAGAATGGGTGGCATCAGCGTTATCGGAATAACATAGGCGAGTCCCATCACAGCGAATGCGAGATAGAACTGCCAGAGGGCATACGCCCGACTGCAAAGCAGGAATCCCACGGCGCAGATACCAATGCAGCCGATAAGTGTGGGGCGCAAGCGAATGCGATGTGAAAAGCGACTGAACGCGGCCATGGAGATGGCACTGCAAATCAATCGAATCGATACGGTTAGGCTGACCTTGGCTCGACCCACATGTAAATCACGGCTGATGGCGTCGAAATACAGCCCTGAAGTGTTGGTGATGAGAGCGAAGCCGATGAAGGACATGGCGCAGCAGCCTACGAATACTGCCAGTGAGGAGCGGGTGGAGCGAATCCGTTCTTCCATAGCGTCCTTTCCTAGCTGGTCGTTGGGCGGTACCGTTTGAAGAACGTCGCCGCCTCTTTTACGATTTGCTGTGATTCCTCATTATGCTCCAGGCCGACCTCCTTGACTGCGAAGTCGTGTACGAGAGCGTGGTCAAGACCTTTCGGGAGTAATCGCAGTTCATAATCATGATGGCGGTATTGCAGGATTCTTGCGAATTCCAGAGTGTTGTCCGCGAGATAATCCTCGGTGCTGGTCTGCAGATAGAAGGGCGGAAGATTGCCATCAACTACAAGGCGATCGACATCAAGATAGGGGGAGATGCGAATTCGTTCCTTCAGCGTTGGAAAGTAGCCTTCCGCATAGTATCCCATTGCAGTTCCATGCACGCCTCCCTCGAAGCGATACATGCCGCTGCATCCTGCAATGGCGAGGATGCGGGCGGTTCCGCAGGCTTCCTTCATGCCAAGCTGTGACGCGACGACCGGTGAATGGAGTACGGCGGTGAGGTACAAGATAAGCAGGGTGGCCGCGGAATCTCCAATCAGAAACAGAGCATTCGTATCCATGCCATAGTCATGCGCGTGCTCATTCGTCCAGATAATTGCGTCAAGCGCATCGTGTAGTTGGCCTTGGAATCCAATTTGCGGGACCAGCCGATAGTTGGCATTGACCACGGCGAACCCATACTTCGCTAAATACATATCGCGACACATGGTATTTTGTTTGTCGCCATGGTAGAGACCCCGCCATGGAAGTCGATGATGACCGGAAGAGGTTCATGTTGTGTTTCCGGACGATACAGGTCCAATTTGCGCAGTTGGTCCGGAATGCCATATGGGAGATCCGTCAGTACATGCACTCCGTTCGGCTTATGCTCTTTGGCGAGTCTGTCTGCGTCGCCGGCATGACGGGCGTTGGTGTTGGACTCAAATAATGCTTTCACCGGTTCGCTGAGCATATGTCACCACCTTGGTTGCGTATGATACGAATACTGTATGCCTGTATCTAGCGCGAACAGTCTAGGAGTTGCACATATGTGCAACCTACGATTCAGACAAGTATCCCAACTATTTCGTCAGTACGTCGAACGGCGGATTGCCTATGCGCTCATGACAGTGTAGATGTTGTCATGGGCTCCGACTTCACGCGCTATTGTGCACGGCTAGTCATTCGAATAGCTAGGAGTCCATCCCCCGTCCAACGTGCCGCCGTTTCATCGTATGATTTTGTTGTGTATGTTTACGATTATACAAATCGTAAACATACACAATAAAGTGGGTGAACGCGACGAAGGACGGGCATGCACCTGACGGCGTCAGCGATTCCTCTCCGCAAAATCGCACATACGACGCAGTCCCTTACGCAACTCATCCGCATCGCCGGCGTACGACAATCGCACGAATCCCTGCCCTTCCTCGCCGAATGCCTCGCCGGGCACCACGGCGGTACTGGCAGTGGGTGGTGAAAGGTATGGTGGAGGTCCGGTTCCTTGCTTTTGGCTGTGGCAGAAATCGTCTGTTTTGTGCAAAAACAAGCCTTTGAAATTGTCTATTTTGTGCATCTTGTGTCTTGAATGCTATATATTCCAATATATTTGCCGCCGATGAATCTGCCGCTGTACGCCTTATGGTGTTTGGCGGATGTGGCCGGCCTTGTTGCCGAGGACGACGAGCCTGATCGGCCGTTCACTATGCAGACGCAAGTTGTGTGACTGACATTGGAATTCATGTTCTGGTGGGGGATGTTGGCGAATAAATCCGCCGTCGGTGGAACGATGGTGATGCGGTAACACGTATGACGAGACGGACTGGAGACGAGGTACACACAACGTGAGAGAGGCAATGGTGTCGGATCAATCGCAGGACGAGGCGGAACAGCAGCCGAAAATCGGCAGAATACCGGCGCTGATCGCGGCGGTGGCCGTCGTCGGCATCGCGATCGGCGCGGCCGCAGGTTTGCTGACGCTCATGCTGTACCAGGTCGAACGTTTCGCGCTTGGATACATCGAGAATGCGCATGAATCCGGTCCGTTCAACGTGCCCGCCATCCGTCGTGCGATCTCCGTGACGGTCGGCGCCTCCATCGCGGCCGTGATGTGGTGGCTGCTGCGCACGCGTACCACAGAAGTGCCATCCGTCAAGAAAGCCGTCGGTGGCGCAATCATGCCGGTCTGGCAGACCATCGTGCATGTGCTGCTGCAGATCTTCATCGTCGGTACCGGCATGTCGATCGGCCGCGAAGTGGCGCCTCGCGAACTTGGCGCGATGTTCGGCCAACGATTCGCCCGCTGGGTGCGTCTCGGCGCGAAGGACATGCGTATGCTGGTGGCCATTACCGCCGCGGCCGGTCTCGCGGGAGTCTACAACGCGCCGCTCGCCGGCACGTTCTTCGCGGTGGAGATCCTGCTCGCCGACGTGACGCTCGAGACGGTCACGCTCGCGTTCGCCTGCTCGGCGCTCGCCTCATGGGTGGCGAGCCTGGTCAAAGGCACGCACGTGTTCTACCTGATTGGCAAAGCGGACGGCCTGTTTACCCCCGATTACATGCTGTTCGCGCTGATTGCCGGCCTGATGCTTGGCGTCGCCGGCGCGCTGTTCCGCCGCGGCTCCCAGTGGGCGGAGCGGAACAAGCCATCTGGAGCGGGCATTCTGTGGATGATGCCGCTTGCTGGCCTATTGACAGGCGTTGTGGCGATTGCCGTGCCGCAGGTCATGGGCAACGGTCGCGCCACCGCGCAGCTGAGTTTCTCCTCGAAGGCCGATCTGGCCGTCATCCCGGTGCTGCTGCTGTCTTTTGTGGCCAAGGCGATCGTCACCTTGCTGACGATCCGTTCCGGCGCGTCCGGCGGCGTGCTGCAGCCGGGCATCGCATTGGGCGCTTCCGGAGGCGCGATTCTGGGCATTCTTTGGATGCAGGTGTTCCACACGAATTCGATCGGCATGTATGCGCTGCTGGGTGCATGCGCGCTGCTCGCCGCCTCGCAGCAGGCGCCGTTGATGGCGATTTGCCTGGTGATGGAGTTGGCTGACGCTCCGATCAACCTGTTCGTGCCGATCGGCCTTGCGGTGGCCGTCAGCGCGTTCACCGCCTCCCGTCTGGCCAAGCCGCTTGCCGCTTGGCATCTACCGCGGGCGAAAGCTGCAGATCGTTAGCTTTCGCATTGCCGTCTCGCAATCCTCACATGGACGCCATCCTCACATGGCCATCAGGCCGGTCTGGCGGGGAAGCAGCACGGTGAGCACGAACCAGTGGTCGTCGGTGCGGATCGTCACCTCGCCGCCGTACTGCTGCGCGATGTGCCGAATCGACTTCACACCGAAGCCATGCCGATGCTGATCGTCGCGCTTCGTGGTGCGCAGATTGCCTTCGGCATCTTTCTTCAGCCGCGAATCGTAATAATTCTCGACACGGACCACGGTGAAGGAATTCTGCTCGAACAACGCCAGTTTGATGAGCCGTTGTTCCGGATCGGCCAGCTTCGACGTGGCTTCGATCGCATTGTCGAGCGCATTGCCGAACAGCGATGCGATATCCATCGACGACATGTTGGACAAGAGCGACCCATCCGCCACGGCGGTGAAACTGATGCCACGATCGGCACAAGTGCGCTCTTTCGTGGTGAGGATGACGTCGAGCACGGGATTGCCGGTATGCTGCTGGGCGCTGTAGCGCTGCACCGACTTCTCCAGCTGCTCGAATCCTGCCGCCGCGTGCTCAGGATCGACTTCGGCGCGCAATGCCGCGATCTGATGCTTCAGATCGTGCGCAAGCCGACCAAGCGATTCGATGTTCTCCTTCGACTGCAGGTACTCCTGATGTTGGCTGTCCAGCTGCGCGTTGATTGACGCGATTTCCGCGCTCGCTTCAATGCGCCGAGCCTGCTCCTGTTGCGCGTATAGAATCGCGAATCCGCAGAAATCCACCAGTGTGCGGATATAGAAGATTTCCTGGCCCATCGAACCGGAGAATGGCGTATTGGTCGAAACGAAGCTCAGATTGCTCATGGCGAAGGTGACGATGGTGATGGCCACCGTCGCGGTTGCCGCGGAGGCGGTCGGTAGCGTGGGTGTGGTTTGGCTGAAATTGCCGCGTTCCACCAGCCATGCCAGGCCGAAACACAGCGCGTAGATGACGATGAGCATGACGATGGCCTGCACACCGTATGAAGTGGCTTGAGCGTCATGTGTGCCGATGAACGCGACGATCTGCCAATGCAGCGACGCCACCAGTTCCGCCAGCACGAACGCGCGTGCCGTGATGTACAGCCCTTCGCGCTTGCCGGTGCCGGCACCGAACAGAATCGTCAGGTACATGCAGCCGAAGGCGAGCAGCATGCCGACGATCCAAAACCAGATCGGCATACTGCCGTCGAAATACTGCACGGCGACGATCGCGGGCAGACCGACCGCGCTGACGATGATGGAACGACGCAACGGCACACGTCGGTACAGCACCGCGATGTACACCATGCACGCAGCCCATTCGCAGATGGCGGTATACGAACGGGGAATGTCGGGCAAGGTGTGGGTGACCGGCACCGTCGACGGTACCGACGCTGCCAACACGTGCACAATGTGTGCGGCATTTGTGGCATCTGCGATATTCACGATATTTGCGATATATGCGATGCCTGCGATCGCCCCGATCATCTGCCGCCGCCCATGTAATCGGTCAGCGCTGTCAGAAACGCTTTCTTGCGCGGCCGGCTCACGCGCAGCTGCTCGCCGTTCGACATGATGCAATCCTGATCCGCCACGCCCGTCACATGCTTGAGATTGACCAGATAACAGGAGTTCGAGCGGAAGAAATGGTAGTCGGCAAGCTTGGCTTCCATGTCCTTGAGTGTGCCGTTGATAGAGTATTTGCCGTCAAGCGTGTGGATGACGATGGTGTGCCGGATCGACTCAAGATACAGAATGTCGGCAAGATTCAGGCGCATCTGTCCGTTGCCGGTTTCGATGAGCATGGAATCGTCGCCATTGCGTCGCACCATGTCGATCGATTTCTTGAGCTCCTGCGAAAACGCGAACCACGGTAGAGGTTTAAGCAAGTACGACAACGCACGCACCTCATACCCGCTGATTGCATATTGCGGGGCAGCGGTGATGAACACGATCACGACTTTGTCGTCGCGCTCGCGGATGCGTCTCGCGGCGGCCATGCCGTCCATTTCGCTCATCTCGATGTCGAGCAGTAAGATATCGTAAACGGGGGTATATTTTTCTACGATTCGTGCGCCGTCGTCGAATACGGAAACGGTAAATTGCTCGCCATTTTCCTGTTGATATCGGTTGAGATAGTCAAGTACCAGTTGGCAGCTTGCGGGATCGTCCTCGACCACGCCGATTCGAATATTGCGCATTGCAACCTCCCTGTTCTGTCTTTCGCTCCGTACCATTGTCTTGCATGATGGCGATAAATGCGTGTATTTACTACGCTGTTAATCCCCTTTTGCCAGCGGAGGCAAACAGCGCGACTCGCGACACGCATTGACAGTTTTAGCGTTGTATGTATCATGGAACGTGGCTCAACGAAGAGAACCTTCGCTAAACCAAAGAAATAAATTAACGCTTTGAATTGTGGCTTTGTCAAAGTAGTAAGCCGCGAGGATAGGCACCGAACAAAAATCCCTTTACAACGGATCGTGAGGCACGTACCTGCCTCTGAAAGGATGACAAATCATGGCAGAA
>ENA-OPRR01001412-OPRR01001412.1-human-gut-metagenome-genome-assembly--contig:-NODE-1412-length-20071-cov-8.549960_pt1 | contig 20071 bp, 9 predicted proteins | sample MGYA00241796_ERZ501883 | MGnify/ENA primary metagenome ERZ501883 (study PRJEB25962, sample SAMEA2042406) | human gut metagenome | biome: human gut; feature: human-associated habitat; material: faeces...
TCTGAAGCGCCGTTCTCTCTCGAATGCGGGTGCAAAAGTAATGCTATAAAACATAACCTCCAAATTTATCGGGCATTATTTTGCAAGTTTTTTACGGCAACGGATATCGGGTACATTGTAATATAGCACACGCAAAAATACCGACTGCTCACGGAAACGATATAGCCGGTACCCTTGCCATCCATGTGGCAATACTGTGCCACTACGATGGCACGGCCCTGCCACACGGATGGCACAGCGTTGCCACCATGATGGCACGACCGTGCCAAAGGCGATAAATAAACTGGCACTGCAAACAATTGATAAACAAACATATGCTAGCATGAGAATTTTCCCAGAGGAGACATCTAAAAGACAGGGGACTTTATCTTTTATCTAGATATCTAAAAACAGAATAAGAATCTGCCGTTTTTTTCATATATTTGAGGTCTCATCTAAATATAAACAAATAATGAAGCACTTGAGTTCCTCTATTTTATTGGGGCTTGGGTTGTTTTCCTTCTTCTCCTGTAAAGAAGCGACAGCGCCCGCCCCTATCCTGCCCGTTCCCACGCCGGCACAAGTTGAATGGCATAAGCTGGAAACATATGCCTTTGTCCATTTCGGATTAAATACGTTCAATGATCTGGAATGGGGTTACGGAAACACTCCCGCCTCCACATTCAATCCAACGGATCTGGATTGCGATCAATGGGCGCAAACAATCAAAGCCGCCGGATTGAAAGGCGTAATCTTAACTACCAAGCATCACGACGGTTTCTGTCTATGGCCTACCGCCACAACCGAATATAGCGTAAAGAATTCTCCTTGGAAAGATGGCAAAGGGGATATGGTAAAAGAACTATCCGACGCTTGTAAGAAACACGGGCTGAAATTCGGTGTCTATCTCTCCCCTTGGGACAGAAACAGTGAGAATTACGGACAACCGGGATATGTAGAGAAATTCCATGCCCAATTACATGAATTAGTCTCCAACTATGGCCCGTTGTTCGAATACTGGTTTGATGGGGCAAACGGTGGCAATGGCTGGTATGGCGGCACGAATGAAACCCGTGCTATAGACGCCAAGACCTATTATCAATATGAGCGGGCATGCGACACGATCAAGGCGCACCACCCGGACATCATGGTTTTCGGAGGGACAGTACCCGATATCCGCTGGATCGGTAACGAGGAAGGTTGGGCCGGTGATACCCAATGGAGCATCTTCGCCCCGGAACCCTCCATGCCTACTTTCCAACAGAGTGTATGGGGAGATGAGAACGGACCGATGTGGCTAGGTGGAGAATGCGATGTATCTATCCGTCCGGGATGGTTCTATCACTCCCGGGAAGATCACCAAGTCAAGTCGCTGGCAAAATTAGTCGATCTTTATTACCGAAGCGCCGGGCATAACGCCAATTTCCTATTGAACTTCCCCGTAGCGTTGAACGGAAAAATAAGTCCGGTAGACTCCGCCCGTGCCGTACAATGGTATCAAACCATCCAAAATGACTTTAAGGAGAATCTTTTGAAAGGATGTTACGTACAAGCGAGCAATAAAAGAGGACGTAATTTTAGTCCCAATAAGGCAGTAGATGGGGATTGGGATACCTATTGGGCTACGGACGATGGCGTAACCAGTGGTTCATTGACTTTCACGTTAACCCATCCTACCGATGTAAACCGCTTGGTCATACAAGAATATATCCCATTAGGACAACGAGTACGCTCGTTCAATATCGAACTCGAGCAAGAGGGTAAATGGATTCCGGCACAGACCGTGGATTCTACGACAACTGTCGGCTATAAACGAATTGTCCGTTTCCAGACCGAGAAAGCGGAGAAGATACGCATCAACTTCACGGATGCCCGCGGACCGCTTTGTATCAATAACGTGGAGGCATACCTTGCCCCCGCCTTGGTGACCGAGCCAACGATTGCCCGTAATATCAATGACGAGGTAACCATACAGGCCGGGGATAAAGGCTCCGAGGTTCATTATACCACCGACGGCTCAGATCCGACCAAGGACTCACCGCTTTATCAGGCGCCATTCGCTTTCGCTCAAAAAGGAACTGTCAAGGCGATTGCCTATGATCCGACTTTCGATACAGTCAGTCCGGTTTCCGCGCAAACGTTCGATATTCCTGCTTGTGATTACACGATCGTATCACCGAAAGATGAGAAAACCAGCCTGATCCTAGACGGAAACGGCTACACAACCTACTATTTGCCACAAGGGAAACAAGAGTTAGTCGTACAATTAGCGAAAGAAATGCCTATATCCGGATTCCGCTACACCCCGAACCAAGGACGTGACGCAAGCGGTCATATCTCCAACTATCAATTATATATTAATGGAAAGAAGGTGGCCGAAGGCGAATTCTCCAATATCAAGGCTAACCCGATCGAGCAAGTCGTACATTTCCCGATAACGAAAGGTAACCAAATCCGTTTGGTCGCAACCCGTATCGTAGATAATAAAAAGCAAGCGGGTATCGGTGAATTCTCGGTAATTACGGAAAAATAAAGAATATCTAATAAAAGCAGAAGGGACCGCCTCGAAAGTTTAATTTCCAGAGGCGGCCCCTTTTTATTATTTATCAATCTTTTATTTATCCTTGAAGGTACCGGTTCATTTGCTTATACACGGCACGTATATTTAATGGTTTAGATATATGAGCGTTCATACCGGCCTCCCTACTTTTCTGCACATCCTCAGCGAATGCGTTGGCTGTCATAGCGAAGATAGGAACCTTTTGAGCATCAGAACGCCCCAATGCCCGGATACATCGGGTAGCCTCATAACCATCCATATGCGGCATCTGCACATCCATCAATATCAAATCATAATATCCTTCGGCAGATTCCTTAAACTTCTTTACGGCCTGCACCCCGTCCTCAGCGCTCTCCACCGAAGCACCGGTAGCTCCGATCAATTCCTCCGCAATCTCCCGGTTAAGCTCGTTGTCCTCAACTAATAAGATCCGTTTACCTTTGAAATCATAATCAATCACATAACAATCCCTCGCAAGGTCACTTCGCCCATCAATATCGGAAAAACGAGTGGGCTTACCCGACTCCTTTATTTTGCCGAAAGGCAGATCAACCGTGAATGTACTGCCACTCCCCTGCACGCTTGTCACATGTATGCCACCTCCCATCAACTGAGTGAAACGCTTAACGATAGAAAGCCCTAATCCTGTGCCTCCATATTTATAAGTGACATCCACATTTTCCTGTTCGAACGATTCGAAGATCTTATCATAATTCTCCTCGGCTATACCACATCCCGTATCGATTACCTCGAAACGAAGGTAAACATTCTCTTGATCCTCACCTGTTTTAGATACCCGAAGTTTAATTATTCCCTTGGCCGGCGTAAATTTCAACGCATTCGATAACAGGTTAGAGAGAACTTGATTCAAGCGCAAGGAGTCTCCTATAATCTGTACTTCCAGATCACTAGCCAATACCGTCTCATAGCTGATCCCTTTACTCTTGGCCTGCTCGCCATACAGATTTTCAAAGTCCTGCAAGAATGCCCGGAAATTAAAGCTCTCATGTCGAAGTTCCACTTTTCCGCTTTCTATCTTCGACATATCCAGCACGTCGTTAATGAGAGCGAGAAGATGCTTGGAAGACATGATTACTTTCTCAAGACAGTCCTTTATCTTATCGGTATTATCTATGTTTTGCATGGCGATAGTACTCATACCTACAATTCCGTTCATCGGCGTACGGATCTCATGACTCATCCGGGAAAGAAACTCGCTCTTCGCCAAGTTAGCCGCCTCAGCCCGTTTCAGGTTGCCCTGTATCACGGTCGCTTTCATCCGGGCCCCTATAGCCAGCAGTAATGCCGTAAATAGCACCGACAGGACAAACATCACGATAAACATGAATTGTAAGGGATTCGCATATATAAAGTCCGTAAGAGAAAATTCACTCACGCCGATAGATTCCAGATTCCGATTGCGTATAACAGTCCTCTCGGACTCAGAAAGATTATTGATCGCCTTGTTGAGTATGGTAAGCAAATCCGGATCGACCGGGATAGGCAACGCGAAACTTATCGTACTCTGATCATTGACCAACGTTACGGGAGCAAGATTCGTAAAATGATAGCGCAAGATATCCTGTTCCATCCTAGAGGACAAACCATAAATAAAATCAGCCTCACCATTATTGACAGCAAATAACGCCTCCTTAATACTCGGATAGAACCGTATCTTCTCCACCGATATACCACTCGGCAATCGTTGATTTTCCACTAAGGCTCCAACCAGACCCGGTGCGGGATAACTACATGCTTTATTGCGCACTATGATATTGTTAGCACTCACATAAGAGGCTGAAAGCGCAAGTCCTAGCTGGGCCGCATCGTTCTCATCTTCCAAGAAAAAACCTAAGATATCGGCATCCCCTTGCTGTATCAAACGGATCGCATCAGCATAATTTTTCGCATATACATACGAGAATCGTAGCCCTGTGAAACTTTTAATCTCATCCAGTACATCCGCCATGATACCCGTATGGTTCTTCAGCGGCGTTTCTTTACAATACAAAGGATACCAATTCTCAGGTACGGCTACCGTGATCGTTTTCCTCTCATTGACATACTCCAGATCCCGGTCGCTCAGTTGGATGTTTACGAGCCGGTCTGGGAAATTAACGGCATAACGTTCCGCCGCAAAATTAGGATTGGCATCCAATATCCGTTCCAAAGCCATATTCAAACCATCCAAGACTTCTTTATTACCCGGATTGGTCACGATATAATAAGGCTGAGAGTCATATGCCACGACTACACGGACAGAATCGCTAATATGGGCAACATTATTTAGTAACAAATCGATCTCACCTTTAGCCAGATAGGGATATAACCCGATTTTCCCCACCATATCTTCCTGTTTGTAATATCGGATATTACAATACAATCCGTTGATAGCCAGAAACTCTTTGAGACGGCGAATGTTTTCCCTTGCATTCTCATACACACCGATGGTTTTACCATTCATACTCTCCAAATCATAACTATGGATAGAGCGATCATCAGATCGGGCAAGTAATAATGAACGGCTATATCCCATATTATAGTTCGGATAAGCATAATATTTCTCTAAAGCGGGTATATAATAGTTTCCACCCATCAACTCGTACTTACCCTCAACAAATTCATTCAACATAGCCGGTCCCTTCGTATCTATGTACTCGTATTCCCAACCGGTATATTTGGCGATCTCATTGAGATAGTCTACGAGCATACCATGATGAGTACCATCTTCGGCCGTCCAACTCATGCCATCTACCTGCGGAAAGGCAACCCTAAGTACACGTTTTTCACTTGTCCGCGCTAACACAGACAAATTAAACGCTAGCATTATAAATACTAACAAACCTATAGCTATACCATGACTCACATATCTCTGAAGTAAGTTCATTATAATGTATATCTTTTATTACCGGCTTTTCCGATGATAACAACCCCTATAACCCTCCGCAAAACAACTGTTTATTTTGGATGTACGCAAATATACTACTTTTTATATCACAGCGGATTATAAAATAATTGATTTTTAAGAGAAGATACTATAAAAACAGAAGGGACCGCCTCGAAGGTAAAACACCTCGAGGCAGTCCCTTTCCTAAATCCCAACAAACTTTTATCCCATCGAACTATTGATTACCTGTGTGGTTTTCTCAAAACTCTTCCTTAAGACCTCCTTTACATCCATGGTTTCCCAATATCCCTTATTAAAAAGCTCTACGGATAACCCACCCCGGAAACCGGAGTCGTATAGCAAAGGAAGTACTTTATTAAACGGGCAAATACCATCTCCCGGAAACACCCGATCCGAATCTCTCAACTCCGTACGAGGAGGCAACTCCGGATAATCGTTGATATGAAAAACCGGAAGGATCTTCCCATTTATCAAGCGTAAACTATCAAAACTATTTCCTCCTCTGTACAAATGGTAGAAATCCAATAAGACGGAAGACCGCGAATGCCCGGAGGCGATCGCTATCGCCATGGTATCCGATAATTGATTCAGAACCCCGGCCCCCCATAGTTCCAATATCGGAGTGACACCCATCTCATCCCCTAAATCCAGTATCGCCCGATAGCGTTCGGAATACTCCGGCAACCGTGTACGATCCAATTGAGTAACTCCTTGAGCAGGAGCGGCGATAAATTTACCGCCCAATCCCGCTACCATCTCCATATCATGCCGCATTTGGTTTAGCCCTTCCTTCCGTTTCGAAGGATCATCGGCAAACCACGAGGCAAAACCGATCATATTCTCCAATAAAAGTCCGGAGCCTTCCAGCTGACGCCTGAGTGTCTCATAAGTTCCCCCTTGCTTTACGAACGCATCCACATCACGGGTCCATAACTCAATTCCCTCAAAACCAGCCTCGGCACATAAATCAATCTGTTTTTGAACAGGAAGTTTATAACCCGCTATCGTAGAGACATTGAGACAGACACGGAAAGGACGTTTCGAAGAGGATGCTTCGGGTGATGGCTCCTCTTTTTTCTTCGGAGCGCAAGAAGCCAAGCCTGCGAACGTACTGCCCAAAACCGCCAAACCGGTAGTCCGAAGCATATTACGTCTTGAAATCTTTTTCTCAAGCATAACACTCTCGTTTTAAATTAAACCTCCAAAGATTTACGGGCCTCCCGGTCCGGATCATTCCGAGCCTCACACGTATTATTCAAGATCATCACCTCTCCATTTTCTTCCGTGTATTTCGGCCAAGCGGGTAACTCTCCTCCGTTCGGATCTCCTGTCCGCATGAAATTCAACAAAGCGCCAGACATCTTATCTGACAACGCACGAGGTACCTTACCTCCACCCGTATGGGTAAACATCCGATCCGTATTTTTAAACCAGAAACAGATATCCGAGCAATGGAACGCACGCATACGGTTATTAAACAAGGGCGGACACCAGCCAAACCAAGCTACATACACAGGCTGGCCTTGCTTTAATTTTGCGTTAGCCGCCTCAACCACTCGTTGACGGGAAGACAAAATCATCGCCCAAAGCTCCATCGGAGTCTTATCCGGGAAATTCTTGGCGAAAGCCTTCACGATCGATTCCGCTTTATCACCATATTGACTTCTCAGTTTCTCGATCACACCGTCTTGAGTGATTTTTTCCAAGGCCGCATCCACCCTGTTCGGGTTCCATTCATGGAAAGTCGTACAGAATATCATCGGGACGACAGGAGACTCCAAATGGCTCTCACCGGAGTAGAATACACCGGCCGGAATATTCCGGTCATCAGCAACAGGGCCAAAAGTCCGTCTCATGCTAATCCCTTGATCTTCCCAGCACTTTTTACAAGCCCTATCCGCTATATCCAAATATTCCCGCCAAGGTATTCTTTGCAATTTATCCAGTTGGGAAGCGGTCAGCCCCGCTTCTCTCAAAATATATTCTCCCACCTTCCGGGTCATCACCTGATCGGAAGCTCCTACCGTAGATCCACTTAAAGCCACGGCTCTATGGATCAAACCTTTTGCCGCCGGCATAGCGGCTACTGTACAGACCTTAGAACCTCCTCCGGATTGTCCCATAACCGTTACGTTCCCGGGATCTCCACCGAAATTGGCGATATTATCATGAACCCATCGCAAGGCGGCAATAATATCTAACATCCCCACGTTTCCGGAATCCTTATACGCTTCTCCACCAACACCAGATAAGTCAGAGAAGCCAATCGGCCCCAACCGATGATTAATGGAACAGAATACGATATCTCCTTCCCGGCTTATATTCTCTCCATGATATCCATCCTGCTCGATCCCACTACCATTTGTAAAACCGCCGCCATGCAGCCACACCAATACGGGACGTTTCTTACCATCCGCAATGCCCAGTGTCCATACATTTAAATATAAGCAATCCTCACTCACATCCCAGTAGTTCCAATGATCGGCAAAAGTTCCGTAATTATTGGGCCACCGGTTCTCCATACGTTGCGGCGCCGTATTCCCATAAAAAACCGCAGGTCTCACATCTGTCCACGGCTCTGGTTTTTGGGGAGGCATAAAGCGATTTTTTCCCGACGTATCAGCCCCATAAGGAACTCCCAAGAACGTATATACATGATTCAGCAGATATCCCTGCACCTTCCCATACTCTGTCTGGGCGATGGCGATATCGTCACCGATAAATAAAAACTGTCCATCCTCTCCTTCCTTGACGTTTTGTTTAAGGGAGGAATCCCCGGACGGGGCACATGAGGAAGCCGTTACCAAGCTTCCCATGCTTAAAGAGGCTGTGCCCAGTCCTAGGTTTTTCACGAATTGTCGTCTATCCATATGCATAAAAACACAACTATTAATATCCCGGATTCTGTTTCCAAGATTGGTTTTTCGTAATCTGATCGTATGGTATCGGGAATAAATCACGCGAATTATTATTCAAGGCTTCCTTAAATGTCCAGCTACCTTTAGCGAACTTATCCCAACGAACCAAGTCTTGACGACGCCAACCTTCCCAAGCAAATTCACGGCCACGTTCATTGATCAACTCATCCAACGTTAATGTTTCCGGAGTATACACAGGCTGATTTGCCCTTTCACGTATTAACTGGAATGCAGGTTCCGCACACAAAGCTGATAAAGTAGCGGCATTACCACCTCTCAAAATAGCTTCAGCCTTCATATAATAGATATCAGCTAAACGATATAAAACAAAATCATTGTTCATATTACCAGTCATACCCAACTCATATTCATACTTCTGAATACGAGCGCCTTCCCAACGATAAGCGGCATTAATAGAAGATACCTCAATAGTCAATTCCAATTGTTTTCCCGGATTATCACCATCCTCAACAGGCTCGCCCGTGACCTTATCATAAATCAAACCGTAAATAAAAGTCGCCTTTTTCCGGGTATCGTCATCTTTATATAAAGCAAGGAAGTCCGGAGTAGCGCAACCTCCATTCCAACCGCCCACATTTATACCCCACATCTGGCGAGACTTGGGATGTCCGGAGAATTTATGGAAATGAAACTCGTAGTCTCCATTTGAATTGATACCATTTTGCATCGGTACCACGAAAATATTTTCTTTACAAGACTCATTCGCCACTTTAAATGGAGCGGAGAAATCAGATACGACCTCATAATATCCGGAGTTAATCACTTTATCGCAATACTCTATCACTTTATTCATATCGTCCTTATCATAAGAAGAGGCCCCTTTGAACACCTTAGCGTTCAAATATAGTTTTGCCAACATCGTATAAGCCATCGATTTCGTACATCTTCCATAATTCTCGGCAGACGGAGCGTCATCCAAATATTCCATATTATCTAAGATACAATCTACGACTTTCTGATAAAGCTCAGGACGGCTTGTCTGAGGAGAAGCCGTGATTTCACTCTCATACGTGTCGATATAAGGAACGTTCCCGAATAAATCCAGTAAGATAGAATAATAGAAACATCTCAAGATAACAGTCTCCGCACGATATTTATTATAGATATCGACATCCATCTCCTCTTTATATGTATCCAAGTCGTAAACCACACGGTTACATGTCGTTATTCCAGAAAATACGGAAATCCACACATTATTCAATGCATCCAGATTGTATTGCCATTGATGACGATGGAAATCCTGCCATACCCCTCCGTCATACCAGTCATTACCCGGCGCACGAGTCGGAACAACACATTCATCCGAGGAAACAGTCTGCAACCCCCATACTCCCCAGTGATTCTGATAAGCCTGCAATTCCGCATAGGCAGCACCTACCGCTTGCGGAATCAAAGAAGGATCCGCATAAAAGTCATTTGAGACCATTTGTCCCGTCGTATCTTCATCCATATCCGTACAAGAAGGAGCGATAACCAAGAAACAAATCATTGACACTATATATATTAAACTATATTTTTTCATAACCTTCGATATTTAGAGTATCCATTAAAACGTAACATTCAAACCAAGAATAAAAGAACGACTAGCCGGATAATAACGAGTCCTCTCAATACCCATATTATCTAATCCTACCATATCAACCTCCGGGTCGATACCCTTATAGCCTGTGATCGTAAACAAGTTCTGACCAGTCAAGTACAAACGTAAGTTTTGCATGAAACCTAATTTCTTCACCGGCACATTATAACCCAATGTGATATTGTCCAACTTCACAAAAGAACCATCCTCCAAATAATAACTAGAGGCTTGAGCCGCATCTTGCAAAGGGATATCCATTACCGAAGCCAACATATTCTTCTCCTTTCCAGCCACATTCCGATTCTCCAATGCCATACGGCTTACATTATATACATCATTGCCTACGACAGCACGGAATGTAAACGATAAATCGAAGTCACGATATTTAAACTCGTTAGTCCATCCTGCAATAAAATCAGGTTGCGCATTACCTACGATCTCACGATCCTCATTATATGTAAAGTCACCACTACCATCGACATCCTTGAATTTCCATTTACCATCTTCCGTAAATCCCTCGAATACCGGCAAATAAAAATCACCGACCTTGCCACCCGGGACCAAACGAATCAATGGAGTCGAGTTCATACCTCCTAAATCACCATCCGACAAATAACCGGTCTCAATCCAGTCAGTCTGGAAAGTCTCATTACTTAATTTGTCCAATTTATTCGTGTTAAATGAGAAGTTAATAGAACTAGTCCATGAGAAGTTCTTATTCTGCACCGGGGTTCCGGAAACAGAGAATTCCAGACCTTTACTTGTAGCGTCGCCAACATTCGCCAACATAGAAGAATATTGATAAGGAGGAGTCGGAACCTTATATTTATACAACAAATCTGAAACCTTACGGGTATACAAATCAACGGTCACGTTCAAGCGGTTATTCAACGCTGCAAAATCAACACCTAGATTCCATTCGCCTTTCCGCTCCCATTTCAAATCCGGATTCTGGTTCTGTGTCGGCCCATAAGCATTGATCCATTGTTTAGAAGTATGATCATAAAAACGGCCTACCACTCCCATCATTGACAAAGACAAATAATTATCTGAAGGCATATTTCCTGTCACGCCATATCCCAAGCGCAATTTCAAATCGTTAATCCAGCTAGCGCTTTCCATAAAAGCCTCATTACCGATAGACCAACCGACACTTACCGCAGGGAAAGTTCCCCATTTATAATCCGCACCTAAACGAGTAGAACCCTCACGTCGTACAGACGCTGATAACAAGTAACGATTTCCCCAGTTATAATTTACACGGCCGAAGAACGAAACCAAATTATCTTGGGAAACCGAACCATCCATCATGCTTTGGCTAGGATTATTAATCAAGTTACTACCCGCACCCAAATTATAGTAAGAATATACATCCGAATCAAAATTCGAGTTATTCATACCAAATGATTCCCAATAGTTATGCTCATAGGTATACCCACCTAATACCACCAAATGGTGTTCTCCAAAAGATTTTACATAGTCGATCGTCGTCTCCAGTGTTTTATTAAAACGAGTATTAAAACTCCGAGACGCTGACCCGAAACTAGAAGTGTTAAATACCTCTCGTGAGGTATAAGTACCCTTATTTATATCAGAGTATTTCAATGAGCCAAAAGCTTGCGCACGAAGTCCTTCCAAAATGTTCCAAGTTACACGAGCAGACCCTTGGAAAAGTCCGCCTTTTGTACGACGGTCACGCTGCATAATATAAGCCACCGGATTTGAATATCCTTGAATATCCAGCGCATAATACCCGCCGGCATCTATCGTTCCCGTCTCGTCGTATACGGGTGCCGTAGGATTATAATAATACGCATGCTTAAAAGCGGAATAATCATCATAGCTGGAATTCTCACCTTCCCGGTCAAAACGACGATAAGTAGCGTCGTATGCTATTTGAATCTTTTTATCGAATAAATTCTGATTAGCGGAAAAACGAGCGATCATCTCATTGAACCCTGACTTAAGAGCGATACCTTGATTATTTCGATAAGATACAGAAGCCCGGTAATTAAAATCGGTCGTACCTCCTGTCAATGCCAAGTTATGCGAATGGGAGAACGGAGTTCGGGTAATCTCATCCATCCAATTCGTATCATATCCCCGGTCGTTTCCCCCATTTGCCAAAAACTGGTCACGATCCATGACTTCCAATTGATTGGCTATGGAAGAGATAGACATATATCCATTGTAGGTAACGCTCATCTTCCCGGCAGAACCTCGTTTTGTCGTAACCAAGATAACGCCATTCGTTCCACGGGTTCCATATATCGCCGCCGCTGAACCATCCTTCAATACATCGATACTTTCAATATCATCTTGTGGAATAGCGGATAAATCCCCTTGAGGAATACCATCAATGACGATCAACGGAGAAGTATTACCGGTTAAGGATGAAGTTCCACGTAATTGGAACTTATACTCTCCATTCGGGTCGCCGGCATTTGGTTTGGATATATTCAAACCTGCCACTTTACCTTGCAACATACCCATTGGGTCAGACTGTACGCCCTTAATCAAGTCTCCCTCCTTCAAGCCTGCAACAGAGCCGGTCAATTCTTTCTTTTTCTGAGAGCCATATCCCACGGCTACCACTTCTTGAAGTCCGATACTTTCTTCCTCCAAGCTCACATTTATCGTGTTCTTGCCATTTACCGGAATCTCCGCGGTCTTATATCCAATATAAGAAACGATCAATACGGCATTTGAGATACATTCGAGATCTGATACATACCGCTTATATCAGAAATCGTACCGTTAGTCGTTCCTTTCACCGCTACATTGGCGCCAATGATCGGTTCGCCTGTCATAGATTCCTTTACAACTCCTTTTACTGTAATCGTTTGCGCCATCATGGGAAAGAATAACGCCAAACTAACGATCAAAAACAGGGCCTTTCGAAGCCATACTTCCTTTTTTTGATTTTCCATAACTCATTCATTTAAAGTTGACATTGTTTTTACAAAAAACGACCGGAGATCTCAATGTGCTGTAATTCAATTCGTATGGTAATGGTTATATATAATAGAGTATTAAAATCCACCGGTCGTTGTTTTTAAGCATTCAATCGCATTAAACTTTCGGGAATTGCCACGGGCTTCTATAGCTCCGCTTCAAATACGCGTCCGCTTTCGGATTATTCACAAACTTACGAGCTTGCGGATCATACACAACACGAGTTCCCGTCAAATATGAGATATTAGCCATATGGGCTAGGATCGTCGCGAAAGCCCCTTTCTCGATCGGGCTGTTCGTCTCAATAGATTTATTTAATATACACTTACACCAATTCGTCGCATGGGCCTCAATACCACCATCCTCGAACTTCCCGACAAGCTGGGCACGGTCGGTTAGTAACTCACCCTCCCGATTCTTCTCTGGAATCAATTCATAACCTTCACGATTACATACTAAGGTAGCTTTACTTCCGACCCAAGCTACCCCTTGATCCCGATTATAGAGATGAGCGACTTGTTGGGCCCATTCTATATGGAAATTCTTATACTGAAAGATCGTTGTCTGGCAACTGGGAGTCTCATTAAAAGAGGTAGGATCTTTATAAGCCGTAGAGAATACCGCCTCCGGATATTCACGGTCACACAATCCTAACGCTTTCAATCCATCGAACGCAGAGTCTATCCAATGCACTCCCCAGTCGGTTTGCTGACCGCCTCCATAATCCCAAAAGCCACGCCATCCACGAAAACGGTAATTATTAAATGGACGCTCGGGAGCCGGGCCCAACCACATATTGTAATCTAATGTAGAAGGAACCGGAGAATCCGCTACGGCCGGACGTGGGTCCGTCGATTGGCAAAGCCATAGCTGAACTTTATAAACATCCCCCAACACACCGGATTTCAATATCTCATTAGCCGCCAAGAAATATCGTTGACTAGTCTGCCATAAGCCAGTTGTTACCACCCCTTTATATTTCTTTTGGAAATCCATCATCGAATGGCACTCCGGAATCGAATTACCAACCGGCTTTTCCACATAAATCGCCTTGCCCGCTTTTAAAGCCTCAGCGAAGATGTAAGGATGCCAATGATCCGGTGTTGCGATAATGACCCCGTCGATATCCTTATTTGCCAAGACTTCCCGGAAGTCACTATATGCCTTGATCGAAGTCGTTTGGTTCGGAAAGTCTTTTTTGAAACGTGCGATCTGCTCATCAAGTCTCACTTTGTTCACGTCGCACATGCCCACACAATGTACCCACGGATTATCAGTCAAAGCCCCTTGCAAATCACGGCATCCCATACCGACACCTATTACAGCGATATTCACCCGCCCATTTATAGTCTCTTCCTTATGAGAGACGGTAGGAGCTGCCGATGCCAAAAGAGGTGAGATACCTAAGCCAGCGGCCAACATCGTCGAGTTCTTTAAAAAATTCCTACGTGTAGTCATAAATCATTATTTTAAGGTTATACAATTTATAAATTACGAATCCATATATTACGGAAAGCCACTTCCACTCCATGATCCTGTAAGCTTAATGGCAGACGGCCATGCGCTACATATTTAGGTAAACCGGTATATGGGGTCGTTCCTTTCAGTACATAATTATTCTGTACTACGATACCGTTCAATACCACGGTAATCATAGCGGGAGATTCCAATTCATCGTTTGTCCCGAAACGGGGAGCTTTCCAATAAATATCATAAACCTGCCACTCATTTGTCTTCGTGAAAGCATTTACCAACGGTGCGCTTTGCTTATAAATACTGCCGACCCAGCCATTCACATACGTAGGATTATCCTCACAATCCAAAACCTGCACCTCATAACGGCTTTGTAACATAATGCCACTATTACCTTTCATCTGTAATGTATTATCCTTTCCCGGTGTAGGGGTCTTGAACTCGATATGTAACTGGCAATCTCCAAAATAATCTTTTGTCCGGATCGATCCGGTCCCGGAAGCCACAATCATCGCCCCATCCTTTACGGTCCATTTAGCGGGACCTCCATCTTTTCCCGCAGATTCCCACATAGAAAGATCTTTTCCATCAAACAGGATGATCGCATCGGAAGGAGCACCAGTTCCTACACCCGGCTTTACCTTAGGAGGAACCGGATAATACCATTCAGTACTCTCAGGTTTCCATCTTTCCGGTGGTCTTTGTTGTTGATTACTTTGTTGGGCGCTCATAAAAAACGCTCCACATAAAAGACTGATAAGAACAATCATTTTTTTCATGCTACATAGTATTAAATTAATGTTTCTATTTTCGCTCTATGAACAAGCTGCCGCAAATGTATCACGCATACGAAAATTCCTCTTTTTCTATTTTATCAAAATCGTTTCCGATTGTCGCATAATACAAGTTCCAGCCTGTTTCCCCCGGTCATTGAGAAAATCGTATCAAGAATGAGACAATTTTACATGGCGAAGCAAGCCATACCCTTCCGTCATATTCCGTCTTCTCTCCCGGATTTCCTCCAAGGTTTGTAGATTCCCGATAGAAGGCATCTCATTTCGTCTAGCGTTATCCAAAAATTTCCACGCATACTCGGAAGCGATAGCGGAATCACGCATCAGTGGTAGGCGGGAATTAAAAACACCGGTCCGTACGGAATCCGCAAACAAATCACATAGCGTACTTATATTTTTCCCTCCATAGGGCTTCTCGATCCGGTGTGTTTCATTAACACCTCTCAACTCCACGACCGCAGTCTTAAAATCATGACTCATCCGGGCGATTCCTTTCGTTCCTATTACATCTATGTAAGAGTTATGCGTTTGGTCTTTCGATAATTGTCCATACACATGCCCTTGTGTTATATCAAATACCACCCCGTTCTCAAATGTCCCGTGACATTGCAACCACCAAGGTTCGGGATAATCCCACATCCGGATCGCCTGCGCATGCCATGTCTTATACTCGCATCCGGCATACCACCGGGAAATGTCCACATAATGCATTCCGCAATCATGAAAAGACGGACCTTCATATTCATGACCTTCACCCGGAGCCAACCCCGGAGTCATATGGCAAATGCGAATGATCGCCAAATCTCCGATCTCTCCTCTCCGGATAAATTCTTTAATCGTATTATGGTACCAAGAATTACGCAAATACAAATTAACGGTCGAGAACAAACTTGAGTTTTCCACGCATTTCACGACCTCCCATTCATGCTCGATCGTATCTGCGACCGGTTTCTCTGAGATGACATGCTTGCCAAATGCCATTGCCTTCTTAATTTGCCTCAACCGGGAATCCGCCAATGTAAATAAACCGACCACTTGTACTTCCGGGTCCTCGAATACAACTTGCTCATCCGCTACGATTCGGGATGTCGGCGACTTTCTCCTTGCCAAATCTCGTGCCTCTGGGTCCGTATCGCAGATGTAAAGTACCTCCCATTGATCGCTCTTCCGCATCTCCTCCAAATAAAATCCACCCATGCGACCAAAGCCTATTATACCTACTTTTACTTTTTGATTCATATTCTATCTTTTAAAGATTCACACTGTTTTTGCCAAAATTAAAGCCCCTTGAGTCAAACAGTATTGCACTTTTCTCTCAAAATTATTACCTATCGTCTCAACAAACAGTCTTGCAAGGAACGGCTTTTAAAGCCAAAAACCGAAGTCTGGACATTGAAACAAAATGAAAAACAATGATACGATACTGCTATGGAAAGTCTAGGAAAAGGCTTTATATTGCGCATGAAATACAAGGGAGATCTATGAAAAAAAACTTGATGAATTATTTATACGTCCTATTATTTGTAGTAACCGCAATAGAGCTCAACGCCCGGTCATACTACTTTAAATCCTATGAGGTAGAAGATGGATTAAGCAATAATAACGTGACATGTTGTGTCCAAGATCATTATGGCTTTATGTGGTTTGGAACACGGGACGGGCTCAATCGATTTGACGGGAACAAATTCCATATCATAAAAAATCAAACCAAGCAGAGAGGAACTTTAATAAGTAGCTGGATTACCGACTTGGCGATAAGCCCTTCCGGTGAACTCTGGGTGGGTACTAATATGGGAGTACAAAAATACGATTACCAAACCGATACTTTTTCCTTGATAAAGTTCACGAAAGGAATCGGCTGTACCTATCTGGAATTTGATCACCAAGGGAATCTGTGGATGCTGTTATCCGGCTTTTCCCTTATTAAATATAATGAGCAATCCGAGCTACACCAAAACTACCTGTATAAGGATAGTGATCCGATCACCTCTTTCTATATCACCCCCCAAGATCAGATCTGGGCCACCACGCTAAACGGCAATGTCGTCCTTTTAGACCCGACCGATAACAAATTCATCCCTCTAAATATCCATAACGGTAGCGACACCCTACATATAGATAATATGACGACTCTATGGGCATCTCCGTCCGATAATACATTACTGATAGGTACAAGCGATAACGGGGTCAAACAAGTCAATATACAAACAGGTGTTTGCCGAAATGTTCTTACCCAGCAAAAGAACAGCCCCCTCTATACCCGGGATATTTTCCAAGTGACAAACGACGAGGTATGGATCGCCACCTACAACGGTATCTATATCTACCAAATCCCCTCAAACAAGACCTTTCACATAGAACAAGACAAATGCGATCCATATTCACTATCCAATAACGCTATCAAACAGTTTTGCAAGGACCGGGAAGATGGCTTATGGATCTGTACGGATAATGGGGGCATTAATTACCTTCCCCCTTATCTCAAATTCAAGAAAGACTACAATATACCCGGGCAAAAAACAATTAACGGTGATATTATCCATGATATTTGCCAAGACGCTAACCATAATATATGGATAGGAACCGAAGACGCTGGTCTCAATAAACTCGACATCCGTACGCAAACCTATAAGAACTTCCAAGATAAAGACGGTCTTTCCCAAAGCTGTATCCACGGGCTTACCGTGATTGGAGACTATCTATGGATCGGGACACACGCTAACGGGGTAGACGTGATGGATATCCGTACGGAGAAAATCATCAAGCATTATACGATCGCCCCGAATCCTTACGCCTCCCAAAACGATATCATCGTATATCTCTATAAAACCCGGAAAAATAACTTGCTCATAGCTACGGCATCCGGCATGTATCAATATAATCCGGAGAAAGATATTTTCGAGCCTCTCGATCAATTCCCCGGTAATTGCAGGATACAAACGATCTTCGAGGATCACGAAGGGGTTATATGGGCCGGAACATTCAATATCGGATTATATTATTTCGACCCAATCCGGCAAAAACACGGCGAATTTAAATTGGATTCCATAAACACGAACGCCAACCGGACGATCAATCACATCCATGAGGATACTAAAAACAATCTATGGTTCGCTACCGGAAACGGAGTGAAAATGTACGACCGGAATTTAAAGAGTACGACAAAATACACGACTCAAGACGGCCTACCCAGTAACGTCATTTACCGGATCGAGGAAGACCCTAAAGGCCACATGTGGATCAGTACCACAAATGGCCTGGCCGTACTTAACCCTGTCAATCAAGAGATCAAGGTGTTCAAAAAAGAACATGGGCTCCTGTCCAATCAATTCAACTATAACTCTTCTTTAAAAGCTAAAGACGGCAAATTATATTTCGGGACCTTGAAAGGCTTGGTCCGGTTCCACCCCGATAATATCCAACAGTTCTCTATCCAACCGAAGATTTATATGACACAAATCAATTATTCGGACCCCGACCATAATCTATTGAGGCAAAAAGACATCACTTTTAAAAAAGGGATCACCTTAGAACATAATCAGTCCACATTCTACATCGACTACACATCATTAAGCTACCAAGCCCCCAACCTCACCCAATACGCCTATTGCATGGAAGGGTTAAGTTCCAAATGGTATCATGTGGTGGGCGAGAACCGGGTTTATTTCACGAAACTACCGCCCGGTAATTATACGTTCAAGGTGAAGGCGGCGAACCTGTCCGGTATTTGGAATGATGAGCCGGCGATGTTCCAGATTACGATCCTTCCCCCATGGTGGCTCTCTACCAAGGCGTTAATCCTATATGGGATTATCGCTATCGGATGCGTAGTGTTGCTGATCTTTATCATTTCCCGGCATAATAAGGCCAATATACAGCAGAAAATACAGGAGTTCGAGAATGAAAAGGAGAAGGAGCTTTATCAAGCCAAGATTGATTTCTTCATCAATATCGCTCATGAGATACGTACGCCCCTGACTTTAATTAAAAGTCCTCTGGAGAAAGTAACACGGGACATCAAGCTATCTCCCAGCGCAAAGAATTATCTGACAATTGTGGATAAAAACGCAAACCGGCTACTGGATCTGGTGAATCAACTACTGGATTTCAGGAAGACGGAAATCGAGGGATATAAACTAAACTTCATACATACGGACATCATCGCATTGATGCAAGAGACCTTTGAGCGTTTCCACGACACGGCAGAGCAGGAGGCATTGCAGATGATTATCGAGTGTAACGTGAAATCTTTCTACGCCTTTATCGATAAGGAGGCTTGCACGAAGATACTCAGCAACCTCCTATCGAACGCTATTAAATACGCAAGAAGCAAGATCATCGTCCGGTTCGAGGCACAAGATGGCGAGCGATTCACGATCGATATCATGAACGATGGAAAGCCCATCTCGGAGGAGATAAAAGAAAAGATCTTCGAGCCTTTCTACCGGGATGACTCCTCTATCCATAAATCCGGGACCGGGCTCGGACTACCCTTGGCCCGTTCTTTAGCGGAGATGCACGAGGGATCGTTGACGTTGGAGGAATCTCCGGCCGGGCTTATCATCTTTAGATTACGTTTGCCGGTGAACCAACCGAACTCATTAAAACTAGAGGAAGAGAAAGCAGAGGTCCTGACCAACCCTGCCAGCGAGCGGAAATATGTCACCCAAGAATCCCGCCCGACGGTTCTCGTGGTGGAAGATAACACCGAAATGCTCCATTTCATCGGTCAAGAGATCAATGTCCATTACAATGTTGTCACCGCCGGTAATGGCGAGGAGGCGATTGCCCGTCTTCAGGAATATGGCATCCAATTAATCATCAGCGATATCATGATGCCTGTCATGGATGGTTTCACCTTATTGAAAAAGATAAAGACTAATC
>ENA-OPRR01001430-OPRR01001430.1-human-gut-metagenome-genome-assembly--contig:-NODE-1430-length-19758-cov-2.457443_pt1 | contig 19758 bp, 16 predicted proteins | sample MGYA00241796_ERZ501883 | MGnify/ENA primary metagenome ERZ501883 (study PRJEB25962, sample SAMEA2042406) | human gut metagenome | biome: human gut; feature: human-associated habitat; material: faeces...
TCTTTGATTTCCGGAACAGACCTTCCGTCTTTTCTCTGCTGCCGTATCCATTCCACAAGCTGTACGCTCTGTTCTCTCCGGTACCTTCTTGTCAGGTTTTCTTCTTCCTGCTCAAAAGGCAGCATTCCCTCCTCAGTATAATGCTTCAGGGTACTGTAACGGCACCCGGTCAGACGCGCCAGCTCCCCTATGGAAACATAGTCTGAAGCAAGAATCACTTCCATTGTTCTCCGTCTGGACATATTTTATATGCCCCCCTTCACCGGTATACAGGAGAAAGCAGCGCTCCCTGAATAGGAATTCCCTGGCATGAAACAGTTTTGGGGACAATGCGGTAAAATATATTGTCAATTTTTAAAAGAGTTTCTGTTCCATTCTTTACTTCTTCCACAAAATGCCCGTGTTCGCATAAAAAACTCATCATTGCCGTTCTGCGGTCACTGACTGTAGTTCCAAAAATAACAAAATCAACAAACACAGCCTGACGCCTTTCCAGAAATGGAAAAGTAAGATTTATCCCCTGCATATAAGGATTCTGAAAAAGTTTTTTCTTTTTCCTTAAAAAGGCTGTCCCCAAACTTTCAAAGGCTTTATGAAATTCCTGATTCCACAACACACCTGTCCACTGACCGGATGCTGCCATACGCACCATTTTCTGAGATATTTCTTCCTGTTCTTTTGCCGAAAAAATCTCATGGATAAATCCACTTTCACGGATCATCCACAGAAGCAGAATCCCATCATCGGTCAGCTCTCCTTCTTCCAGAAGTTCTGCCCGAAGGGCTTCTGTCACCTTTTGGTAAATATCCTGATCACTTCTGTACACCATCAGATCCACGCCTGCAGTATCGTAATACATATCACAGCCCAGAAGATCCGGAACCTCGTCCAGCGCTCCCCGGGATATCAGAAGCCCTATATCCTCTCCGGCCTCCTTATTCAAAGCTTCTGTTTTCAGGGATTTTACGATTTTCATTTCTTTTTCCATTTTGTCAGCAAAACCCGGGCTTTGACAGTCACCGGAGGCAAGAAGTCTCTCTGCCCGTTTTCCCGCGGCAGCTGCGCGAAGAACAGCACTTTTGGCAACCGATTTATGTCTGCTGTCCGTTCCATCCAGTCCTATAAGAAGAAACTGCTGTACAAGTGTGTAATCGTCCATATTTTTCTCCTTTATTTTTCCTTACATTTGATGCCGTAGTTACCCCGGCTCCCATTTTCATAGCCCCGGCAGATCTCATAAACTTTTCCATTGATCTCTACCTCATCATCACCGGTAAAGGTACAGGAATCTCCGTTCTTTTCACAGTACTCTGATATTGCCTGCATGGCTTTTACCATAGTAGGATATTCTGCGCTGTCCTCATAAGGAATCCAAAAAGCTTTTTTAAACATATCCTTCACCTCTCTTACTTCATATTTCTTATTACTTACTACTTATAATTTATTATATACTCTCTCTTCTGAAAAAAGTCAATATATTTTTATATTTTTCTGAAAAAATTACAGGGCGGTACTCCTGTGAATACCGCCCTGATCTCTGATATATAACTATAAATGTGCAAATATCGAATTTTGCACAATAGAATCCATAATATACGAACAAAAAAGAAATATTAAGCTCTATATGTGCATTAAATAAAAACAAATTCGTGATGATTTTATGCACTTTTTCAAATTTACTCATAAAATAAATTCCATACTTTTTGAATCATCAATATTTCTTTATTATGAAATATGAATATCTACAATTTCATTACTTGTTCCGATTCTCACCGGAAGCTGAAAAAAGCCTGCTCCTGAAGAAATAATGGCATGCGTTTTTCCAAACTGCTCATGTCCATAAAAATAATGTTTTCCATTTGCCAGCTTTGTAAAATATGTTACCGGAAAAAACTGTCCCTTATGGGTATGACCGCTGAGAACCAGATCTGCCTCAAATTCAACGGCTTCAGGAATACCACTGGGATTATGATCTAAAACTACAACCGGTAAGCTCGAATTTATTTCTTTTGCCAGACTTTCCATTGAGCTTCTGCAATTATTACTTGCATCGGTTCTTCCTGCCAGGCAGAAATCTTCCAGTTGAATCACCTGATTATGCAGAAGCTGAATGTTTGAAGCCCGTAAAAAATCAGCAAATTTCTTATTATCTGCCTTTGGATCATGATTTCCCAGTACGGCAAACACGCCTTTTTTTGCCTTTATTTTACAAAACAAGGAGCTGATTCTGCCAAGAACCTCATCATCCTCAAGAATGTGATTATTTACATCAATAATATCTCCGCATATAACTACCAGATCAGGTTCCAGCCGGTTCACTTTATCCACAATATTCTGAATATGCTTCTCTCCTACAAACACACCCAGATGAATGTCACTCATCATGGCAATCCGACAGGTATTTCCCCTCAATCCCAAAGGAATGGAATAAACAGTATATTTTATCTTTTTTGCATGAAGATACCCAAGCGCCACAATTATAACGGCCAAAATATCCAGAACAAATACCCCCATGGCCTGCGCTTTTCCAGAAACCATAAACAGGGCAGAAAAAATCCACCATAAAAGCAGAATCATAAAATCATATATAAAAAAGCAGCTATATATACCCATGAGCATTTCAAGCTTCTTATTTCTCCACTTTTCCATGATCTGATTCTGCATGAGAGCTGAAATCCCCATCACTATATAAATTATGCCAATTATGCAGGAAACCCCTGTACTGACTCCCAGGGTCCAGACTGCATAGCTGTTCATAACCGCACCGACAACTGAACTTAATAAGATAACAGCAGAAAAAACTTTTTTGAAAATATTCTTCTCGAGAATTTTACCAAATGGTGTGTTCATCACCAGTCATCTCCTTTTTCTGATCCTTGCACAGAGCACACTCCATGATGCACTATTTCATTATTTCCAAAAATAATTAACAAAAAACGCCTGGAATCAGGCGTTTTTATGCGGGCAACAGGACTTGAACCTGCACGTCGTAGACACCAGAACCTAAATCTGGCGCGTCTGCCAATTCCGCCACACCCGCAAAGACTTATATCATTATAAGAGAGAACAGGGGAATTGTCAAATAGTTTATCGTCTGAAGCAGTGGGGGAAGAGGCAAGGCAGAATAAAAATCGAGAAGACGCAGCTATCGCAGAAAGCCGTAAAACAGGCAGATCCGGGGACTTTGTTCCGGTTTCTTGCGGTCTTTCGGAAGATTGTCCCCACTTCAGGAATATTTATTAAACAGATATGCATAAACTCGCAAAAAGGGAATGACTTTTCAACTGTTCTGTGCTAGAATACACAGGAATCTATATGTTTGTATATATTTGGGAAAGGAAGTGAAGCCATGAAGATTCTGATGACAGGTTTTGAACCCTTTGGCCTTCACAAATTAAATCCATCCTGGGAGGCGGTGAATGCTCTGCCGGACAGGATAGAGGGGGCAGAGATTATTAAGCTGCGCCTTCCGGTTTCCTTTGGAAGATTTACGTCTCCTCTCGAGGAGGCAGTGCGCAGAGAATGTCCTGACTGCCTGATTTCTGTGGGTTTAGCCGGAGGAGAAAGACAGATAAGCATAGAGCGCGTAGGTATCAATCTGGAGGAGGCCAGGATTCCGGACAATGACGGAGAGCAGCCATTTGACATTCCTGTGAGGAGGGACGGACAGAATGCCTATTTTTCTACCCTTCCTGTAAAGCGGATCGCAAAGGAGATCGAGAAGGAGGGAATCCCCGTCTGCGTGTCCTACTCTGCAGGCACATTTGTGTGCAATGCAGTGATGTATACAGGACTCTATCTGGCAGAGCAGGAGAACCGGAATATGAGGTGCTGCTTTATCCATGTGCCCTACGACGAGACCATGGCGGAGGCCGGGAAGGGAGAGCCGTTTCTTCCAAGAGCAGAGATGGTGAAAGCGCTGAAAGCGGCTGTGCGTGTTGCTGTAAAGGCAGCCGGGGAGGGAGCCGGGGACCTGCGGGAAGCAGCCGGAACCATTTTTTAGGGGGAAAACAGGAAATAAGAAAATAAAAACAGATACAGGGGAAAGGAACTCCAATATGATTTTGATAAAGAATGCCCATCTGTACGGCCCTGAAGACATGGGAATCAGGGACGTTCTGATTGGAGGCGGAAAAATTTTAAGGATTGCGGAAAACCTTCCGGAAGAGGAGGCCTATGGGATCACAGTGATCGACGGCACGGGGAAAGTTCTGATGCCCGGGCTGATTGACGCCCATGTGCATATCCTGGGGGGCGGCGGAGAGGGCGGTTACCATACAAGAACGCCGGAGCTGATGCTCACAGATGCCCTGGAGGGGGGAGTGACCACTATTGTGGGATGCCTCGGAACAGACGGGACCACGAGAACCATGACAAATCTGATTGCCAAGGCCAGAGGTCTTGAGGAGGAGGGAATTACCACGTATATTTATACGGGCTCCTACCAGGTTCCTGTCCGTACTCTCATGGGAAGCGTGATGGATGACCTGATTCTGATTGACAAGGTTGTGGGAACAGGGGAGATTGCCGTCTCCGATCACCGTTCCTCCCAGCCGACAAAAGAAGAATTTGCCAAAATCGTGGCTGATACCAGAGTGGGGGGAATCCTGTCCGGCAAGGCCGGAATTGTCAACATTCATCTGGGCGACGGCAAGGAGCAGCTCTCCTTTCTGCGCTATGTGCTGGAGGAAACACAGATTCCGCCGTCCAACATGCTTCCGACGCATATCAACAGAAGCCGTTCTCTGATGGAGGATGGCATCGACTATGCGAAACATATGGGAGGATACATTGACCTGACCACCAGCTCGGATCCTGATTTCCTGGATCCCGAGGAGGTAAAGGCCAGCACAGGGCTTAAAATGGCGCTGGATGCGGGAGTTCCCGCGGAGCATGTGACATTCTCCTCCGATGGCCAGGGAAGCCTGCCTGTGTTTGACAGCCAGGGAAAATTCCTGCATCTGGGGGTGGGAAAGGTTTCATCAATCTACAGAGAGATGCGTGACGCAGTGCTGACGGACGGCGTTTCTCTTACGGATGCCCTGAGGACAGTGACCTCAAATCCTGCCTCCCTTCTGAAACTTTCCCACAAGGGCAGAATTGCCGAAAATGCAGACGCCGATCTGGTGCTGTCTGATTCGGATACATTGGAAATCCACACAGTTCTCGCCAAAGGCGAGCTGATGGTTTCCGAAAAAAGGGTTCTGAAAAGGGGGACCTTTGAATACTAAAAGGAGAGTATGATTATGGAGAAACAGAAGAAAACATTCCAGATGCCTCACACGTATATAATCATTTTCCTGGTTATCTGTGTGGCGGCTATTATGACACTGTTCATCCCGCTGGGGACGTATCAGCAGAAAGAGATTACGTACATCCAGAATGGGGAGGAAGTGACGAAGACAGTTCTCGATCCTGACAGCTTTGAGTATGTGCTGGATGAAAACGGAAATAAGGTAACTAAGGCAGCTCCGCTCTGGGGAACCGAGGATTTCGGCGGCCAGGGAATTCTGAACTTTGTGTTTGAGGGAATGACGGTAGGAGACAAAAACGGGACTGCTGTAGGAATTATCGCCTTTATTCTGGTGGTGGGCGGCGCATTCGGAATTGTGCTGAGGACCGGAGCAGTGGATGCAGGAATTATGAGGGTTATTGCCATCACCAAGGGGCGGGAGATTCTCCTGATACCGATTCTGATTACGCTGTTTTCCCTGGGAGGCGCAGTCTTTGGAATGGGAGAGGAGGCGATTCCCTTTGTCATGATCCTGGCGCCTATGTTTGTGGCCATGGGATATGACGGAATTGTGGGCATTCTCTGTTCCTATGTAGCAACCCAGATCGGCTTTGGCTCATCCTGGATGAATCCCTTCAGCCTTGCGGTTGCCCAGGGAATCGCGGGAATACCGGTTATGTCCGGCGCGCCGCTCCGTATTGTCCTGTGGATTCTGTTTACAGGACTTACCATCGTGTTTACCATGCGCTATGCGGCTAAAATCAAGAAAAATCCGAAGCTTTCTGTGGCATATGAATCAGACGCTTACTACAGAAATGAATTCAGGATGGACAGCAAGCAGGAGCTTCCCTTTACGCTGGGACACAAGCTGGTTCTGTTATCCATTCTGGCCACGATAATCTGGACAATCTGGGGCGTTATAACCCAGGGATATTATATTCCGGAGATTGCATCCCAGTTCTTCGTGATGGGATTTGTTTCCGGTATTATCGGCGTTGTGTTCAAATTAAATGACATGAGGCTCAACGATATTGCAAAAGCATTTGACAAGGGAGCAGCTGATCTTCTGGGAGCGGCTCTCTGCGTAGGTATGGCTCAGGGAATTATTATCGTCCTGGGAGGAACAAGCCCCACAGACGGAACGGTTCTGAATACGATTCTTCACACGATTGGCGAGGGAATGAAGAATTTCCCGCCGGTTATCTCCGCATGGCTGATGTACGTGTTCCAGTCTGTGTTCAACTTCTTCGTTGTATCTGGTTCAGGACAGGCTGCTCTGACTATGCCGATCATGGCGCCGCTGGCAGATATCGTGGGCGTTTCCAGACAGGTTGCTGTCCTTGCCTTCCAGCTGGGAGACGCATTTACGAACTTCATTGTTCCGACCTCAGGCTGTCTTCTCGGCGCTCTTGCCGCTGCGAAGCTTGATTGGGGAAAATGGGCAAAGTTCCAGATTAAATTCCAGGCTATCCTGTTTGTATGCTCATCCCTTGCTGTAATTATTGCAGTGATGATTGGATTCTCATAAAGGGGGGATGCAAAGGGGAAGTTCTTTTTAGTCCGCTCTTGACTTTCCCGAAAAAAGCCCTTATAATAGCACATAACCTGCAGGGGGCAGATTCAGCTGACAGGAGCTGAAGGCAAGATTTGAACCGGCAGGAATGACAAACAGATACCAGGCGTTGACGGGAAAAAGTAGCCGCCCCGCACCCCATACAGAGAGCCGCCGGATGGTGAGAGGCGCATGGAGGAGAGGCAGACGAATACATCCCAGAGCCCTGCACCGAAGGGAAGAGAGCGGGAGAGCTTTTGATTTCAGCTTTACGCTGTCAGCGGACCGGAAGGCTTCCTGTGTAGGCTGCAGCGGGGTCGCCGCACGTTACAGCGGCGGGAGTATAGCGGCAGGCTGAAAGCAGGTTTGATAATATGCCGACTGTACTCGGTGAGGCGGGACATGCGAGTGTTTCCGCGAAATAAGGTGGTACCACGGAAGTTTAAGGCTCCGTCCTTTTGAAGAAGTTCAGAGGGATGGAGCTTTTTGTAGTTTGAGCTTTTAAAGCGGTAAAAATTTCAGGCCAACGGTTCTGTCCCGGAACAGAAAATGCCTTAAATGCAGTCTGGGTTCATCCTGAAGCGGCATGAGACCTGAAGGGCGAAGCCAGACGATATGAAAAATGAAAAAGGAGAATCAGTATGAAAATCTACGAAGAGCTGGTTGCCCGCGGGCTGATTGCCCAGGTGACCAATGAGGAAGAAATCAAAAACATGGTGAACGAGGGAAAGGCCACCTTCTATATCGGCTTTGATCCCACTGCCGACAGCCTTCACGTAGGGCATTTCATGGCTCTCTGCCTGATGAAGCGTCTGCAGATGGCCGGCAACAAGCCGATTGCCCTGATTGGAGGGGGAACCGGATATATCGGCGATCCGTCCGGAAGAACAGACATGAGATCCATGATGACCCCGGAGATCATCCAGCACAACTGCGACTGCTTCAAAAAGCAGATGAGCCGTTTTATCGACTTCTCTGACGGAAAAGCCCTGATGGTAAACAATGCGGACTGGCTTTTAGGGCTCAATTATGTGGAGCTTCTCCGTGAGGTGGGCCCCCACTTCTCTGTAAACCGTATGCTGACAGCTGAGTGCTACAAGCAGAGGATGGAGAGAGGACTGAGCTTCCTGGAGTTTAACTACATGATCATGCAGAGCTACGACTTCTACATGCTGTTCCAGAAATACGGCTGCAATATGCAGTTTGGCGGCGATGATCAGTGGAGCAATATGTTAGGCGGAACTGAGCTTATCAGAAGGAAGCTTGGAAAGGATGCCCACGCCATGACCATCACCCTGCTTTTGAACTCTGAGGGAAAGAAGATGGGCAAGACACAGTCAGGCGCTGTGTGGCTGGATCCAAACAAGACATCTCCGTTCGAATTCTACCAGTACTGGAGAAATGTGGCGGATGCAGATGTCTTAAAATGCCTGCGCATGCTGACCTTCCTGCCTCTTGAGCAGATTGACGAGATGGATCAGTGGGAGGGAAGCCAGTTAAACAAGGCAAAGGAGATTCTGGCCTATGAGCTGACTGCCCTGGTTCACGGGGAAGAGGAGGCAGTTAAGGCGCAGGAAGCTTCCAGAGCCTTATTTACAAGCGGAAATGCTGCCAATATGCCTACGGCGAAGCTCAAAGAGGAGGATTTTGCGGACGGTTCGATTGACATCCTCTCCATCCTTCAGAAGTCGGGTCTGGCACCGTCCCGCTCTGAGGCGAGAAGAAATGTGGAGCAGGGAGGCGTCTCCGTGGACGGAGTTCAGGTGAAAGATATTAAGGCTGCATTCACGAAGGATCAGCTCTCCGGCGAGGGAGTCGTGGTAAAACGCGGAAAGAAGAATTTTAAGAGAGTTGTGCTGGAATAACGAGGGTGAACAGCAAAAAAAGACAGATTCTGAAAAAACGGAAAGACAGAGGCGGGAGGCAGATTTTGTATGTTCTCCCGCCTTTCCGGTATTCTGGCAGGAGGTTTTCTCTGCCCCGCAGAAAGGTTCGCCAAGAATCGGTGCAGATTATTCCAAAACAGGAGGCTTGAAGTTTCTTCCCGGCTGTGCTACTGTTAAAAAAACAGAATCTGCCGGATACCGGCAGCAGGAAAACGCATAAGGTTTTGCACAGTGACGGCTGAAACTGTATGGAGCGTATGTGTAAAAAGGCTTGTATTATGGGCCGGACAGGGGGAAAAATGAAAAAACGGGCGAGCACAGGAAAAGTGCAGACAAAAAAGCAGCTGGAACAGGCCATAGCCGCCTACCAGAAGCTGGCTGAGGAGGATTGGCTTACAGGCCTCTACAACAGAGGAGCCATTGAAAAGCGGGTGGATGAGCAGCTGAAAAAGAACAGAGCCGGAAGCATGATCGTGATGGATATTGATCAGTTTAAGAAGGTCAATGACACCTATGGCCACATCATCGGAGATCAGCTTCTCAGAGAGATTTCCTCTGTCCTTAAAAAGATGATGCCGCCTTTCTGCCTGTTAGGGAGAACCGGAGGGGATGAATTCGTTATTTTCTTTCCCCAGACCCTCGGGAAGGAGGAGCTGGAACGGCGGTGCAGCCAGATTCGGGAGAGATTTTCCAGGGTTGAGGTGAACAGCAGGGTGCTTCTGCGCCTTTCTCTGAGTATCTGCTCAGGAACCTACCATCCCGGTTTTGGGTACAGGGAGCTGTTTGACCTGGCCGACCAGCAGATGGTGAAGGAGAAGCGGAGCCGGGACGCGGGAAAATTCGGAAAGGGAACTGTGACGGATACAGAGGGCGACGAGATCCGGATTGACATGAAAATCTTGGCAAAGGAGATGCGTGAGGAGGATCCCCATCCGGGAGCCTACTGTCAGGACTATGAGACCTTCAAGAGTATCTACCGCTTTGTAGAGCGCCGGATGACGCGAAAGGATATGGGCGCCTTTCTGATTCTGTTTACGCTCACAGACACCTCCAATGAGTTTCCCACCCTGGAGAAAAGGGATTACCAGCTGGAAGTTCTGGGACAGGAGATACAGAATAATCTGCGCATGGGAGATCTCTATGCACAGTACAGCAGCTGTCAGTACCTTGTCATGCTGTCGGACACGACGGAGGAAAATGTGGAGATGATTGCAGAACGTATCTGCAGGGCATTTTACAGCGAAAACGGTACGGAGGAGGAGCTGATTCTCCACCACACCTACCCGCTGAAGCCTGCCGGAAAATAGCGGAGGCTTTCGCAGAACCTTGGATTTGCTGGACTGTTCAGGCATCAGGGACGGTTATATGAAAAAAGCATCTGTCTTATAAAAACAGATGCTCAATCAGAATTTTGGAGCCGATGAGAAGGAGAATCGTACCTCCTGCAAGCTCAGCCCGCGATTTGTATCGTATTCCAAATACATTTCCTGCCTTTACTCCCACGATGGACAGGGAGAAGGTGATGATGCCGATAAAGGACACTGCCGGAACGATGTCAACATTTAGGAAGGAGAGGGTGACTCCGATTGCCAGGGCATCGATGCTGGTAGCCAGGGCGAGGACGCACATGGTTTTGAAGTCAACGGATGCGTCCAGTGATTCCTCATCCTCGTCCTTGGAGCGTGATTCCCGAATCATGCTGAGTCCGATGGCTGCCAGGAGCACGAAAGCGATCCAGTGGTCCACCGAGGTGATGGCGTCCTTAAAATGCCAGCCCAGGAGATAGCCGATAAACGGCATTCCTGCCTGGAATCCACCGAAATAGACTCCGATTATAACGGCATGGCGCCAGTTCAGCTGTTTCATGGAAAGTCCTTTACAGACTGCGACAGCGAAAGCATCCATGGAAACTCCCACTGCAAGAATAAAAAGCTCAGCTAAAGACATAGGTGAGCACCTCCTGAAGTTATTTTTATAATATCAGTGTTTGGCAGATGAATATGCCGAAACTGCCCTGACAGCGGATTAGAAAAGTCGGGACTTACTCCTCACCGTCCGTATCCCGGTTCAGGCGCAGGCGTTCCAGATATTCCTGCAGGGCCGGATCGGCGTAGTCGAACAGACGCATCTTATAGCTCTTGATCTTGTCGAGATGCTCTTTTTTGATAACAGCGTCCGTTTCACGTATCTCTTTTTCCAGGTCCCTGGCTGACATGCGGACGGCTCCCTTTCCGAGAATGATCACCTGCTCCAGGCGGTCTGAGGTGGCAACTCTCACATGGTACTGGCGTCCGATCTCCTGGGTGACCTTTTCTATGTACTGATCTGCCGTTTCCGCTTCTTTTGTGAATATTACGTGGATATTGTGGTATTTGATGACTGAGCCGGGATTGCCCTTCACCTTGTAGCCGTCAAACACCAGGATCACATTGCATTTTTTAAAGCCCTGATAATTGCAGAGAATATCCTGCAGCTTTGTGCGGGCCGAATCGATATTCTGTTCTGCAATTTTTTTTAAATCTGTCCATGCAAATATGATATTGTAGCCGTCCACCAGCAGATACTCTGAACTCATTGCGCAGGCCTCTTTTCTCTAGTCTATGGGATAGGGAAGGCTCCATATCCTTCAGATAGGGAGACTTAGGCGGGACGAAGTGCCGGGACTTATACAGCAGGAGCTGAAATCTGCCCCGGTAATAGGATCCGCTTCGGGTCATTATACCATTGATGGGAAAGCTGTGCAACGTAAAAAGGTATAAATCCACGGTCAAAAAGAGATTTAAAAGCAAAAGGAGCCTGCAAAAAAATCTTGTCAATAAAACTGCGTTTTGATATGATAAATAGGAAAGACTGAATTTTTTAGAATAAGATGGCCGAGAGAGCCTGATAACAAGGAGGATTTAGAGGGAATGAAGCCTTACAGCGAACTTACAAAGGAAGAATTAGTGGCACTCAGCCATGAACTGAACGCACAGTACCGGGCATTCCAGGCAAAGGGGTTAAAGCTTGATATGTCCCGCGGAAAGCCGTCTGCAGAGCAGTTAGACCTTTCCATGGGCATGATGGATGTGCTGAACAGCTCCACCGATCTCACCTGTGATGACGGCACAGACTGCCGCAATTACGGCGTGCTGGATGGAATCAGTGAGGCCAAGGAACTGATCGGAGATATGATCGAGGTGCCTGCATCTAATCTGATTATCTATGGAAACTCCAGCTTAAATGTAATGTACGATACGATTTCCCGTGCTATGACACATGGAATTATGGGAAATACTCCGTGGTGCAAGCTGGATAAGGTGAAATTCCTCTGTCCTGTTCCCGGTTACGACAGACACTTTGCGGTTACAGAATATTTTGGCATTGAGATGATCAATGTGCCGATGACAGCCCTGACATGGACATGGTGGAGGAGCTGGTTGCAAAGGATGAGGCAATCAAGGGAATCTGGTGTGTTCCCAAGTATTCCAATCCAAGCGGAGTCTCCTACTCCGATCAGACGGTACGCCGTCTGGCGAGATTAAAGCCGGCTGCAAAGGATTTCAGAATCTTCTGGGACAATGCATACGGAATCCATCATTTATATGAGGACAAGCAGGATCAGGTGACGGAGATTCTGGCAGAGTGCAAGAGAGCCGGAAACCCGGATCTGGTTTACAAGTTTGCATCTACTTCCAAAATCAGCTTCCCGGGCTCCGGAATTGCGGCTCTTGCCACATCCCAGAATAACCTGGAGGACATCAAGAAGCAGTTAAAAATCCAGACCATCGGACATGACAAGGTAAACCAGCTGCGCCATGTACGCTTCTTTAAGGACATTCATGGAATGGTAGAGCACATGAAGAAGCATGCTGATATTCTCCGCCCGAAGTTTGAGGCTGTTGAGGAGATCCTGGATCGGGAGCTGGGCGGTCTGGAGATTGGAAGCTGGACAAAGCCCAGGGGAGGATACTTTATCTGCTTTGATTCCTTAGAGGGCTGCGCGAAGGCGATTGTGGCCAAGTGCAAGAAGGCAGGTGTGATCATGACAGATGCAGGCGCTACCTATCCATACGGAAAGGATCCGAAGGACAGCAACATCCGTATTGCTCCTTCCTATCCGCCGCTTCAGGATCTGATCACAGCAACAGAGCTCTTCACACTGTGCGTGAAGCTGGTGAGCGTGGAGAAGCTGTTAAGCGAGCTTTAATTCAGGCAGAATTTGGCAGAGCTCTGCCAGAAACGCAGATGTGAAAGGCCGTACGGCCTGGGATGGAACATGGGCGTTTGTTTATCCATCCGTTTGAAGGCGTGAAAATAGAAGGGCGGGAACATGTGAGAAAACAGGCTCCCGTCCTTGCTTTTTGCAGAAAAAACCATTACAATAAAAGGCGGCGTTCAGGCGCCGGACATACAGGCAGAGATAACAGAGATAAGACGAAAAGAAAAAAGAGAAAAAGAGAGCAGAGGAAGCAGAAAGTATATGATTAGAAAATTATGGGAAGCCTTGTGGTCAAAGTTTGTGAACAGGGAAACCGTGTCCTACTTTATCTTCGGTGTGCTGACCACAGCGGTAGACTGGGTGGGATATTTTGTCCTTTACTACATGGGATACTCCGTTGTATTTTCCCAGACCATATCGTTTGTGGCCGCTGTCCTGTTTGCATTTGTTACCAATAAGATTTATGTGTTTCAGAGCAAAACCTTACATCCGGCAAAGCTGCTGAATGAGCTGACGTCCTTCGTGGCATGCAGGCTCTTTACAGGAGTCATCACGATTGCCGGAATGGAGATCATGGTAAATGGCCTGGGATGGCCGAATCTGATCGGAAAGATCGCAGTATCTGCGGTATCTCTTGTTTTGAACTATGTGCTCAGCAAGCTGTTCATTTTCAGGAATAAGCAGGAAGCGAGATAGGAAATTTGGAGGTTCTATGAGAGAAGATGAGATAGCCGGAATTTCCAGGGAGTTTGACAGGGTTTTAAATCAGGTGGCTGCAGGGGCAGACAGGGAACCGGGACAGAACGAGGAGAGAGCGGCTGAAAGGAAAGATACCGGTCCGGACAGAGAAGAGGGACGGGTGGACGAAATGGAACCCGCCGGGATAAAAGAGGCTGCAGCCAGCCAGCGGCGGGTGAGAAAGCCGGAAAACGGCACAGAGGACAGACTGAGGCCTGGCAGAGGTCAGAGGGAAGGTCAGAAGGCGGCCGTTTTAGGCGCCAGGGAACGGTATCCGGAGAGAAGCCGGAAACAGGAAGAGGATCGCCCGGGACTTTTGAGGGCGAGAGACTGTTACGCAGCGGCCTTCCTGATCCCTGTGATAATCATGATTATTATTTTTGCCCAGCGCGGAATCTTCCCTTTTGGAGAACAGAGCTTTCTGAGGACGGATATGTACCACCAGTATGCTCCGTTCTTTTCAGAGTTTAAACACAAGCTGTCACAGGGAGGAAGCCTGCTCTACAGCTGGAATATAGGGCTGGGAGTTAATTTTGCGGCGCTTTATGCCTATTATCTGGCGAGCCCTTTGAACTGGCTGATCATTTTCTGCCCAAAGGAGTTTATCATCGAATTTATGACAGGCTCCATCGTGCTGAAGATCGGACTTGCAGGCCTTGCCTTTACCTGGTATCTGAGAAAGCACTGCAGAACTTCCGACTTTGGGACGTGTTTTTTCGGTATTTTTTATGCCCTATCCGGGTATATGGCGGCCTACAGCTGGAATATCATGTGGCTGGACTGCATTGTGCTGTTTCCGGTGATCCTGCTGGGGCTTGAGAGACTGGTCAGTGAAAAAAAAGGACTTCTCTACTGCGTGGCCCTGGGACTTTCGATTCTGTCCAACTACTATATTTCCATCATGATCTGTATTTTCATGGTGCTGTATTTTATTGCCCTGGCGGTTCTCGACTGGGACAGCTTCAGGGACGGATGGGGGAAGACCATCGGACTGTTTGCCGGGTATTCCCTGCTGGCCGGAGGACTGGCAGCCTTTGTGCTTCTGCCTGAAATTTATGCTCTGCAGAGCACTGCCTCAGGAGAGATGAGCTTTCCGGAAACGGCGGAGAGCTACTTCTCCATCCTGGATATGCTGGCCCGCCATATCGGGAATGTACAGGTGGAAATCGGTCTTAATCACTGGCCGAACATCTACTGCGGCGTGGCTGTGCTTATGTTTTTTCTGCTGTATCTGGCCTGCAGGAAAATTGAACTTAAGGAAAAGGCAGTTTACTGTACGCTTCTGCTGTTTTTCCTTGCCAGCTTTTCCATCAATGTGCTGAATTTTATCTGGCATGGCTTTCACTATCCCAACAGCCTTCCTGCAAGACAGTCCTTTATCTACATTGCGCTGATGCTGACTGTCTGCTGCAGGGCCTATACCAATCTGGAAGGGATTTCTTCCAGGAGCGTGTCCGTGGCCTTCTGGGGCTCCGCGTCCTTTGTCCTCCTGGCACAGAAATTCATGGAAGGGGACGAGGCCTACCACTTTGCCGTATTTTACGGGGCGATCTTTTTCCTGGCGCTCTACACAGGGCTGATTTTCCTCTACAGGAGCAGCAGGGAGAGATGCGGCCAGAGATGGCGGGGCAGACAGGCCCTGATTATGCTTCTGGCTCTTCTTACAGTCAGTGTGGAGGCGGCGGTCAATACGACCTGCACCAGCGTCACCACTACCAGCAGAACTGCGTACACGCAGGACAATGAGGCGGTTGAGATTCTGGCTGACAGTCTTAAGGGGCAGGAGGGATTTTACAGAGTTGAAAAGACGGATCAGAGGACGAAAAATGACGGTGCGTGGATGCACTTTCCTTCAGTCTCTCTGTTTTCCTCGGTGGCCAGCGCGGATGTGACGGATTTCATGAGGCACATGGGCTGCGAGGCCTCCACGAATGCCTACAGCATTACGGGAAGCACGCCTCTGGTGGACTGCCTTCTGTCGGTGAAATATGCATTTTATCCGGAGGAGCAGAGAAATCCCCGGGTGGAGTATATTCAGGATTACAGAGGCGTGTACCTGTACGCCAACCGGTATACCCTGCCTCTGGGATTTCTGATCCCGGATATCATGGAAAATGAGTGGCAGGTTGACATGGTAAATCCCGCTGATGTGCAGAATTCCCTGTGCGGTCTGTTTGACGCGCCGGATGTGCTTATGGAAGTTGGCGGGCTCGGCAGCGGGCCCAGTTTAATCTATACACCGGAGGAGCCGGGAGAGTACTATGCTTACGTCTCCAACAGACAGGTGAAAGAGGTGTCTCTGAAAAAAGGAGAGAAAGAACAGACCTTTGACAATGTAAACAGAGGCTATCTGATTGAAGTGGGACTTGTAGATGAAGGCCAGACGCTGACCTTCCAGAATGAGGAGGGAAGTGAGGATCTGGGAATCCGCCTGTACCGCTACAATGAGGCTGCCCTGGAGCATGTCTACAGAAAGCTGGCCCAGAGTCCCCTTGAACTGACTGTCTGGGAGGACAGCAGACTCAAGGGAAGCGTGGAGACGGAGGCGGGAGGAACGCTGTTTCTGTCTATCCCCTATGACGAGGGATGGAGCATAACTGTGGACGGCGAGAAAAAAACTGCCAAAAAGCTGTTTGACGCGTTTATGGGAATTGAGCTGTCCCCCGGAAGCCATGTGATTGAGATGCATTATATGCCCCAGGGACTTAAAATGGGGGCTGCAATTTCCCTCGGCTCCCTGGCCGTTCTGGCTGCTGCCTTTGGCATTTCCCATGCCAGAAAGCAGCGCGAGAGAAAGCAGATGTACGACAGAAAAAGAAGAGAAAGGGCCAGAAGCCAGAAATCTGGGCAGCGGCAGGAAAAAGAAAGCCAGCTCTCAGCTTTGCAGAGAGAGGGACAGACAAATACAGAGAAACATTCGCAGGAGGGCGCAGAGGCCCAGGAGCAGGGATAAAGGAGAGAATTGCCATGAAATTATGGGGAGGCCGTTTTACGAAGGAAGAAAACCAGCTGGTGCACAACTTTAATGCATCTATTTCCTTTGATCAGAAATTGTACCGTCAGGACATTGAGGGGAGCATCGCCCATGTGACGATGTTAGCCCGGCAGGAAATCATTTCAGAAGAGGACAGAGAAGCGATCACAGAGGGGCTGCAGGGAATTTTGAGGGATCTGGAGAGTGGAACCCTTACGGTTACGCCGGAGTACGAGGATATCCATTCCTTTGTGGAGAGTCAGCTGACTGAACGGATTGGAGAGGCGGGAAAGCGGCTTCACACGGGGCGCAGCAGGAATGATCAGGTGGCCCTTGATATGAAGCTCTACACAAGAGATGAGATTGACGAGCTGGACAGCCTTGTGCGGGGACTTTTAAAGGTGCTTGTAGATATGATGGAGAAAAATCTGGATACTTACATGCCGGGCTTTACCCATCTCCAGAAGGCCCAGCCCATCACCCTGGCTCACCATCTGGGAGCCTATGCGGAGATGTTTTTCCGGGATCTGTCAAGACTTCATGACATCCGGGAGAGGATGAACTACTGCCCCCTCGGTGCAGGTGCTCTGGCGGGAACCACCTATCCCCTGGATCGGGAATACACGGCTTCTCTGCTGGGCTTTTACGGGGCAACCTTAAACAGCATGGATTCTGTGTCTGACAGAGATTACCTCATCGAACTGTTAAGCGCGCTTTCTGTCATTTCCATGCATCTGAGCCGGTTCTGTGAGGAGATCATTATCTGGAATACAAACGAGTACCGGTTTGTGGAGCTGGACGACTCCTACAGTACGGGAAGCAGCATTATGCCCCAGAAGAAGAATCCCGACATTGCGGAGCTGATCCGCGGAAAAACGGGGCGCGTGTACGGTGCCCTGGTGAGTCTTCTCACAACGATGAAGGGGCTTCCCCTTGCGTACAACAAGGATATGCAGGAGGACAAGGAGCTGACCTTTGACGCCATCGACACGGTAAAGGGAAGTCTGGCTCTGTTTACAGGCATGATTTCTTCCATGTCATTCAGAAAAGATGTGATGGAGCAGAGTGCAAAGAACGGCTTTACCAACGCCACAGACGCTGCGGACTATCTGGTGAACAGAGGCGTTCCCTTCCGGGATGCCCACGGGATTATCGGGCGTCTGGTGCTTTTATGCATTGAGAGAGGATGCTCCCTGGATGAACTGCCTCTGGAGGAATACAGGAAGGTAAGCCCTGTGTTTGAGGAGGATGTCTACAGCGCCATCAGTATGGAAAACTGCGTAAGGAGAAGGGTGACTGCCGGAGCGCCGGGGCAGGATGCCATGAGGAGGGCCATAGCCGTGTACAGACAAAGGCTCGCCGTTCAGGAGGACAGCCTGGAAAAAACGAAACAGCAGGCATAGGAGAGAGGCGCCTGCTCTGCAAAGAGGAATGATAAAACAGTTGATGTAATATAAAATAACAGATACAGGGAGGAAACAGACCATGAAAAAACTTGAAGAGTATGTAAGAAGCATTCCGGATTTTCCGGAGCCGGGGATTATTTTCAGGGACATTACCACGATCCTGCAGGATCCCGACGGACTTCATCTGGCTGTGGACGGCCTTTTGAAAACACTGGAGGGTGTGGACTATGACGTGGTAGTGGGACCGGAGTCCAGAGGATTTATCTTCGGAGTGCCGGTGGCCTATGCTGCCCGCAAGGGATTCGTGCCGGTGAGAAAGAAGGGAAAGCTGCCCTGCAAGACCGTTTCCATGGCATATGATCTGGAATACGGCAGCGCGGAGATTGAGATGCATGAGGATTCCATCAGGCCGGGCCAGAAGGTTGTCATTATCGACGATCTGATTGCCACAGGAGGAACCATGGAGGCGATCTGCAAGCTCATCGAGAGCCTTGGAGGAGAGGTTGTAAGGATCTGCTTTGTCATGGAGCTGGCAGGCCTTGAGGGAAGAAAGAAGCTGGAAAAATATCAGGTGGAATCCCTGATTGTGTACGAGGGTAAGTAGGCACAAAATGCCGGAATGCCAAAGAAATGAGGCATTCCGGCATTTTCCGTAAGGAAGACAAATCTTAAAGGAAAAATTTTAAAGAAAAGCAAAGTGCCGGCTCTGCTGTTATGACAGGCAGAAACAGACAGGATACGGCGAAACAGGAAAAGAAAGGAGCAGTGGAACCATGGGAGAGCAGAGGAGAACAGAAAGAAGAATTTTAGTGACGCTGCCGGTGACAGAGGGGCATAAAAGAAGGCTTGCAGAGGCTGCTGAGGGGGCTGAGCTTCTCTGTGAGAGGGACATGGAAAAGATCAGGGAGCTGATAGAGACAGTGGACGGTGTGATCGGAAATCTTCCGCCTGAGCTTTTAAAGAGAAACAGGAACCTTGGCTGGGTACAGCTAAGCAGCGCCGGCACAGACGGGTATACGAAAGAGGGGGTGCTCCCGGAAGATACGGTTCTGACAAATGCCACGGGAGCATACGGGCTCGCCATCTCAGAGCACATGGTGGGAATGGTGTTAAGCCTTCTGAAAAAATTCCCCAAATATCTGGAAAACCAGAGGCAGCATCTGTGGAAGGATGAGGGGATGGTGAGGTCTGTCTACGGGAGCCGGGTCCTGATTGTGGGCCTTGGAGACATCGGGATGGAGTTTGCTGTGAGGATGAAAGCGTTCGGAAGCTATATTGTGGGAATCAGGAGAACGATCCACGAAAAGCCTGACTGTGTGGATGAGCTCTATACCATGGACGCGCTGAAGGAGGAGCTCGGAAAGGCCGATATAGTGGCGTCATGCCTTCCTGGTACGGAGGCTACCAGAGGGCTGTTCGGCAGCGCAATGCTTCACTCCATGAAGAGAGGAGCCGTCTTTCTCAATGTGGGGAGGGGAACGGCTGTGGATACAGACGCCCTGGCCGAGGCGCTGAGGGAGGGATACCTCCTGGGAGCAGGCGTGGATGTGACGGAACCTGAGCCGCTGCCGCCTGAGAGCCCTCTCTGGGACTGCGAAAACGTGATTATTACGCCCCATGTGTCAGGAGGATTCCATCTGGAATACACCCTGGACCGGATTGTGGAGATAAGCTGCAGAAATCTCAGAGCGTATCTGGGAGAGGGGGAGTATGTAAGCCCGGTGGACAGGAGCACAGGCTATAAGAGAGCCGATGCGGGAATAAAATG
>ENA-OPRR01001453-OPRR01001453.1-human-gut-metagenome-genome-assembly--contig:-NODE-1453-length-19548-cov-3.234084_pt1 | contig 19548 bp, 12 predicted proteins | sample MGYA00241796_ERZ501883 | MGnify/ENA primary metagenome ERZ501883 (study PRJEB25962, sample SAMEA2042406) | human gut metagenome | biome: human gut; feature: human-associated habitat; material: faeces...
TTTCCGCAAAATTGCGTACTGATACGTGTTCTCATAGATCGGGGTGCCGTCCGGATGTTTTACGAAGGAGACGAACTCCAGGAACAGTCCCTCCCGTCGCATTCCCAGCTTTTCGCAAAGGTGCTGACTGGATGTGTTGTAATCCTCGGTGTAGGCGTAGATTCTTCGGGCTCCCTTTTTCCGGAACAGGTAGTCAAAAAAAGCGTGAGCGGCTTCGTAGGCGTACCCCTTGCCATGGTAGGCCTTGTTGAGCATCCAGCAGGGACTGAAGGTGTCCTTGACCGCGCAATCTTCATCGGGGGCCGTGGTCTCAGACACCGCGTCGATTTCCCCAATGACTTTGCCAGTCTCTTTCAGGACAATGGCAAACGTGTATTCTGTTTCTTCGCTGCGTTTCCGCATCTCTGCTTTTGCCTCCTCCGGGGAATGTAATTTCATGCAGGCAAAGCAGTGTACGGCAGGCTCTTTCAGGTATTCATACACATCTGCTGCATCTGATTCCTGAAAGGGGCGCAGGATCAGTCGTTCAGTTTCAATTATCATTTTATAATCCTCCTTTTAAAAGAACTCTAACAAAAAAGCCCGGCTTTTACGTAATCAGCATTACGAAAAAACCGAGCGCACTCGACACCTTATCTGACAGGCGGCCTGCAGGCTATTGCCTACGATCCCCCGTGCTACGGCACACTGTCCTCCGGTGACCCATTTTTTTAGAATTATAGCAAAGGATAGAAAAGAATGCAAGCGTCCAGAAAAATACATTTTGCGAATCTCAATGGAAGGTGTTTTTCAGGAACTAGTGGACAATATTTCCCCTAAGATATACACAAAATACCGGTTTCCCAGGAGCTTTTGTGCTTATATCAATGCGTTGCTGCTATGACGTTGTGCAATTGTCATATATTTTTTAACCATTTTTGCTTTGTATTGACGAGATATATTCTGATCTCAAGGATGCTTCACTAATTATTTCCGAACGAATATATAAAAATAAGGGTTCATGCATTTTTATGAAAAGTGTATTCTATAAAAGCAATCCAGAGGAAAAGTGACAAAATTGTATTGGAAGAAAAGCGGTAGATCATGAGGTGTGTATTTTCTTCTTGTAAAAAGAAAGCCACTCTCTACTACAACTTTAAGGAGGATGTGTATCAATTATGGCTACGGTTAGAGAACATGCATTAAGTCAAAACATTCCCAAACGCAATAAACTGAAGAAAATTTGGAGAGATAAGTATCTATATATAATGCTGATCCCAGTGATGGCATACTACCTGATTTTTTGCTATGCTCCCATGTATGGTGTTACCATCGCGTTTCAGGATTACAACATGTTTGCCGGTGTTCTTGGCAGCGAGTGGGTGGGATTGGAAAATTTCCAGAGAATCTTCAGTACCGGAGATTTCTATATTGTCCTTCGCAATACATTGGTTTTGAATCTTCTCTCTCTTATTTTTGGTTTTCCAGGTCCTATCATTATAGCATTGTTGCTCAATGAACTTCGCATGAACAAGTTTAAGCGAGTGATTCAAACCATCATCTATCTTCCTCACTTTCTCTCGTGGGTGGTTGTTGCCAGTATCCTGATTCCTATGCTTTCTCCCTCAACAGGTATAGTGAATCAGCTCATTGAGCAAATGGGAATGGAACCCATCTACTTTATGAGTGATAACGGTTGGTGGATCACCATGTACATACTTTCCGGAATCTGGAAAAGTGTGGGATGGGGGGCGATTGTGTATCTGGCAGCTCTCTCTGGTGTGGATCCATCTCTTTACGAAGCCGCTGTTATTGACGGCGCCAACAAGTGGAAACAATGTATCCACGTCACTATTCCCAGTATTCTTCCTACGATCACGGTTCTGCTGATTCTAAATGTGGGGCAGATCATGAGTATCGGTTTTGATCAACCCTTCTTGCTGGGGAATACAGCAGTTCAGGGGGTCAGTGATGTAATCAGTACTTATGTGTATCGAATTGGTATGTTGTCGGCTGATATCTCTCGTTCCACAGCAATTGGTTTGTTCCAGTCACTGGTCAATTTTGTGATCTTGCTGGGGACCAATAAGCTTTCCAAGAAAATCACTGGTAACAGTATTTATTAACAGGTGATGGTAGGAGGATATTTGCAATGAAACCCACAAGAGGCGAAAAGGTCTTTAATGTATTCAATGTTCTGTTTCTTTTGTTTTGCGCAGCTATTTGCCTGTTTCCGTTTATCCATGTTTTTGTCAAATCCATCAGTGGGGAAACAGCGATTTTGGCTGGCGATGTGATTCTGTGGCCAAAGGATCCACAACTGGAAGCATATAAAGCTGTGTTCGGCAACCAGTCAATGAATAGTTCCTTTTTCTTTACGGTATATACCACGGTTTTGGGAACTGCCATAAACATTTTGCTTACGGTGTTAGCCGCTTACCCGCTTTCTCGTCCTTCTCTGGTGGGGAAAAAGGGACTATGGCTGATGATTCTGTTTACTATGTTTTTTAGCGGAGGCATGATCCCTCTCTACCTGGTTGTCAATGGACTTCACTTGGTCAACACAGTATGGGCCCTTGTCCTTCCTGGAGCAATCAGTACTTACAACATGATTATCATGAAAACCTTCTTTCAAAACATTCCGGACAGTTTGGAAGAATCTGCAATGCTGGACGGTTGTACAGAGATTGGGGTGCTGTTCCGGATTGTGCTTCCCTTATCTCTGCCGGTTATCGCCACGCTGTCACTATTTTACGCGGTGGGGCACTGGAACAACTTTATGTCATCGCTGTTGTACATCAATGATACCAGCAAGTTTACCTTGCAGCTGAAACTTCGCCAACTTGTTCTTCAGGACGAAGTTGCCACTATGATGGAAGGCGCCACTTCCGCAACGTTACCTCGTGAATCGTTGAAGGCTGCTTCCGTAATGTATGCCACACTTCCGATCCTGGTGGTCTATCCCTGGCTGCAGAAATATTTCGTAAAAGGTGTTTTGGTTGGCTCTGTCAAAGCGTAATTGGAACGTCCTGACTGAAAAGTCTGGCAAATAAAAAAGAAAGGTAAAGAAAGGATTTGAATGTCATGAAAAAGAAACTCATTGCATCCTTGCTGCTGGCTACTATGCTGCTTTCCTCTTTCACTGGATGCACAGGCACGCCCTCGGATTCTCAGAGTTCTGCCGAGACCAGCACTGAAAGTGTGGCGCAAAGCGATGTCAGCGGTGAGGACAGCACGGCCACCTCTTCCACAGGTTCCGCCATTCCTGAAGAAATGACCAAGCTTACCGTCGAACTTTTCGACCGTAACAATGTGCCGCAAAGTCAGGGAACCTTGGAAGACAACCAGTGGACAAACTGGATCAAAGAGGAAATGAAGAAGCTGAATATTGACGTCACCTATGTTCCCATCCCCAGATGGGAAGAGGGAACAAAGCTCAACGTGTTGCTGGCTTCTGGTACGGCTCCTGATATCAGCTTCACCTATAATCTTTCGATGGTTACGGAATATGCTGCGGACGGCGGTGTTCATGATCTCTCCTCTTATATGGATACCTATGGTAAGGATATCGTAGAGGTATATGAACCTTATGGAATTTTAGAGTATGGCAATATTGAAGGAAAACAGTATGCCATTCCCGCCATGCGCACCAATGTCTCCCACTTCAATTCCTTCATTCGTAAAGATTGGCTGGATGAACTGGGACTGGAAGTTCCCACCAACAAGGAAGAACTGGTTGAGGTACTTCGCGCGTTCAAGGAAAAAGATCCCTCTATCATCCCCTGGGGCAACTTTAACAATGCCGCAGGTGGGTTTGCCAACACCGGTTCTCAGTACGATGTTATGTACTCCTTCTTTAACCATTCTGAAGAAGAGTTGTATACCACTCCACCTGTCCTGCGGGAAGGCTTCAAGGACTTTATGAAATGGCTCAACGAACTGTACGCAGAGGGTTTGATTGATCAGGAATTTGCCACCAAGACCACCGGCGAAATCAAAAATGCTGACATTATCAACGACAAAGTCGGTTTCTTCAGTGAATGCGCCTGGATTCCTTATGGAGCGGATTCTGCATATCGCGCTTTGCTGGAACGTAATCCTGATGCTGAGTATATTCCCATTGAAGTATTTGACAATGAGGACGGCCATTATTACAAGAGCAATTATGCACCTGTGGGTCTGTACATGTTTGTTCCCAAATCTGCAAAGTCTCCGGAGGCTGCTGTGACCTATTTGAACTGGATGGCGGATTATGACGTAGCATTCAAGCTCAAGTTCGGCAACGAGGGAGAGCAGTACGAAATGCAGGATGGTGTGCCGGTGGTAACAGATCCTGAAAAAACTCAGGAAACCTTTGGTTACATTTCTGGCGACTTGAATCTGCTGTGGAACGGGTTCCATCCGGATACCTCTGAGGAAATCATCAATGCTCAGTATCTTAACACGGCTGGACCGGAATTGGTTGACTTTGCCATTGCAAGCCAGGAAATGGCCATTAAAGACGGTGTTACAGAGCTTGTGATTCCCCATATTTTCGAGTCGGAAAACAACTATAATGCAGAGCTTTCGAACACCTACGATGCATACTGGAGTAAATTAATCACCTCTAAGGATTTTGAAAAGGACTATGAGACCTTCATGAATGAGGTTAAGTCCAGAGGAATTGAGGAAATATTGGCTGAGCGTACCGAATATTACAATACAGAAGTAAAGGGAAACTGATCGCTGTCATGGTTTTCAGCCGACATTGATGTCTCTTCCAGAAAATTTATCAGCCGGTTTTGGTATTCCCTGCCAAAGCCGGCTGATGTTTTTTTAATTGCTCTCTGAGATTTCTCACCAATAGGATAAAACAACATGCTGCTTCAAACGCAGAAAGGATCCTTTGTTATGAAACAGAAAGGTTTTTTTTACACAATTAAACAGAACGAACTTGTCACCCGTTGGCAAATCAGCCAGGTCTGGAAAAAGCCTTTTGTATGCGAGCCTGCGCCCTATGTTCTGAAACCCCACCAGGAGATAGTGGGCCCGGTACGTCACGCGCTGTTGGATCGCAAAACAATCTGGCCAGAGGATACACCGGATCTTCCGTGCAAAGATGTGTTTTTTCCCTTTGAGGGAGAAAAGGTTGAACAAAGCGTTTTCTGCCATGAACCCACAGAATTGCTCTTTGCCGCCCAGGTACAGATGGAAATTTCAAGTACCCAGACTTATCGCTTTCGCCTTGGCACTTGCGGAGGAGTAAAGCTCTTTCTGGACGGCGTGGAATACGGCACTTATTCAGGTTACTGCCGAAATCGGGAAACTTCGTGGGAAGTTTCGTTGCATCTGGAGAAGGGCATCCACTGCCTGCGGATTCTTGCACACGATCTGGCGGAACGGGATACACAATACTATTTCACTCTCCGTTATCTTTCCGAAACACCGTTATCCTTTTTCCTGCCCATCCAGGCAGACATGGAGGCGATTTCTCAGGCGCACCAAATCTTACAGGGATTGTACCTGAAAGGGTTCCAATATCAAAGGAAAAGCGTTCCCGTCTTTTTCTCCGAACCGCTGAAAGAACATCTAACTTGTACCGTCCGCGTTGCTTTTTCGGAAACCCATACAGAGAGTCGCTTTGAGGAACGGACATTTTCTCTTGCAGCTGGCTGTACCCACTTTGATGTGGGCGAACTGCTTTACCGTGAAGTGGGAATGGTGGCAGTGACAGTTATTATTCAGTCTGGCGATGTCACTTTGAGCCGTACATTGGATTTTGAATATTTTAATGGGTCCCTTGTGGACGATTGCCCCTCTTCCATCCAAGAGAGAAAGCGGCAGGCGCTGCACTTTATTGCGCAACATGGCGGAGGGACTTTCCAAAAGGCATTGGCCATGTTTCGCACTGGGTATGAAACTCAGAAAGCCCGCTGGATAGTGGAAAAGGAACTGGAAGAAATTAACCACCGTTGTGACTGCAGTGATTTTCGTACACCTGCCTTGTTGGCGGCTTATATCAACAAGTGGATGCCTGAGGATTTGCTTGAAAAAATCCGACATACGCTGCTAGGATTTCGATATTGGATCGATGAGCCTGGAAATGATGTGATGTGGTTTTTCAGTGAAAACCATGCCCTGTGTTTTCACGCAAGTGAATTCTTAGCGGGGGAAACTTTTGAATCAGAACTCTTCTCCAACAGTGGGATGACAGGAGCTCAGCATAGGGAGAAAGCAAAACAGCTTCTTTGTGATTGGTTTGAAAAATTTTACCGACTGGGCTATAGTGAATGGAATTCAGCTGTGTACATCCCAATTGATATGATTTCTATGTTTGCCCTCTATTCTCTGGCAAAAGACGCGGAAATCCGTCAAATGGCCAAAAAAGCCCTGGATCAGACTTTTGAGATCCTTGCTCGTAATTCCTTCCATGGTGTGGTAGCGGCAAGCTATGGAAGAATCTATTTCAAAAATCTGATAGGCCGACGCACAAGTGAATCTACATTCTTAAATTACATTGCTTCGGGCCAGGGAGTGCCTAATCAGCATACCTTCGCTTCTACAATGTTTTCCTTGAGCGACTACGTTCCTCCGGAACAGACGCTTTCCCTCTACAGCGCTCCTATGGAAGGAATGGAGAGTGTATGCCATCAAGGGGAGGATCAAGCGTTGCTTTACAGTTATAAAACTCCCGATTCCATTATGGGAAGTGTTATCGGATACCGTCCGGGACGGCCGGGCTATCAGGAACACGTTTTCCAACTTATGATGGGGGATTGTGATACGCAGGTATGGATCAATCACCCTGGAGAATCTGTGTATTTTGGAGAAGGACGGCCCAGTTATTTTGCAGGAAACGGAACCCTGCCAAACGTTTTCCAGAAACACAATCATGCTTGGATCCATTATTCTCTTCTGCCCCAGGAAGTTTCCTTTACCCATGCCTATTGTCCGGTGGATCGCTTTGATCGTTACCTGCTGTATCCTTACGGGATTTTTCTGCAAAAGGGAACGCAGTATTTGGCGCTGTGCGCTAAGGGAGGAGTCCATCTCACCGATCAAGGAGCGTTGAAGCGCTGTGAGATTATTTCTCCGGGAACAGAAAATGATTGGGAAATTCTCATCGAACCCGTGCAGGCATATCAGGACTTGGAGGATTTTGCGGAATCGTTCCAATTCAGTTCACCTGAAGTGGTTCAAGACATTTAAAGCCTATGTTTCTCAGCGAATTTACATCTCGTGATCGATCCCCCGATGTAAAAAGCTGAAAAACGATCTGCATGATTTTTAAATAGTAAGATGCGCCGAGCACATTAGCCCGGCGCATCTTTGTTTTATACCTATTTTTTCGAAATCGTCTCAGAGTGGTTGTGAGAAATATGGCTATCCTATATTTGCCATTTCTTCTGATACTCTGTTGGGAGCATATTGTATTGCTTTTTAAATTTCTTGGTAAAGTATTCAGGGTTAGAAAAACCGCATTCTTCTGCGATCTCATATATTTTCCGTTTAGTTTTTAGCAGGTCAGCGGCTTTTTCCAAACGAATCTGCTCTAGATAAGTATGAAAACTGATTCCGGTTTCTTTGGTAAAAAGCTTTCCAAGGTAAGCAGTATTATATCCAAATACCAGGGCAACAGATTCGAGTCTCAAATCTGTTTTCCAATAGTTTTCCTCTGTATAATGCTTGATTTTTTCGATGATATTTTGGCTGGAAATAGAGTGAAGATAAGTGGATAGGCCTGAAAATTCCCGATAGAGAAGATCCAAATTTTCCTGAAGACTTTTGGGGGAGAGCTTTTGGACAAAGATTTCCGCGGATGAAAGATAGTTCATCACTTGTGGAATGCTTTTTTCCAGTAGTTTGGTAGTTAAAGAATAAAACCGCATCATAAAGAGAATTGCTGCGGAAGTGTCGGAACAGGTGTGGCTGATAATGCCATGTAGAGACTGTAACAGCTGATGCAGTTTTTCTGTTTCCCCAGCGTTGATATATTGCTGTGCCTGTTCGGCCAGTTCCTCCAGAGATTGTTCTGTCTGGGGCTCCTCCATTTTTTCTGACAAACGAATCTCGTTTTCATGGTTGCGGAGAAAGAACAGTTTTTCCATCGCCTGACGGCAATTCTGATACTGTTCAGGAAGAGCATCAATATTTGGGAAAACTTCGCTGAATATCAGACACTCCTCATCACACCGATTTACGGTACGGATGAAGAAAATCGCCTTTTTCCCTTTGATGAGGAAAAACAGAGCAGACTCATCTGCAATTAAGTAGCATCCCAGCTGTCTGGCGGTGTTCTCCCAAAAATCCATACGGTGGAACAAACGTGGTGTAATGCACAACAGTTGCATAGGTCCTTCGGACAGATCTAAGTGGTAGGATTGCCGGAGTGAATCAGAATAGTGAAAACTGCCGGTAAGTAATCCATGCAGAATATAAGAGCGGGTTTTCAGAACAGATTGCTCCAAAAGAAAACTTCCGCAGGAGGCTTCGGATAACTGAAGTTTTGCGTTGGTCAATGCGTCTACCAGTTTTTCGGTAGAAACGGGTTTGAGAAGATAATCCACAATGTCATATTGGATAGATGCTCGGGCGTATTCAAAGTCATTGTATCCACTGAGAATAATGATTTTCCCTTTCCATCCAGAAGAACGCGCTTCCCGGGCAAAATCAATCCCTGTGAGCTGAGAAAGTTTCATATCCAATAACACCAGATCAGGAGAAAAACGGTTAAGGAGCAGAAGCCCTTCCTCTACGGATGCGGCATCAGCAAAAATCTGGAACCCATAATATTCCCAGTCAATAATTTTCCGAAGTCCTTTGCGAATTGTCAATTCATCATCAATCAACAGAACTTTGTACATGTTAGCGCTCCTTGTAAGTTTACTTTTGAGGTCCTATTGTGCTGTTGGAAGGAAGAAACAATGTGGCTGTGGTTCCTTGACCAGGAGAGGAGTCAATGGATAAGGTGTAATTTTCGCCGTAAAAAAGCTTGATGCGCTGATATATGTTGGAAAGGCCAATGTGGGTGCGTTCGCGGTCCGACGATTCGTCGTTCTGGGGCTGTGTATTGCCACTTCTCAATCGGGTGAGCAGGCTTTTTAAGGTTTCACTATCCATACCGATCCCATCGTCATGAACGCATATGGTGGTAAATTCTTCGGTTTGGTCAACGCGAATCTCAATTCGAATACTGCCGGAAGTATGCTCAAAACCATGCTGAATGGAATTTTCAATCAGAGGTTGAATCAACATGGGAAGAATGGCATACTGCTCCGTTTGCATTGTTCCCACATTAATGCGATAGGAGAGACGATCGTCAAAGCGTATCCGCTGGAATTTCAGATATTTTTCTGCGTAGCTTAATTCCTCCTGTAAAGAGGTCTGCCTGTTTTTAACATGGAGGGAATATTGAAGAATTTCTCCTAAAAGTTCGGAAATGTAGGAAACCTCGTAATCTTCGTTTGCTTCTGCCTTCATATGGATGGATTCCAAAGAGTTAAACAGAAAATGGGGATTAATTTGGCTGGCCAACATTTCATATTTCATCTGGTTATGCAGCAGCTTGAGATTTTGGGCTTCCAGCTGTTTTTGATATATTTCTTCATTGAGATGCTGAATGGACGAGATTGTTTTTAGCATTTGTCGAAATAGAATTCCCAGCTCATCTTTACTTTCCGACCAAGATAAAATATTGTAATTTTCCGATGTAATATTTTCCATTTGAGCTTTCAGGACCGCGATCCGCTTGCTAAAACGGTTGACGAACAGCATCATAGCCAGAAAAGGCACACTGATACTCAAAAGCATCCAAAAAATAAATTCTGTGCTGGAACTGGCGGCACGAGAAGCCGCGTAGGGATTGATGGATATAATCTGGAAAGAGTCGTCTCCATAAATTGATTGAAACTGAGTAGCGTATACAAGAAGCTTGGAATCTCCCAAGTTTTGAATGATATTTTGATCGTAGGTGAAGCTGTCGGAAGAAAGAAGGGTACTGAAAAGATCGCTTTGTGCATCTGGATATGAGAAGAAAATGGTTTCTTCGTTTAGAACAAACAGAGAAATAAGATTGGAATCATCGTTGATATAGTTAAGGTAATAATCGCTGACAGTGAATACCACAACCGCTGTTTCGTCTGGGGTCAGATGTACTGCCTTGGCAAGATGAAGTTTTCCGTTTTCGCACAGAGTTTCGTCAGAAAACCATACAACATCTCCCGATGAATTTACGGCCTCTTGATACCATTGTTTCCCTCTAATTTCAGGAATCGCTTTTTGGAAAAAGCCGCTGGATACCATAGTGGGATTCTGATAGTAGATGTGAATGTCCGCAATTTCGCTAAAGCTCTGTTTCAGCGTATCTAGGCTTTGATAGGAACGATAAGCTCTATAAATGTCTTCTGAGTTTTCGTACCGGGTTGTTAAAAGAGTGCATAGAGCTTGATCCTCTTGAAGCTGGCGAGAAGCATTTGTAATAAAAGAAACCACTCCAAACAGTACATTCTTTACCTGCCTGTTTTCAACCTCCAAAACCTGCTGGTGTTCTGAAAGTATGGATGAGTAAGATTTTTGAACGGAAAAAAGTGCCAAGACGAGAAAGGGAAGGATTCCAAAAAGAATATAAATGAGAATGAGTTTGTATTTGATGTTCAAATTATCTAGCAGAAGAAAATGCTTTTTCACGATATCCTCTCCTTGTTTAGGGCACTGTACTCATTATTAGTTGAAAATCCAAGGTTGTCAATACTGTAAAAAAAGCTTTGGATATATAGCCAAAACATAACATTTTGATGATTAAAATTGCTAGAAGTCCTTGATCAGAACGGTATTCTTCACTAATTTTTTCTATTTTCGTGTATAATGAAAAGGGTTTTTCTTATGGCCAGAAAAGGATATAATTAAGAAAACTGTCTGTGGGAATTCATTGTTGAATAGACGATAAGCGTCCAGTCATTTTGACAAGGAGGTTTACAGGTGGAAAAATCATGTGGCAGGTGGAGGAAAAGAAAAACAGCAGCTGTTCTCTTGGTATTGCTGATGATCGTGTGTATGGGTTGCAAAGTTTCCGACTCAGAAGAGCTTCATGAGCAATCGAATCAATCGGAGAAACTCAGTGTGTCAAACTACACAGAGACTTTGGTTGTGGATTTTTTCTCTGAGCCCGGAAATTATATGGGGAAGCAAGCAGGGTGGTATGGAAAACTCATCAAGGAAAAATTTAACATAGAGCTGAATATCATTTCTCCCAATGTTTCCGGTGGAAGAGATGCTCTTTTTCGAACAAGGTATGCTGCCGGAGACGTAGGGGATATCGTTGTATTGAGCAGGGAAAATGCAAGGAAATGTATAGAGGCAGGGTTGCTGGCAGATTTGACAGAGTATGTGGAAACCTCAACTTGGCTGGGAAAATTTCAGAAAGGGATGGATGAGCTGGCGAAATCTTTCGAAACAGAAGGTATTTATGTAATTCCAGCCCAAGCCTCTCCTGATTTAGACGCAGAGTCCTCCCCGTATTTTTACGGAACAAACCCGGAAGACGGAGCGTACCTGCGCTTTGACCTGTTCGATGAGATTGGTGCACCGGAGTTAGATACATTTGAGGATCTTTTGAACGCTCTTTCTGAGATGCAGGAACGTTTTCCCAATGGGGACGCGTGGGAAAAAACCTATGGTTTTTCTTTTTTTAGAGATTGGGACAAAAACAATATGAAAATGGCGGATTCTCTGATCCGACAAATGGGTTTTTCCATGGACGAAACAGGATTTTTGATGGTGAATGGAGATGCTTCGACAGCAGTGCCCGTAGATGATGAAACAGGAGCCTACTATCGCGCTTTAGAAATCCTGTTTACGGCCAATCAGATGGGCCTTGTTGATCCGGAATCAAGCTTTCAGACGTGGAACGACTATTTGGTAAAAATCAGGCGTGGAGCTGTTTTATATTCTCCGTGGCCCTGGGCCAGTGTGGAGTATTATAACACGGACGAGAAGGTGTCCAAAAACAGTGGATATGCCTTTGTCCCGGTAAACGAATGCCGGTATTGGACGGAATCCTACAGTCCTTATGGAAGAAGCGGGAATGTGTTTGCGGTGGGCTCCAAATGTGGAAATATAGATCGGGTGATGGAATTCCTGGATTGGTATGCATCGCCGGAAAACACAGAATGCGCTCTTGGATGTATGGGCCCTGAAAATTATCTGTGGGAAATGGAGAATGGGAAACCAGTGCCCAACCAAGAGGGGGAAAAATTTTTGAAACAGCTCCAGGACTACCAAGCACCTGAGTCTTTGGGAAGTGGCAGATTCCGGGATGGCTGCATTCAAACCAATGCTCTTATCTGGGACATTGGGGCGGTCAATCCAAATACAGGGGAACCCTTTAGCTATATGTTTTGGAGTAGTATTGCTCAACAGAATGACTCCTTAGTGGCCCAAAGATGGTCTGATCGGTACGGAGAGGATTCGCCGAAAGATTACCTTCTCAACCATAATGCCATTGAGTTTTCCCCAGCTTGTTTAGTCAGTTACCCTGTAGAGTCCGATGGTATGAATGCCATGCGGGCAGCCTGTGAGACAGCATTGATAGGAGCCTCTTGGGATATGGTGTTCGCATCGGATCGAGAGGAATTCGATCGAATTTGGAGCAATCTGAAGAGGGAAATGTATAGCCTTGGGTATGAACAGTGTCTCGAATGGGACAGGCAGAAAGTGGAACTTTTGCGGGATGCAAAAGAGCAAGTGATGAAAACAGAGGGATGAGATGGCTCATCTTGAAATCCTGTGGACAAAAGATGAGGATTGTGAACACATATCGCAGAGTCAAGGAGGCGTGTGAGCAGTGGCGTTACACACGATTCCCATCACCATGTGGGATTTTTCATGGATAGAACGACGCTGGAGCGGTGGCGGGTTTGAAGATTGGGATCAGGCACTGAAAGAGTTGAAGGAACGCGGTTATGAAGCGGTGCGAATAGATGCATTTCCTCATTTGATTGCGAAGGACAAGGATAAGGAATGGTTGCTGTTGCCGGTATGGTATTCCAACGATTGGGGGAGTCCTTACCTGAATCGCATTTCTCTGTACCCGGCTTTTCCACAGTTTGTGGCCAAATGCCGGGAATATGGGATCAAGGTTGCGCTTTCTACTTGGTATCGAGAGGATGAGGAAAACATCCGCATGGAAATCACATGTCCTGAAAAAATGGCGGAAAACTGGATTGCCGTGCTGAGGCTGTTACAGGCAGAAGGACTTTTGGATTCCATCTTATATGTTGATTTGTGCAACGAATGGCCTGGGGATTTGTGGGCTCCATACTTTCAAAATCATCCCAGAGACGCTGGCTGGGGAACCTGGTACACTGAAACTTCTATGGAATATATGCAAAAGGCTGTGCGGTGTGTCAGGGAAGCATTCCCGGAAATTCCCCTCTGTTTCTCATTTGACAATGCCTGCCTGCGATACTATTACCAGCATCGGCTTGATTTCATGGATCTGATAGAACATCATATCTGGATGGCCAAGCTTAACGATGGTGAATTCTATCAGGAAGTTGGTAATGCCAAGGATGGACGATACACAGAGGAAGCATATCACCTGTTGGTACATAATGCTCTTCGTTGCTATGAGGAGCGACCGGTGTATTGGAAAAAGCTTCTCCAAAATGGTGTGCGCGATTTGGCCGCCGCTTCTGTAGCGCAGGGACTTCCTTTGGCTACAACCGAGTGTTGGGGGATTGTGGATTATAAGGATTATCCCATGCTTCCATGGGACTGGATGAAGGACCTATGCTCTTTGGGTGTGAAAACGGCTCTGGAGACGAACCGGTGGATTCTAGCTGGAACCAGCAATTTTGCGGCTCCCCAATTTACCGGTATGTGGAGAGACGTAGCATGGCATAAACAGCTTACAGATGAAATGAGGAAGGTAGTTTTACCGGATTCTCTCGTCAACGATAGGCTTCGTGCTCGACTGAAATAATTGTAGCCGCAACGTACATTAATTTGGCGGGGCAGACGATGAGAGTGCGTGCGCAGCAAGAAAAGGAGAAAAATTTATGGGGAATCTTTTTTTAATTACGGATTATGGTGCACAATCCGGTACGCAGGAGGCTCAAACTGCTGCCATTCAACGGGCAATCGATGATGCGGACGCATCTCAGGGAACGGTGGTTATCCCAAAAGGCATATTTAAAACGGGGACACTCAACCTTAAAAGTGCAAGCCTGTGCCTGGAAAAGGGTGGAGTCCTTCTAGCGAGTGAAAAAAGGGAAGATTATCGCCGCATTGGTTATCTGCATTGTGAGTTTGGGGAGACGATATGTCTGCTATACTCACTTGGTGGACAGGATATTTCCATTTACGGTGAGGGAACTATCGATCTCAATGGAAAGAGTTTTTTTGATTTTCAGAAATATCAGCTCCCGCTCCAGATTGCGGACCGTTTTGATGAAGAGGCGAAGCAGGAGACAACGGCATCCTTTGATTGGAGGCCGAACCAGTCCATTTTCTTCCACTTGTGCAAACATGTTACACTGCGAGATGTTACGATTCTTGACGCCCCCTGTTGGACATTAACCTTTTCTGAATGCCACCGGGTTTTGGTAGATGGGATCACCAATATTGGTCATCCTCGAATTCCAAACAATGATGGGATCCATCTCAGCGCCTGCCGGGATGTAATCATTGCAAACTGCCATATCTCTAGTGCAGATGACTGTATCGCGGTTTCCTCCATCACAAATTGGCTTAAGCCATGTGAGAACATCAGTGTGGTAAATTGTATTCTGCGCAGTTTTTCCAAGGCGATCGTACTGGGCTATTCCCACAGTATCGTCCGGAATGTAACAATATCAAACTGCAATATCCTGGAAAGCAATCGTGGCTTTTGCATTATGCCCGCAACTCAAACAGGGATGGTTGAGAACGTGGTTGTCTCAAATCTGAGGATTGACACTCGGATACGTGCCGGAAACTGGTGGGGGAATGGAGAACCTGTATTTATTTTTTCACTTCCCTATCAGACGTTGGATCATCGAGATTACAGGCAGGAACTTGCCTTGAGAAAGTACTCTGTGAATGTGCGAAACATTCTGTTCCAGAATCTTATCTGCACAGCGGAAAATGCTGCTGGAGTGGTGGGAATGGACAACATGGAGAATGTAAAGTTTGATGGTTTCTTTGTCCAGCTTAAGGAAGGAAAACATCTCGCTCTCAAGGGAAATGTGTTTGACACAGCGCCGTCTACGGTATGTGTGCCAGTTCCAGGGGATTCTTCCAATCCCTGTGTGTTCTGTGTTCAGGGAGTGAAAGTAGAGCTTTCCAATGTGAGTGGATGTGGAATTCACGGAGAGCCGGGATCCATATTTCAGTGCTCGGATATTTCATAAATCGTTTTTTGGTCAGGAAGGAGATATGCATTGGAAAAGAAATTGATTCAAAATTGGAGTGTGACGGTGGAACCATACGGAACCTTTTCCACCACTCTGCCTGCGTCTGTTTACACGGTTCTGCTGCAAGAGGGCAAAATCCCAGACCCGTTTTACGGATTAAATGAATTCTCGGTTCGTGAGATAAGCCGGAAGGACTCTGTCTTTTTCACAAGTTTTGATCTCACTGAGGATGAATTGAACAGGGAGCATTTGATCCTGAGGTTCGACTGTATTGATACGATCGCCACCGTGCTGGTCAACGGAGTCAAAGTGGGTCAAGCAAACAATATGTTTGCGGCCTGGGACTTTGAGATCGGATTTGCGGCCAAGGAAGGAACAAATACGCTGCGTGTTGAGATTGAAGCTCCGATCAGGTATGCCGAACAGGCGCAGGATGCCGATCATCTTTGGGGACAGCCTGATTGGATGACTATGCGCGGGTATCAACACTTGCGCAAAGCGCACTGTATGTTTGGTTGGGATTGGGGCCCGCAGCTTCCCGATATGGGAATCTACCGTGGAGTCACACTGCTGGCGTATGATGGGGCCCGGTTAGAGGATTTTTTGGTACTGCAGGATCACAGAAATGATGGAAATGTGGAGCTTACCATCAATGCTGAGTTCTCCGATGGCGCACCTCATGATGCAGTGGTATCCGTGAGTGATCCGGATGGTGAGCAGTTATTTGCTCCTTTGGTGAACGGAAAAGCGTCATTTGTGATAAAATCCCCTCGGCTGTGGTGGCCCCGTGGTTACGGCGAACAGCCGCTTTATACGGTAGCAGTGTGTGCGGGAGAACAGGGAGAGCAGACAAAAAGGATTGGACTTCGCACTCTTACCGTTAGCACAGCGGAGGATCAATGGGGTAGTGAGTTTGCTTTTGTGGTGAACGGCGTCAAGATTTTTGCCATGGGTGCCGACTACATTCCTGCGGATAACTTAGTTCCCCGGATAACATCCCAGCGTATTACAGAGCTGATTCGTTCCTGTGTGGAGGCAAATTATAATTGTTTGCGTGTATGGGGAGGCGGCTATTATCCGGATGATATCTTGTTTGATCTCTGTGATGAAAACGGATTGCTGGTATGGCAGGATTTTATGTTTGCCTGCGCTGTATACCGGCTTACCGATGAGTTCCGAGAGAGTGTAACACGGGAGTTTATCTACAATATCAAACGCTTACGGAATCACCCAAGTTTAGGGTTGTTCTGCGGCAATAATGAGATGGAGCTAGCCTGGATCGAATGGGGTTTGCCAAAAAATGAGACACTGAAGTTGGACTATCTGGAGCTGTATGAGAGACTGTTGCCACGTGTGGTCAAGCAGTATGCTCCCCAGACGTTTTACTGGCCTGCTTCACCCTCTACAAACGGTGGTTTTGATAATCCCAATTCTCCTGATGGGGGAGATGTTCATTACTGGGATGTGTGGCATGGGAATAAACCATTCGAAGATTATCGGAACCATTATTTCCGTTTCTGTTCTGAGTTCGGATTTGAAGCCTTTCCAGATTATGAGACGCTGTGTACCATTGGGGAAGAAAAGGATATGAATCCGTTTTCCCGCGTGATGGAGAGTCACCAGAAGTGTGCAGGAGGCAATGAGAAGCTGATTCACTATATGGCGTCTGACTATCGGTACCCGGCTAGTTTTGACAAGTTTATCTATGCTTCGCAGCTCTTGCAAGCAGATGCTATCAAATACGGTGTTGAGCATTTTCGTCGTTTCCGTGGACGTTGCATGGGAGCGGTATATTGGCAGCTCAATGATATCTGGCCAGGGCCGTCTTGGGCAAGTGTTGACTATTACGGTAGGTGGAAAGCGCTTCACTACGCTGCAAAACGATTTTTTGCTCCGGTTTTGCTTTCCATTCATTTGGGCGAAGGAAAGGTTGTCTTGAACGTCTCCAATGAGACAAGAAATGTGTTCCGGGGAACCGTCCGGGCAGGTATTCGTACAGCGGCAAATAAAGAGGTGCTCTCTTTGGAGCAGAGCTGTACAGTGGATGCACTTTCCAGCTTGGACGTATTGGTTCATACAGTAGACACACTCACAGAGGAGCAAAGATATTCCTGTTATTTTTATTGTGAGCTCATGGATGACGATGGAGCTTTGCTGTCTTGTGACACGGCATTGTTTGTGAAGCCGAAGCATTTTGAGTTTCTTGATCCAAGCCTTACATGGGATGTGTTCTCCCAGGATGGAGAGCTTTTCGTGCGCGTGTCCGCTTCTGCTTATGCCCGTGGCGTACGTCTTTCAGCAGGGGATCTTCCCGTGCGCTTTACAGACAACTATTTTGATTTGATCGGCAGAAACGTAACAGTGAAGGTTATTACCGTTTCCGAGCAACCAGTAACTATACAGGAACTGAAAAGCAACTTGTCGGTCTGCTCCGTGTACGAGATCGGTTGATAACGGAAGGGCCAGAAAACCTTAGGGTTCTTTTCAATCATAGGAGAGAGATCGGCTCGTTCCATTTCAGCATGGGATGGATCGTTTGAGTGTGTTAGATAGAAACGATGAAGTGTGCCGGGCAACCGGCGGAGAGGAGAATAAACATGAAAATGGTAAAGGTGGCTCTGGCGGGAGCTGGCGGCTACGGCGAATATTTTTATCTTCGGCATCTGCTGGAGGATACGTTCCATCTCCCGGTTTCTCTTGTGGGAATTGTGGAGCCGTATCCTGAACGAACCCCGTCGTGCGCAGTGTGCCGTGAAAGAGGAATTCCCATTTACCCTGATGTGGAATCGTTTTATAGGGAACATACGGCAGATTTGATGATCGTGTCCTCGCCAATTCCATACCACGCGTCTCAGTCTGTGTACTCTGTATCTCATGGTAGTCATGTGCTGTGTGAAAAACCTACTGCGGCGCTTCCATCTGACGCACAGAAGATGCTTCTCGCAGAACAGAATACGGGGAAGAGCATATTTATTGGATTTCAGCTCTCGTTTACAGAGCCTATTCTTTCCCTTAAACGTGATATTCTATCTGGACGGTTTGGACGAGCTCTCAGTGGGAAATGCATGGTGCTTTGGGAGCGGGATTTTGCTTATTACACGCGGGGCAGCGGTTGGGCTGGCAAGTTGAAAACAGCAAAAGGAGAAGCAATACGAGATTCCATCGCAAGTAATGCAGCTGCTCATTACCTGCATAATCTTTTGTTCCTTCTAGGCTCCGATCTTTCCAGCGCTTCGCAGGCGGAAGTGATGGATGCAGAGTTGCGCCGCGCTAATGACATCGAAACTTTTGATACATGCATTCTGCGCCTGAGAGAACAGAACGGCGCGAAGCTGTTGTTTATTGCTTCCCATGCCACCAAAGGCTGGCTTGATCCGGTATTTCAGCTTCGATTTGAGCATGGTACGGTTTACTGTACAGAAAATGGAGAACCGCGTCTCTGGGCGGTGATGGATGATGGAAGCGTAATTGAGTATGGGAATCCGAAGTCAGAAGAACAGACGGCGCAAAAGCTGATCCGTACGGTACAGTGGATTGCAGGTGAAGGCGAAAAACCTGTTTGCACAGTCTCAACCACTTTGCCTTACCGATAGTAATCTCAATCACACAGGAATTTACCTCTATTCCAAAGGCAAAATCATGATTCATTTGACTTTTGACTATAAAAACGATAAAAGCTGCACCACACCAGGCCAATATCTAAAGTATCACCGGACATTCCAAGGGTTTACTACCAGGCAACTGGCGGAAAGGGTTGGGATTGTGCCCGCGACACTGGTTCTGTATGAGAACGACCGGCACCCTATCAAGTACAAGACAGCGGTAGCGCTTGCGAATGAACTGGGTATTGACCGCAACAGGCTTCTGGATGAGTATGCCGCCTTTGTAGATTGCCCGTACTCCTCTCTTTTGAAAAGGGTACGGAAGGAGCTTTCCTTGACCCAAATGCAAATGGCTAAGGCCATCGGAATCGGCCAAACAACTTATTCCGGCTGGGAAAGAGAATCACGCATTCCACGCCGTAAAGAATACGAAAAAATCCTTGCCGCAATGAAAAAGTTAAAGGTAGACGTTGGTACATACCTCGCCAATGATTGAAAATCGCACATTTGCGGCGCTGTTTCCTTACATATATAATAGAAAGCACAAAGGAGGCGTGTCAAATGAAAAAGCGGAAACTTAAAATATATCTTACCCC
>ENA-OPRR01001485-OPRR01001485.1-human-gut-metagenome-genome-assembly--contig:-NODE-1485-length-19216-cov-2.904389_pt1 | contig 19216 bp, 18 predicted proteins | sample MGYA00241796_ERZ501883 | MGnify/ENA primary metagenome ERZ501883 (study PRJEB25962, sample SAMEA2042406) | human gut metagenome | biome: human gut; feature: human-associated habitat; material: faeces...
TCGTCATTGGTCCCATGAATGGCAGTATTGCGTACACCAACATCACTTTGGAACTGAGCAAGACAGCGCTTTCCATCCTCAACCAAACACACTCTAGTTCGGCTGGTACCAGCGTCAACAGCGATCAAATGCCTCATTGTATTGTTCATTCCCCTCACCACTCTGCTATGGTACCGTCCTCATTGCGCCAAATCGGGTTTTTCCAATCGTGCTCTGTTTGACTAGCCCTCGCTAAAGCTTCTTCGTTGACCTCTACACCAAGGCCCGGTCCCTTCATAATCTCAATATAACCATCCTGATATTGATAAATAGAGGGATCCTTGATATAGTCCAGCAAATCTCCACCTTTGTTGTAATGAATACCAAGGCTCTGCTCTTGGATAAAGGCATTAGGGGTACATGCATCCAACTGGATACATGCTCCCAACGCCACAGGACCAAGAGGACAATGAGGCGCCACAGCCACGTCATAGGCTTCAGCCATTGCAGCGATTTTTTTGCACTCGCTGATTCCTCCCGCATGGGAAAGATCCGGCTGGATAATATCCACATAGCCATCCTGAAGCAGATTCTTGAATTCCCAGCGAGAAAACATCCGCTCACCTGTAGAAATCGGTGTGGAAGTATAGCGAGCAATCTCCCGCAGTGCTTCGTTATTTTGAGGCAATACCGGTTCCTCAATAAACATCAGGTGGAAGGCGTCCAGCTCTTTTGCCAGCACCTTTGCCATGGACTTATGGACACGGCCATGGAAATCCACTGCGATATCCATGTCATACCCAAGAGCATCTCGAATCGCACCCACCCGGTCACAGACAGCCTGGATCTTTTTAAAGCTGTCTATATAATGCAATTCCTCAGTTGCATTCATTTTGATAGCGGAATACCCCTGACTGTGTGCCTCGAGTGCAGCCGACCGAATATCGGAAGGACGATCTCCTCCGATCCAGCGGTAAACACGCAGTTTTTCTCGGCACGCTCCGCCCAGAAGCTCATACACAGGCGCGTTATAATATTTTCCTTTTATGTCCCAAAGCGCCTGATCGATCCCAGCGAGAGCGCTCATTGTTTCTGGGCCGCCTCGGTAAAACCCACCTCGGTACATGGCCTGCCAATGATCTTCAATACACATGGGATCTTTGCCGATCAAATACTTTTCAAATTCATAGACCGCAGCGCGGACAGCATCGGCGCGACCCTCCACGACTGGTTCACCCCATCCGCAAAGGCCTTCGTCTGTGTCTATTTTCAAAAACAACCAGCGCGGCGGCACTTTATACAGAGTAAATTTTGTGATCTTCATAAAACTCCCCTTGTTATTTCACAGCCGCAACATAGCTTCGGGCAAGGTCTGAAACCGCCTGAAACTCACCAGCGGCAATTTGTGTTTTATCGATTATATTGGAACCAATTCCTACCCCAACAGCACCTGCTGCCAAAAAATCTCGAATATTCTCACGATTCACACCGCCCACGGCCAGCAGTGGAATATGGCTCAGCGGAGCCATTACGGCACGAATGTAGCCTGGTCCCAAATCATCTGACGGAAACAATTTGACCACCGAGGCCCCACAACGAAACGCATACGCGATCTCCGTGGGTGTCATTGCTCCGGGGATCGCACCTAATCCTTTCGCCCGCGCTGCCTGGATCACATCTCGATCCGTATTTGGCGCAAGGATAAAAGACGCTCCCGCGTCCGCCGCGGCTTCCACCTCACGAACAGACATAACCGTACCTGCACCTATCATCATGTCCTCGCCGCCACAGCTTTTGGCAGTTTCAATGGCTTTGGCAGTATCAAGAATACCCGTGGGAGAACTTTGATCGAACGTGATCTCCAGCATTCGTATTCCCCCGTCTTTCAAGGCTTGGACCGTCTGTTCCAGGTATTTGTATTCCACATTTCGCAGAATCGCTATAATCTTGTTTTTTCGGACAGCTTCCAGAAGGAAATCACTCACGCAAGTTCCTCCTTCCCAGTAGGCGCAATAACGCGAACAGTGCCATGATCTGTAATAACAGCATCGATGTTGATCTTTGCGTTTGCCGTAGGCGCTCTTCCGGAGATCCGCTCTGAAAGGTACCAGCACGTGTACTCTACAAGAGCGTCAATATTGACGTCCACGGTAGTCAGCGGACGGAATATCACCTGATATCGATCCGTCTTGTCGAATCCAACAATACTGATATCTTCGGGAACAGAGATCCCATGTTTCTCAAAGCAGCTCAAACATCCAAACGCCATATCATCGTTGAACGCGAAAACCGCCGTGGGAAGCTCTTCTTTTGGCATAGCCAAAATCTTTTCGCCAATCTCAACACCAGACTGAAACTTCCAATTTCCATAAAACAGGTATTTGGAATCAAACGGAATGCGTTTCTGCATATAGAGCTTCTGCACTCCGCTCAGCCGCTCGATAGACGTCTGGTAATTTCGTTTACCAGCAACGATAGCGATTTTCTCATGCCCGGCTTCTGTCAGCATTTTGGCCACATGATAGGCACCGTCAAAGTTATTGCTGACAACACTAGTCATCAGCGGCGTATAGTGGTTTACCGAAACACAGGGAATTTTCATGCGAAGCGCTTCCTGATAAATGGGAACTTGAATATGGCTATCGAAAATGATAGCAGAAGGAGAAGTGTGCAAAATGGTATTTCTCAGATCCGCTTCTTTTTCGATAAACTTGAAAATGAGAGTATACCCCAAGTTGGAAAACGCCTTTTCAAAGCTTTTAATCAGCTTAAAATGGAAATATTCCCCATCGGAATTCTGAAGATAGTCCTCCTGGGTAGCCAGCAAAATACAACGTCCAGAATCCACAACCGGCTTCTCGCGGTTACTCACATCCTCAGGAGAAACCACTTTGGAACCGTATCCTGGTACTTTTTTAACGATCCCATCATTCACCAAGAGCTGTAAGGATTTCCGCACAGTGTTCCGCTCTACGCCGAATCGTTCTGTCAGCTCCTTCTCACTGGGCAAACGATAATCGGAATCGTACACACCGTCTTGGATCTCTTGCAAAAGAGTGGAATAAATCTGTTTATAGATGGGAACTTTCTTGTTTCCAGGGAGGTCCTGTTTTGTTTGATTTGCCATTATTCCCGAACAACCCCCTTTGTTATCAAAATATTTCCACCTTTCGTGGTATCAGCCGTAACTACGACACCGACAGCCTGGCTTGCACGGTCATAAAAATCAAACCGGCCTACTGTTTTCAGTGTCACACAAGGCTCTTCCTTGGACAGAAGTTTTTGATACCGTTCAAACGCCCCGCTCTCCAAGGAGCTTTCCATCATCAGCACGGGATCTGCTTCCGCTTGATCCACAGGGAAAAAATACAAAATGTCCTCAAGCAGTTCCTCAATATGTTCCACAGGAACATGTACATGCTCACATCCCATAGAGCGCCAAGGATAATTCGCGTCACTGATCAAAATCTTTTCCCCATGGCCCATTTCCATGATCAGCCTCAGCAACTCCGGGGTGAACTGTTTCGACACATGTTTCAGCATTTTATCGCATCCTTACATTCCATCATTCCAATCTTTCATTCTTCATCATAAGAATGAATTACTGACAAGAGCTTTGAAGCTGCTGCACCAATTCCATGGTGGCATAATCCTCCGCTGTTCTCTGTGGATCCCCATGAACAGGATCATTTTGAACACGGCGGATAAAATCCAAATCCTCATCAAAGTAACCGTAATAGCGGGCGTACTCTTCGCTTTCCGCAATCTCTACACCATCGAAATACTCGATTTCGGGTTGCGCGTTTCCTGCTGCCGAAATGGAGTGAGTCTGCCCATTGCAGTGAAGGATCCTTCCGCTGCAGCCAGCAATTCCGAAACCAAGATCGATATACGCGCTGGCATTGGGACCATGAATCTCAAAATCATGGACGCGACCACCCGTCTGATAGTTTGCACGAACAACTCCTGTCATACCGTTCTCAAAGGCAATAGCTGAGTACCAAGACTGTACTACGCCTTCCTTTTCAAGAGGACCTTGCAGCGTCATACACTTTTCCACTGGGCTTGAAGCAATATGCCGGACAAGATCGATCACGTGGATCACGTCACAGACAAACGCACTGGCGCAGCCGTCATAAAAGGATGCGGAACTATTCTTATAGAACCTGCCTTCCACATGAGTAATGTCTGTCAATTCCCTCATGCGCTTCAAAATTGCAGTCACAAGAGGGATAGAACGGCGATTAAAGCCAACGTGCAGCCGTCTGTCTTTCTCATCTGCCACTCGTTTCAATGTATTGGCCTGGAAAAGGGTGATCCCCATAGGCTTTTCCATAAAGACAGCAAGGTCAGCGTTCAAACAATCAAGAGCGACACGGAAAAGCATGTCCGGCTGGGTCAGAACAAAAACTGCGTCCAGCTTCTCTTCCCGCAGCATTGACACATGAGATACATACATTTTGGGCACGTCAAACTGGCGGCAAGCTTTCTCAGCTCGGCTCTCATCCCAATCGCAAAGCGCCACTAGCTCAACCTCTTCCAGTGAGGAAAGAATAGGGAGATGAATCCCACATGCCAGGCCACCGACTCCTATCACGCCAACTCTAACTTTTTTCATTGGATTATTCCCACTCCTTCAACAGGGACTGCGCAAGAATGGTTTCAGCCACTTTCATGATTTCCAGGGTATTTGAGAAGCAGCACTCAGGCTGGTAGTTGTTCAAACATCCTTCGACAAAATCACGGGCCGCTGCCTGCACACCTGTATAAACGTAGAATTCATCGCTTCCAGCTACTTCGCGAGTATCAAACTCCTGGCCCACCACATCGCCGTCAGCATACAGATGACCTTTTGCCTCATGTTCTGCTTCCACGAAAATACCCGGAGCGTGCATTTCCACGGAAAAGATCCGTTTTCCGCTGGACCAACTGTTGATCAAATGTCCCACTGCACCGTTCTTAAAGTGGAGAACAGCGGAGATGAAATTGATATCCACCGTTCCAACTCTACGGGTGTCACTCTCCACTTTGGTGATCTCAGAACCGCACATCCAGCGAAGAGTGTCAATGGAATGAACGCAGTCATCCATCATATGATCCCGGGCGCCGAGAAAATCCTTCCCCACCTCGTTCTTATAGAACTTGCACACAGCATGGACCATATCGCCTCGTTTCAAGCATTCCTCGCGAAGCATTTTGACCATGGGAGTATACCTTCTCTGAAGGCTGACCTGCGTGATGCAATTGTTACGGCGAGCAATGGCCTCAAGAGCACGGGCTTGGTGAATACTCAGCGCCATAGGCTTTTCAATATAAAGATGAAGCCCATTTTCCAGGCACCACTTCCAAATATCATACATGATATGGGGCTGTCCAATTACCACAGCAGCGTCAGGCTTCAAATCCCGGACCATGTTCTGATAGTCGTAGACGCCTCCCTTGCCATAGCGATTTTGAATCCCATATTTGTCGGCCGTAGTCTGCAAACGTGTTTCGTCAATATCGCAGATGCCTACAATCTCCACATTTTCAAGCGAAGCAAATGAAGGATAAATCACCGCATTCGCTCTATCGCCCGCACCAATCATTACAACTCTCAGCTTTTTCATTATCCATTCCTCCCCTTTTACAGCTTCTTTTGAAACAGCGACTTAATGAACGCCAAATCTTCCCGAGTATAGGCATCCACATGTTCTTCATCGGAGTATTCGGCCGGCAAACAGACCACACCGTTGTATCCCCGTTTTCTTAAATGGCGAACTGCCTCTTCCCAGTCACCACAGGCGTTTCTTCCCGTGGTCCAATGCACATCCCATTTTGCAGGGGACTGTTCAGGCCCATTGATGCGCTGGCGATATGCTGCTTTAAAGTTCACCATACACAGCTGATCCCATACGGTATCGATCGCGAAAGAAGGTTCGTTTCCAGCAAGTCCGCTATGACCTGAATCCCAAACTGCCGCAATGTAACGAGGATCATAATCTTTCAAAAGAAGATATGTTTCGGCGGAATTGGAAATAGAATAGCCAAAGTGCATCTGCACTCCTAAAGTAACCTGATACTTTTCGCAGTAAGGCAAAAGCGCGTCATATTTACGCTTGATCAGCTCAATGTTCTTGTGGAATTCCATTCCGGGCTCCATATTCTGGCAAATACGAATAATTTTTACTCCTGCTTCTCCGCAGCCAGCAAAAAGCTCTTCATTAATTCCAATGACATCGTTGCTGCCTTCAACAAAGCGTACATCAACGCCTCCGGCAATACTGGCAACTTCCAATCCATAAGAAGACATTACACGGCACAGCTTCTTGATACCTTCCACGCCATCAGAAGGCTGCACCTGATATCCGTCTCGCAAAGGGTACTCAATGGCATCAAACCCCATACCCTTTACAAATTCTCCCAGTTCTTCTAGTGTAATATTTTTCCAGGGCTTTGTAAAGACAGAATATTTAATATTAGAAGACATCCTGACTTTCCTCCTTAATTTTTTGTTGTATACATGTTCACTTTCTTCTGTGCACATGCACATTCTATCACAGAGCTATCTCGGAATCAAGTAGGTTGTTAATTACCAAATACACAAATATATTGTCATAATTTAGTGCAAAATTTTCGATTGACATTTTGTAAAAGGAAGATTATCATGATGGCATAAGCACAACATGTTAGTAATCATGTTCCCTGCATGCTATCGTCAAAGAATAATATACATGTTCACTTTTTTTGCGTGCAAACCGAAACACTTTCTTAAACAAATAATAAAGGAGCGTGAAGTCATGGCAAACTTCTGTGCCTCACCTTCAGATGCCCTTTCCTTTCAAAAGATCGGAATTGGATGCTGGGCGTTTGGTGGCGGCGAATACTGGGGAAATCAAGACCAAAAAGACGTCGAGAATGTAGTACACACCGCGATCGACGCTGGTCTCAATCTATTCGATACTGCGCGGATGTACAATGACGGAAAAAGCGAAGAGTCTTTGGGAAAAGCCTTAAAAGGACTTCGGGAGAAAGCTGTAATCTGTTCCAAAGTCTCCCCTGCCAAAGCTTATTACAACACATTGATCCAAGAGTGTGAAGCCTCTCTGAAGAATCTTGGTACGGATTACATTGATCTTTATATGATCCATTGGCCCCTTTGTCCCGTAAGTTTGCGCCACTTTACAAACAATCCTCAGGTTCTCGACAATCCCCCTACAAGCGAGGAAGCGTTTTCCGCCCTTCTCAAACTGAAAAAAGAAGGAAAAATCCGGCATATCGGCGTAAGCAATTACGGACCCACCCAGCTCAAAGAAGCCTTGGCGATTTGCCCGGAAATCGAAGTAAACGAATTGACCTACAATGTCCTTTCTCGTGCTATTGAAGCCGAAATTGTTCCTCTATGCGAAAAACAAAACGTCAAGATCATCTCTTCCATGACGTTCCAGCAAGGAATTTTGACAGGCATGTATCGGACCGCTGAAGAAGTTCCTCCCCATCAAGCCCATTCCCGCCATTTCGCTCAGGAGCGTGGCGCTGGTACATCAAGACATGGCGGACCTGGGGTAGAAAAGGAAATGTTCCAGGTTGTGGATAAGCTGAGAACTTTGGCAGAAGATCTCCATATTTCCGTAGCTCAACTTTCCGCCGCTTGGGTTCTTCACAAGCAATTTATTTCCTGCGCTCTCGTAGGCTGCCGAACCAAAGAACAACTGCTGGATAATGTGGCCGCTCTCAATGTTTCACTTTCAGATGAAATTGTGAGAGAGATCGACCAGGTTAGTTTGCCGGTTTGGGAGAAACTGGGGAATAGTCCAGACTACTATGAGAGTCTTTCAGAAAGCCGCGTCTTTTAACCCTGGCATTCTGAAATCTACAATTAAGGAGGGATCTGAACTGTGAAATCGACACAGCCAGCCATACAGAGCAAAGGCAGCCCAGCTCTTCTGAAAAAAATACTGAACGCCAAGTATTTATACTTAATGCTCATAATCCCTGTCGTCTACGTTTTAATTTTCAACTACGCACCTATCGGCGGCATTGTAATGGCGTTTCAGCGGTTTTCACCTAGGGACGGCATTTTTGGAAGTGAATGGGTAGGACTTTACAATTTTCAACGCTTTTTTGAGTCTCCTTCATTCTTTGATATCATGCGCAACACTTTGAGCATCAGTCTATACTCTCTGATCGCCAGCTTCCCGTTCCCCATTCTTCTGGCGATTATGGTAAACCACTGTTTGCTCTCCCACTTCAAAAAAGCGATTCAAACCATCACCTTTGCCCCTTATTTTCTCTCCACCGTGCTGTTGGTAGGTTTGGTCACCCAAGTGTTGAGCCTTCGAAGCGGCATCCTTAATTTAATTTTGGAGCAATTTGGGTGTGAACGAGTTGACTTTATGGGTGTGCCCAGTCTTTTCAATGACATCTATGTTTGGACAGGCATATGGCAGACCACAGGTTACTCCGCGATCATTTACATTTCCGCTTTAGCTGGCGTGGACCCCACATATCACGAATCCGCTCGGATTGACGGTGCAAATATCTGGCAGCGGATCTGGCACATCGATTTAGCGACAATCCGGCCAACCATTGTGATTATGCTGATCCTCAGCATGGGAAGCATTATCAATGTGGATTTTGAAAGAGCGTTCCTCATGCAGAATCCCATCAATCTCTCCGCTTCCGAGATCATCTCAACCTACGTTTACAAAGTGAGTGTCGCTACATCTCGTCCCGATTATTCCTTCGGTACAGCGATTGGCCTATTCCAAAACGTCATCACTGTCATCCTTACGCTGTCGGTAAACAAGATCGTAGACAAGCTGACAGGCGAAGGAATGTTCTAAAAGGAGGAACCAACCGTGAAAAAACATCGTACTCATACCGGTTTTTTCAAACAAATAAAACGGGAATCTAAACCAGATCGCTTCTTTTACTTTTTCAATATACTGTATCTTTCCATCGCTGGAGTTGTCGTTCTTTACCCCTTGCTGTATTCCCTGGCATGCTCCTTCAGCTCCACAGACGCGATCATTCAGGGCAGAGTCGTGTTATGGCCTGTCGAATTCACTCTAGATTCCTATAAGGCCGTTTTGCAATACGGAATGATCGGCACAGGATTTCTAAACTCTATTCTCTACTGTGTTGGTGCTACCATCACCTCCGTTGTATTGCTGCTTCTGGCCGCTTATCCTTTGTCCCGCAGGGATCTCCCCGGAAAAAAGTGGCTCACTTACTTCTTTGTTGTCACCATGTTTTTTAACGGGGGCATCATTCCAAACTACATCTTGATGAGCCAGCTCAATTTGATTGGATCCCGCTGGTCACTGATCATCGCCTTCATGTTTTCCTGCTATAACATGATCATCGTAAAGTCCTACTTTCAGACCAGTATTCCTCAAGGTCTGTTGGACGCAGCCCACATTGATGGATGCAACGACTTCCTTTTCTTTCTCAAGATGGCCATTCCTCTGGCAAAGCCGGTTATTGCAGTAATGGTTCTTTTCAATATGGTTTCCAACTGGAATGGTTACTTCAGAGCGCTGCTTTACCTGACAGATCCTGAGACTTTCTCTCTCCAGCAAGTTCTTCGCAGCATCCTCTTTGTTGCGAGTATGCCTTCGGAGATCGTCTCCGCCGTGGGTGACAGCAACATCCAAAGCCTTCAGAATCTATTGGAACAGCTTCGATATGCTGTTTTGATGGTAGGCATGATTCCCATGATGTTGGTGTATCCTTTCGTGCAGAAATTTTTCGTGAAAGGGATGATGATCGGTTCGCTGAAAGAATAACACAACCACAATCAATACCACTAAGGAGGACTTGTAATGAAACAACATAAACGCGTTTTAGCATTGCTGATTGCCCTAGTACTCATACTCTCCGCCTGCTCCCAGACTCCTACCGAGTCGACCGGCGAAAGCGATCCCGCTGTAGATTCACAAACCTCCACGGGTACCACATCTGAGCCTATCCTGGACCTCCCTCTGACCACAGAAGAAGTCACCTTCACCATGTTTATGCCTGGTTTGGATAACCTCACCAGTAGCTTTGCTCTTGAGGATAATGATTTCACAAAAAGAATTTACGAGGATACCGGCATTAAACTTGAGTTTATCTCTTGCAGCCAAGCTGAAAGAAAAGACAAGCTCAGTGTTCTTTTAAACTCCGGCGATTATCCTGACTTGATCCGGGACAACTCCATGCAGCTCAACGACATCCAGTACTACGCTGATCAGGGGATCTTCATCGCCTTGGATGATTACGGCCTGATGGATTATCCCAATATCAAAGCCGCTTTTGAAGAGTTTCCTGAAATCGACGAAGCTCTGAGAGGCAACGACGGTAAATTGTACGCGTTCCCTGAAGTGAACGATTGCCTCCACAATACATATCGCGGGGGTCGTATGCACTACTACATGCCCTGGTTCCGAGACAACGACATCGATGTCCCCGAGACCCTTGATGAGTTTACCGAGTATCTGCGCTGGGTAAAAACCAGCGACCCCAACGGAAATGGCAAACAGGACGAAATCCCGCTTGCGTTCTGGAACAATGAAGGAATCATCAAAAACGCCATTTCCGCATTGGCAAAGCCTTTCCTGCCCTGGGTTTACACCGACAAAGACTGGGGCCTGGCTGTTGTGGATGGAAAAGTGACAGAACAGTATCGCACAGAAGAATTCAGAGACGCCCTTCGTTACATGAACATGCTGTATGAAGAAGGCCTGATCCTTGAGAATTCTTTCTCAATTACGCAGGACGAGCTCCGCGCCATCGGAGAAGATCCCGAAGGCCCCATGATTGCAGTAGTAGCTAGCACTGGCGCCGACGGTGCTTGCCAGAAAGGCAGCGAGCGCTGGGCTGAATATTTCTTCCTGATGCCCGCCCTGGAAGGACCTAACGGCGACAAATGGGCTCCCAACAAAGATCCCTGGAACATCTTCTATCCCGGATTGATGGTTACAGATAAATGCTCCGATCCCGCCCTGGCAACGGCACTTTATAACTATTTGATCGATTTCGAAGTCTCCATGGACGGTTATATTGGCCCCAAGGGAGAAGCTTGGGACGATCCTGATCCTGACGGTATTTCTCTCCGCGGCGACGAAGCAAAGTACAAACTGTTGGTTAACTACGGTACCCAGCGCGAGAATTCCGGATGGAACCAGTACAACCCCATGATGAGAAACTCCGATTTCCGCTTGGGCGAGCAAGCTCAAGATTACGAAACCGCGTTGGAGTGGCTGGAAACTGGAAATCCCGACCTTCTGGATCAGGTTTACACCAATCCCTCCTTCAACGAAATCGCAAACTACAATACCGCACTTCCTCTGATGGACTACGCAATTCCCGATGAGTATTTCCTGCCTCCTATGGCGCTCAGCGACGACGACAACACTCGTGTAGCAGATATCAAAGCCGTATTGGATCCCTATAAGCTTCAGGTCTTTGCGGAATTCATCACTGGCACTCGAGATATCGAGAACGACTGGGATGCCTACCTCGCCGAATTGGACGCCATGGGTTCTCCGGAAATGGTTGAAATCCTCCAGCGCAATTACGACAGCAAAAACCAGTAATTCCTCCTATCTGAATAAATGAATAAATACGCTGTCCCGACATACTTTTGTCGGGGCGGCGTATTCATTTTAAACCAAGCCATATAAATAACAGCCGCCTCATGCAGGAGCACTGCTCCACGCACTGGGCGGCTGTTTTCTTTTGTCACAAAATGCCTTATTCTTCGATTTCAGAGGTTCCCTCTGCTTCCGCTTCTCTCAGTCTGGGAAGATTCATCAGATCCCAATAGGCGGATTTAAATTTCAGGTCACGGTCGATCAGCAAGGGATGATTGGTCCGGCCCTCCACAGGGAATTCGTTGAGCCAGCTGGAACCGTCGTCATATCCCCAGAACACCACTGTGTCCAGGATCCCCTCCTCAGAGAGATCCATGAGCATATTGAACACTTCGCAGTACTTGGCGTCAAACTGCTCCGTAAATTTCTCGGTGATCTCCTTCTCTGTGGACTTGTCATTGGAAGTGAAGCAGGACAGGTCCAGCTCTGTCACTTCGATGACAAAATCAGGGTCGATCTCCCTCAGCTTCTCAAACAGCGCGATGTTTTTCCGCATGCGCTCCACATCGGTCTCATAATCAATGTGCATCTGAAGACCAATGCCATCAATGGGCACTCCCTCTTCCAGCAGCTGCTTCACCATATTATACATGGTAATCGCCTTGTTGCTGTTGACTTCCAAAGAGTAATCGTTGATGATCAGCCGAGCATCTGGATCAGCTTCATGGGCAGTCTTGAAGGCGATCTCCACGAAATCGTAATTATCTCCGTCCCCATCATAGTCCCCGATGATCTTCAGCCAATCAGAAAAACGCAGGCCATAACTGTCGTCGATAACCTCGTTGCACACGTCCCAGGTATCGATCTTTCCCTTATAGCGGGACACGATGGTGGTAATATGTTCCTTCATGCGCTCTACCAGAACGTCAGCGCTCACTTGGTTCCCATCGTCATCATAGAAGAACCAGTCGGGACACTGGGAATGCCAAACCAGCGTATGGCCACGCACGGTCTTGTCGTATTTCTCGGCAAACTCCACCAATTGGTCGGTAGCCTCAAAATTATACTCATCCTCTGAGGGATGAATGTTCTCAGGCTTGGTATCGTTTTCCAGGGTGTACACATTGAACTGTTTGTTGATGATCTCGAACCGCTCCGTTCCCTCCTCGAAATCCCGAGGGTTCACCGCGGCTCCCACTTGGAAGTAATCCGCGTACACTTCGCACAGGGACGGGGCCTTGTCCTCATAAGCATATTCCGCCATATCCGCCGTATAATTCACCTCTTTCGAGCAAGCTGACAGGGAAGTGACCAACATGGCCGCTGCCACCGCCGTGCACAATAGTTTTTTCTTCTGCATACCGCTCCTCCTTCGTCATACCGTCAGCGGCCGCGGAGCGACCAGCCGATTCTCAGCAGATCCTACCACAGCCCCTGCTATCTCCTGCCTGAAAGAACACAAAAAGAGCCGGTTCCCTTCTGCAGCAAAAGCACGGAAGCAATGGAAAGATTGCACAATATTATAGCACAGTCAAAGCAAAAAATAAATATAAAAAATAAATAAATCTAACTTTTCTTTTCTAATCTTTGCCCTTCCAGAGCACTCCGGGACAACACGCCAAACCAGGATGTCCTTTCCAAACCCTAACAACCAACAAAGGCCGCCCCACACCGGGACGGCCTTTTCCTCACGGAATCTTTTTCAGGAATTTTCTTGCCACAAACGCCAGCAGGACTACTGGTACCAAAAGAAGTTCCACCAGCAGAAGAACCTCGATCCGAAACGCCACACCTATAGCCTGCAAAAGCACTCCCAACTCACAGGAAAGAAGGACCACTCCTATCAAGACCGCCAGCAGTCGGTCAAAACCTTGCAGAAGCGGGAATAAGCCTATGGGTCTGCTCATGACCCCATGAACCACAAAGGGGACCAAAAGCAACAGGGGAAACAAAAAAGCTAACAGTTTCGGGCCCGTAGTGGTCACTTCTCCGTTATGCCACTGCATGGGGATCCGCTCCGGCAAAAACGGGTAGAAAGCCAGTGCCAGCACCAGCCCCGCCAAAAACAGGGCCAGTTCCATCCAATAGGAACGCACGAATTTTTTCATCATCTTGTCTCGTCACAGAAGGACGATGCCCGCCTCCTTGCAAAGGCGCTTTGTCTCCTCGTCCCACAGGGACGCCTGAACCTCGCCAATATGAGCTTTTCCCAGCAAAAGCATGCACAACCGGCTTTGACCAATACCGCCGCCGATAGTCAAAGGAAGTTCTCCATTCAGCAGCATTTTGTGGAAAGGCAGGTTCCTGCGGGCATCGCAGCCTGCCAAAGTGAGCTGGCGATCCAAGCTTTCCGGATTCACCCGGATGCCCATACTGCTGATCTCCAACGCCAATCCTAAGGGCTCATGCCAAAACAGCAGGTCGCCGTTCAGATCCCAATCATCGTAGTCAGGAGCGCGGCCATCGTGAGGTTTTCCGCTTTTCAACTTTCCGCCGATCTGCTGGATAAACACCGTCTTGTGCTCCTTCACAATGGCGCTTTCCCGTTCCTTGGGCGTGAGATCCGGCCAGCGATCCTCCAGCTCCTGGGCGGTGACGAAAGTCACGTCCCGGCACAAATCCGTGTTCAGAGCAGAAAACTGCCATTTCAATTCATCCAGTGTGCCGCAGATGGCGCTGACAATCCGCCGGACCGTATCCTTTAAGTACTCTTCGTTACGGGTGCTCTCGTCGATGACCTTTTCCCAGTCCCACTGGTCCACGTAGATAGAGTGGAGATTGTCCAGTTCCTCGTCCCGACGGATAGCGTTCATGTCGGTGACAAGACCATTGCCCACAAAGAAATTGTAGTCATGCAGCGCCAAACGCTTCCATTTCGCCAGAGAATGAACCACCTGACCCTCCTTCCCCACTGCGGGAATGTCAAAGCTGACAGGCCGCTCCACACCGTTCAGATCGTCGTTCAGGCCAGTGGCGGGATCCACAAACAAAGGCGCGGTGACACGCTTCAAATGGAGCGCAGCACACAGTTTCACCTGAAAGATATTCTTGATAAGCCCGATGGCTTTCTGGGTCTCATACAGTCCCAGCATGGGCTCGTAGCGTTCCGGCAGGATGGTCATGGAAGATTCCCCCTCGAATCAAAATCATAATAGTTAATTATATCAGGAAAACAGCTTCTTGCAAAGGATTTTTTCCTTGTCCCGGCAAGCTTACTCAGCGTCGGTGACCACAAAACAAAAAGGCGAGCCCGAAGGCCCGCCCTTTTCTTATCTTTAAGACTTTTTACCGGAGCTGATCTTGGTCAAACCGTACACCAGCAAAGCGATGATAATGATGACCACGAAAATGCCCAGCATCCCTTTGCCCATAATGCCCAGGGCTTCTTCCACAGTTTGCCAATACTCAGGACCCATATCGTCTCTCCTTCCCGCGCAGCGCGCGTTCTATCCAAAACTTGCCAAAGCTTGTGTACCCAGGCTTACATAAAGAAGCCCAGGATGATGCCGCCAGCCACCGCAGAGGCCACCTGTCCGGAGACATTGGCGCCCACAGCGTGCATCAGCAGATGGTTCTGGTTGTTGGCGGCAACACCCATCTTCTCCACGATACGAGCGGACATGGGGAACGCGGAAATACCAGCGGCGCCAACCATGGGGTTGATCTTGGTGCGGCTGAAAATGTTGAGGATCTTGGCAAAAAGAACACCAGCAATGGTGTCGAACACGAAAGCCACCAGGCCCAGGACCATGATCATGATGGTCTGCAGGTTGACGAACTGATCGGCCCGCATGGAGAAGGCAATGGTGATGCCCAGCAGCAGAGTGACCAGATTGGCCAGGTCGTTCTGAGCTGTCTCAGACAGGCGGTTGAGCACGCCGCACTCGCGGATCAGGTTGCCGAACATGAGGAAGCCCACCAGGGAAACAGAAGCGGGGGCTACCAGGCCAGCCACGAAGGTGACCATGATGGGGAACAGAATACGGGTGGTCTTGGTGACAGCGTTGGGGCGATACTCCATCTTGATGGCCCGCTCTTTCTTGGTGGTCACCAATTTGATAGCGGCGGGCTGGATGATAGGCACCAATGCCATATAGGAATAGGCTGCCACAGCGATAGGCCCAATGTAGTTGGACTTGAGCACCTGGCTCACCAAAATGGAGGTGGGGCCGTCAGCCGCGCCAATGATACCGATAGAAGCGGCGTCTTTCAGCTCGAATCCCAGCAGAGCAGCCAGCACGATGGTCATAAAGATACCGAACTGAGCAGCTGCACCGAAGAGGAACATCTTGGGGTTGGAGAGCAGGGGACCGAAGTCGATCATGGCGCCGATGCCGATGAACAGCAGCAAGGGGAACGCCTCAGAGGTCTCAATACCTACTTCGAACAGCCACTGGATAATGCCGTGGGTCTCACCGGCGCCTTCCATCACCTGGTTAAGCACACCGGAGCTGGGCAGGTTCACCAGGATGGCGCCAAAGCCCATGGGCAGCAGCAGAGTGGGTTCGTATTCCTTTTTAATGGCAAGCCAGATCAGGACCGCGCCCACCACATACATGACAGCCTGCTGCCAGGTGATGGACAACAGACCTTCCCATAAAAATTCCATTGTTTGATTCATCCTTCCTTCTTTTGCAACGATTCTTCCTGTGTTGGGGGGTATAAAAAAGACCTGTGCCCAAAAAGGCACAGGTCTTGTCGTTTCAAGCTAAACCAGAGCAAAACGCTCAAGATGTTGACTTAGCTACATGGAAACATGCCGACTACTCCCCTAGTACGGATGTAAGTGTACCATGTTTCTCCAGGACTGTCAAGAGCGGGAAAAACCTCTTGTTACCGGATATTTAGGGAATGTTCCCGGAATCTTCAAGAAACCTTCACATTGGCACGGTATCCTTTAAACGTGGTCGAAAGAGACCACGGGACAAAATCTTTTTCATTACATCCTCATTTTATCTCCTTACTTCCTCTGAAAGGGACCGCTTCCTCCCAAAGCGGTCCCTTTCCCTTTTTTGCGTCTTAAAACAGCCCATCCCAGCTTTCTGGAACAGTGAATTCCGCCAGGATCTCCGGTTTATAGCGCATGCTGTCCTTTTCGGTGATCTCACGGATGACTCGGCAAGGGTTCCCTGCGGCAAAAGATCTGGGCGGGATATCCCGGGTGACCACAGCTCCCGCGCCGATGACACAGCCGTCCCCAATGGTAACTCCGGGACAGACCACCACGTTGGCTCCCAGCCAGCAGGCGTTGCCGATATGGACAGGCCGGGCGTAGCAAAGCCGCTTGGGTTGTCCGTTAGGATCCAGCAGGGCGACACGCTCCTCGGGCACCATGGGATGGATGGGGGTGACGATGGTCACGTTGGGACCGAAATTGCACCGGTCGCCGATGGTCACTTCCCCGTCGTCCTGGATGGTCAGATTGAAGTTCCCGAAAAAGTTCTTGCCGATCTTGGTGTGCTTACCGTAATGGAAAAACACCGGCCCCTGGATGAAGCCGTTCTCCCCCATCGCCCCTACCATCTGGGCAAGCAGTTCCCGGCGGCGCTGAGTCTCGTCCTCAAACGTTTTGTTGTATTCCAAGTTCAGATTGTGGGTGCGCAGCTTGATGGCCCGCAGTTCCGGGTCACCCGGGCTGAACACAATCCCTTTCATGATCCGTTCTTCCTCTCCCATGATAAAACCACCTTTCTTGCAGTTTTTCTGTGATTTCCAGTATAGCATCCTTCCCTTGGCCGCGCAAGTGAAAGACGTTTCCGGGCACACTGAGAAGGGAATGCACCGTTGCGCTTTTCCCTGTTTTCGTGTATAATGATTGCCACAGTATGGTCGGGGTTCCCGGCCGGAAAAGAGGACCTCCACCTTGAAAGACACCGGAAAAGACCAGCGCACTCAGTTGACCTATTCCCTGCTCCGCCAGGCCTTTACCGACCTGCTCAAGCAAAAACCCATCCAGCGAATCACTGTGAAGGAGCTTTGCCAGAAAGCGGGCGTCAACCGCAGCACCTTCTATGCCCATTACGTGGACATTTACGATCTGCTGGCCAAGCTGGAAGAGGACATGGTGGAGGATTTCCAGAGAGCTTTAGACCCCCTGCTCAGCGCGGGAACGGAAGAAGCCCCTCCCTTGGACGATGCCCAGTTGGAAGAACCTTCCCTACTGCGGATCATGACGGGGATCTACCAATGCCTGAAGGACAATGTAGACATCTGCACTGTCACTTTGGGAGAACACGGAGACAAAGCCTTCGCCGTGCGGATCCTGTCCCTGGGTTGGGAAAGCTGTCTGGCCGCCTACTCCAATCACCTGTGGGGCGCCTCGCCCCGGCAGCTGGAATATTTTTACGCCTTCGTGAGCAATGGTCATATCGGACTCCTGCAAAAATGGCTGGAAGAAGGCATGACCACCTCAGTGGAGGAAATGGCCCGTATGGCCCAGGATATCATGCTCCACGGCATGGACTTCCTTCGAGGAAGCGCCCAAGCCCAGGAGCTGGACCACACCGGGCAGTGATCCCTGCCCATTTGTGAAACAGTCTTAGAAAGGAGATTGTCATGAAGTTTACTGAAATGCCTTACACTCGGCCGGACTACCCGGCCATCACGAAAGAGCTGAAAGCTCTCACCCAGCGACTGAAGGACGCCTCTTCCGCCCAGGAGCAGGCTTCTCTCTACAAGGAGTACGAGACCCTCCTCTCCCACCTGACCACCCAGACTACCCTGTGCTACATCCGTCACACAGTGGACACCAACGACAAGTTCTACGAGGAAGAGAATGACTACAACGATCAGCAGTCGCCTCTGCTGCAAGAGTTCGTCCAGAACTTCCAGAACGGCCTGCTGGACTCTCCCTACCGGGAAGAGCTGGAATCCCTTTTGGGCAAGCTGCTGTTCCAGAACATGGAACTGGAACGCAAGAGCTTTACTCCTGAGATCGTTCCCCTGATGCAGGAGGAAAACAAACTGGCCAGCGATTACCAGAAGCTTTACGCCAGCGCTAAGATTCCCTTCCAGGGCAAGACCGTCACCGTGGCCCAGCTGGGGCCCTACAAGGAAAGCACTGATCGTGCCACTCGTCGGGCGGCTCTGGAAGCCGAGGGCTCCTTCTTTGACGAGAACCGGGCAGAATTTGACCGGCTCTTTGACCAACTGGTGAAAAACCGTACGGAGCAGGCCAAGCGCCTTGGATTTGAAAGCTTTGTGGAGCTGGGAGCCATCCGGCGTCAGCGCAACTGCTACACCCCTGCGGATATCGCTTCCTTCCGGGAGCAGGTGGTCCGGGATCTGGTGCCTCTGACTGTGAAGATCAAGGAGCGCCAGGCAAAGCGTCTGGGCATTGAGGATTTCAAATTCTACGACAATGCTCTGAGCTTCAAGGACGGTTCCGCAACACCCCAGGGCACCCCTGAAGAGATCCTGGCGGCTGGCAAGACCATGTACGAGGAGCTCTCTCCTGAGACTAAGGAATTCATCCACCTGATGTTCGACAACGACCTGTTCGACGTGCTTGCCAAGGAAGGCAAGGCCCCCGGTGGATATTGCACCGGTCTGCCTGACTACGGTTGCCCCTTTATCTTCTCCAACTTCAACGGCACCTCTGGAGACGTGGACGTGCTCACCCACGAAGCCGGCCATGCCTTCGCAGACTTCATCGCCAACAAGACCGTGGAGCGTCACGC
>ENA-OPRR01001486-OPRR01001486.1-human-gut-metagenome-genome-assembly--contig:-NODE-1486-length-19207-cov-3.884242_pt1 | contig 19207 bp, 12 predicted proteins | sample MGYA00241796_ERZ501883 | MGnify/ENA primary metagenome ERZ501883 (study PRJEB25962, sample SAMEA2042406) | human gut metagenome | biome: human gut; feature: human-associated habitat; material: faeces...
CGTGAATTCGGGGGCGTGCGTGGCGTCGACGCCCTCGTTGCGGAAGTCGCGGTTGATCTCGAACACGCGGTCGATGCCGCCCACGAGGCAGCGCTTGAGGAACAGTTCCGGCGCGATGCGCAGATAAAGGTCCAGGTCGAAGGCGTTCATGTGCGTGGTGAACGGACGGGCGGCGGCACCGCCGTGGATAGTCTGCAGCATCGGCGTCTCGACCTCAAGGAAGTCGTGGTCATCGAACGTGCGGCGCAGCGAGGCGACGGCCTTGGACCGGTTGCGCACCATGTTGCGCACCTTCTCATCGGCGATCATGCCGATGTACGGCTTGCGCGTGCGCGTGTCGTCGTTCAGGTCCTTGTGCAGGGCGGGCAGCGGCTGCAGCGCCTTGGACGCGATGGCCCATTCGGTGGCGAACACCGACAGCTCGCCGGTCTTGGACGCGATCACGCGGCCGCGCAGGTACAGGTGGTCGCCGAGGTCCACAAGCTGCTTGAACTGCTTGAGCGAGTCAGCGCCGATCTCCTTCTTGGAGATCATGCCCTGGATCTTGGTGCCGTCGCCGGCGGACAGCTGCACGAAGCACAGGCCACCCGCGTTGCGCAGGAACAGCACACGGCCGGCGATGCCGACCACATCCTCGGTCTCGTCACCCGCTTCGAGCTTGCCGTCATACTTGGCGCGGACCTCTTCGATGGTGGCGGTGACGTCAAGGGTCACCGGGTACGGCTGGATGCCTTCCTTAAGCATCATGGCGCGCTTGGCCACACGCATCTGCACCTGCTCCGGGTGGGCCAGCGGGCCGAATTCCTTATTGGACGGGTCCACTGCCTCGTCCAGCGCGGCGCCGCCGTTGATCTTGGCGCGAATCGCAGCATCCTGCTGCAGCAGCATTTCGGCGCGTTCCACCGTGGTCATGGTGGGAACTGCGGCCTCTTCTTCGTTCTGATTCTCTTGGGATTCGTTGGTCTCAGTCATAAGCCCCAAGTGTACCGAGAAGCCACTACACAACACGCGACACGCCGACCTTGCATACAGCGCCCAATCGTGTAGTATATCCAACTGTTGCCAAACGGGCTGTAGCGCAGCTTGGTAGCGCGCTTCGTTCGGGACGAAGAGGCCGCGGGTTCAAATCCCGCCAGCCCGACAACTAAGGCGGAACTTCGGTTCCGCCTTTTTCTTTGCCTTTCCATCAAACCGACGCTTGGCACCATCCAAGTGCTGGTTCGGCGGACAATCCAAAATAAGGAATCCCCATGAAGAGAAGCATTCTGGCGCTGGCCTCCGGCGCCTTCATCCTCGGCGCCGCCGAATTCGTGATGATGGGCATCCTGCCCCAGACGGCCACCGCCATGCATGTCAGCATTCCCGCGGCCGGCCATTACATCTCCGCATACGCCATCGGCGTGTGTGTCGGCACACTGATCCTGGTGTTCGGCCGCAAGGTGCCGCCGAAGCATCTCATCATCCTGTTCATGGCCATCGCGTTGGTCGGCAACACGCTCAGCGCCGTCTCCTTCTGCTCGCCGATGCTGCTGGTGGCGCGTTTCATTTCCGGCCTGCCGCATGGCGCGTTCTTCGGCACGGCCACGCTGATCGCCAAAACGCTTGCCGACAAGGGCAAGGAGGCGCAATCCGTGTCCATGATGGTGATGGGCCAGACGGTGGCCAACATGCTGGGCGTGCCCGCGGGAACGTTGCTCGCCGAGGCGATGTCCTGGCGGCTGGCGTTTGCGATTCTGGCCGCCTGGGCGCTTATGACGATCGTCGTGGTGATTTTGTGGGTGCCGTCCATCGATCCGATCAAGGACGCCGGCATCAAGGGGCAGTTCCGCTTCCTCACCCATCCCGGCCCGTGGCTGATTCTGCTGGCCGTGTTCTTCGGCAATTCGGGCATCTTCTGCTGGTGGAGCTACGTGTCGCCGTGGTTGCAGAAAACCGGCGGATGGTCGGCGACGATGGTGCCGATACTGATGGTGCTCGCCGGCCTCGGCATGGTGGTCGGCGGCATCGTGGGCGGCAGGCTGACCGACCTGTGGAAGGCGGGCGCGACCGCGGCGCTATCGCACGGCATCGCCTTGTGCGGACTGTTGCTGGTCTTCCTGTTGCCCGGTAATCATGCGACCACCGCGTTGCTGACGTTCATCATCGGTTTCGCGCTGTTCTTCAATTCATCGCCACAGCAACTGCTGATGGTGCAGGCGGGCGAAGGCGGCGGCGAGCTGATTGCCGGTGCCGCCGTACAAATCGCCTTCAATTTCGGCAATGCGATCGGTTCCATCGTCGGCGGAGCGGCACTGACCGCGACGGCGATGAATTACCATTTCACCGGCATCGCAGGCGCGCCGATCAGCCTGCTCGCCGTCATCCTGCTGGTGCTCTACACCCGTCGCTACGAAGCCCGCGCCTAGCCCCATCCCAACCTTCCCATCCTTCTCCCCCAAATCCCATCTCAGCGTCAATCCCATCGCCCCCAATCCGCGAAACCGACGCTGAGGAGGGTCTAAGCGTCGGTTTGGCGGAAATCGCAATATCAAACCGACGGTTGGAGGACGCTCAGCGTCGGTTTGGCGGAAAGGTGCGGCGAAACCGACGGGTTTCCACATATCCACAGGTGGATTGTGGAGGGGATTATTGCGATTTTCCCCTGATTTCGTATTGCTTTACGGCACGGGAGCATTGACTCGCGGCGCAGGAATTGCGATTGTTCCGCGGATTCCCCATGATTCCGTGTTTTCCGCGCCACGCACGCCGAATACGACTAGAGTGGCGTACCGTGCGAAGCATTGTGAAACGAATTCTCGTCACCTGCGCGGCGACTACCGCGCTGGCGCTTCTTCTGACCATGGTCCTATGCGCGCTCGGCAATGCGATGGCGCCGAAATGGCAGGTCGAGCCGTTCACGGACCATATCACGCTCACCACGACCAATACCGCTATCCAAGCCGTTGACCCGGCCACAGGTGCCGTGCTCAAAACCCCGCAGGAGGGCGCGTACCGCACCAAGGAAACGCATATCACGGTCGCGTTGGACGGCGGCAAAACCGTGAATGCCATCGTTCGCGAGCCGCTCGACGCGCCGGCAGATCGTCCCGCATGCCTGTTCCTGCACGGTTCGGGCACCGGCAAATCGTCGGAGGCGTTCGGCGACGTGGCGAACGCGATGGCGTCGGCCGGCATCACCACTCTCGTGCCGGACAAGCGGCTCGACAACTACACCATGCTGCACCGCGACTACGTGTCCAGCGCGCACGACTATGCGAAATCGCTGGAAATCCTGAGAAAATGGCCGGGCGTGAGCAGATCGGAAACCGGCATCTACGCCGAATCGGAAGGCACATGGATCGCCACCGTGCTGACGCAACAGCATCCGGATCTTGCCTTCGCCATCCTCACCTCTCCCCCGGTCGTTTCGGGCCGTCAGCAGATGACGCTCGCAGCCACCAATTATCTGACCGCCGCGGGCGCACCCGATGCCGTCAAGCAGCTTATTCCGCGCATCACCAGCCTTGGCACACAACGCATGGGACTCGCCTATGCGGATTTCGACGCGGCCAAATACCGCAGATCGCTCACCATGCCGCTACTCATCAACTATGGCGTCAAGGACACAGCCATGCCGGTCGAACAGGGCGCGCGGCTGCTGATCAAAGCCGCAAACCAGGCTGGCAATACGAATGTGACGCTGCGGTATTATGACGCGAACCATCAGCTTCGAACCGGTTCGAATCAGACGGTTCCGGGACTGCCGTTGGAACCGCATTACACGCACGATCTGGAGGATTGGATCAACGCGGTGACGAGCGGCACGGGCGCGAACGGCTGGGCAACGCCGATGATCGCCGGAACGCAGCCGAATCAGACGGTCGCGGCACCGCTGAAGACCCCGCCCGCGCTGGTGAAGTCGATGGGTGTGATTGTCGGCGCAATCGCGGTTTGCCTGCTCTGCGCGCTGCTGGCGATGTGCGGCGCGCCAATTCTGCTCATCGCCGGCTGGGTGCGCGAGCGCCGTGCGTCACGGCGGGTATCGCACTATTCGGCTTCGACGGAACCGGCGGAGCCAACGGATTCGACTTCAATGTTTTCAACGGATGCGACCACATCGACAGGTCCATCCACACAACCGAATGCGGCACGTCCAATCGCAATAACCGACCATCGATTCCCGGTCGGCATGCGCGTCGCACTGGCGCTCAACACCCTCCTTGCCGTCGGCACGACCGGCGTGTTCCTGGCGTATCTGGTCACCGTCATCATTGATGCGATCTCGTTGACCGACAATTCGGCGGTGCTTGCCAAGAACTGGCATGCCATCGTCATGCTCACATGGCTGAGCCTTGTCGCGTTCGCCTGGCTGTTGGCGGAAATCATCGTGGACGCGTGCCGTCGTCATGCTAGGAATCGCGCGATTGCAAGCATAGATGACGATGCGGATATGAATAATGGCCACGATGCCGCAGCCGGAAGCCGATGCGATATAGGAAAAGATGGAAAAGCATGCATCGGATCCGGCCATGTCATCGTGGCCACGTGTGTGGTGGTGTCGGCGGCGCTATCGTTGGCGCTGCTGGCTTTCTGGGGACTGCTCTGCTGACTGGCGTTCCCGTCGGCGCAGACGCACCGCGGCGACGACGGCCCAGACCACGGAAATGATGAGCAGCAGCGCGCCGAGACCGCCGACCACGTAGAAGAACAGCGTCGAGGGATTCGGCATCCACCGCCATGCGCCGATGGGCAGCAGGCACAGCATGGACATCAGGCCGATCAGGCAGAAGAACACGCCCAGCACGATGGTTCCGGCGCTTGGTCCGGACGGGCGGATTACCAGCTCGCCGTCCGTTTTGCCGATGCGCACTTGCTTGGAGGGGTCGACCGGCTCGGCTGATTTGGCTGGATCAGCCGATTTGACGGAACCGGTCGGACGTGCCGAACGGCCCGCAAAGCTTCCGCGCATGTCTTGTCCGGAGGTTTCCAGCGATTCGGCCTCGTCCTGCGATTCGAACTTCCTCTGCGCTTCCGGACCGCCGTCGAACGGCTTCTGGAACGATTCGGTCTTCGCCTCGCCCGGATCGTCGACGGCCGGCAGGGTTTCCGTGGGCTCGTCCGAGACCTCCGCGATTCCCATGACGTCGGCCAACGGCACTTCACGGGTTTTCTCGTCACTCATTTCGTTTCCTTTCCGCTGGCGCTTTTCCCGACGTTCTTTCCATCGACGCTGCCATGCGATTGGCCGCCCGTCGTTCCCACTGGCAGCTTGCTGTCGGACGTGTACTGCATGGTGACACTGCCGCCGACCGTTCCATCGACGTTGACATACAGATCCGGTTCCTCCGGAGCCTTGTCCGAATCGATCGACGGCCAATACCACTTGTTCTCGTAGATCGTTTTGAATGCCTTGTCGAGATCCGTGCCGGCGTATACCGAATCCTGCGAATCGTTCTCCGTATCCGAACCGGCATCGCCCGCATCATCATCGCCGGAATCGTCGAAATCGGTGGTGCCGTTGAGCGCCGGAACGCCCTTGTTCACGCCATGATGGCCGAGTCCCGAATCATCGTTCTCGTCGAGGGACAGGCCCATGAAGCCCGTGCCGTTGAAGAACGTAATCCCGTCCGGCCCTCCTATGTAATCCGTGACGTTGGTGTAGCCGTCGTCCGGATCGCTGACCGACCACTGGCATCCGTCCGGCAGCGTGACCACCACCTGGGCGTTCACCACCACCAGATTCAGCTTCCCTGTCGGACATGAGCTTTCGCCGTACGTGCCGTCGTTGAGCTTGACCTTGTGCTTGCCATGCGCTGCCGGATATCCGCTCAAATCGATGTCGAGCACATCGTTGGCGTAGTTCTTGCCGACCACCACCAGTCCCTGTTCGTATCGTTTCATCTGGGCGTCGCTGGTGTCGCTCCATGTCACGATGCCGGAGACCGTCGTGCGGTGGTAGTCATTCGACATCATCCAATCGCGGCTTTCCCATGCCACCGCACTCGTGCAGAACGTCATCACCACGGCCATGAACGCCGCGCACCATGCCAGCGGATGCAGGCCGCCGGTGCGACGGCCCATGCAACCAAGCACGACGATCACCACGCCGATTCCCAGGCAGATGCCGCCGCAGCACAGTGTGGCGAGACGCAGCACGCGCAAGGCGTAATCCCAATCAACCGGCATCGTAATGGCGTACCAGCCAGATCCGGCGATCGCCAGCAATGCCAAGCCAAGCGTCACCAGTACCAGCAGCGGTCCGGCTGGCTTGCGGCGGGCGCGTTTCGACTGCAGCGCCGCCACCGTCGGCGGAGCGGTGAAGGTCGGCGGCACATTGGCCGTGGCAAACGCTGCAGGCGGGTTCACCGGCTGCTGAAACGTCTGGTATAGCGATTGGACGGGACGCGCGTACTGCTGGTAGCCGGAAGGCGCGGGACACGTCGGCTGCGGCATCGGCTGGCCTGGCGTGCCGGGCATGTTTGCAGTGGTGGCCGTGTTCGTGGACATCGTCTGCGGCATATATTGCGATTGCGCAGGCCGCACCGGCCGTCCCGGCTGAACGGGCTGAGCAGGCTGCCCAGGCCACGATCCGCCCTGCTGCGGCGGCTGCCAGCTCGCCGCATACGACTGGCGGTTCACCAGCAGCCAGAACACCAGCACGGCCACGCCGAACGCCAGCCATCCGGCGCCGGGCAGGCACAGCGCCACCGCGGCGCATACCAGCGCGCCCGCGCAGTTCCAATCCCAATGGCCGTTGACCAGCTCCTCGCACAGGATCCGGCCATCCGTCTCGTCCGGTAGCAGGAACCAGGCCAATGCGTAGAACGCCGCTCCGGCGCCGAACAGTAGCGAGGTGAGAATCACCAGCGCGCGGACCAGGGTGGCGTTCCATCCCAAGCGGCGCGCCACGCCGTCGCACACGCCTGCGATCCACCGGTTGCGGCCGCGCGTGATCCGGCTGGAGCGGATCCATGCGAAGAATCGATTGCCGCGATTCGGCTGCGGCTGATACATCGGCGGCCGTGGCTGCGATTGCGGTTCGGCAGAACCAGCGGCACTGCCGCCTTGCGGATTGTTGTTTGCGTTGCTCATATCTCCATTACAGCAATCCGCAGCCATCATACGTATCGGGGAACACCCTGAATCTGCCCTGAACACCAGCTGAAAGCCCTGAATCGGCATCCCCGACAGGGCACAATGGAAGCATGAAGTCCTTAGCCAAACCGCGATACACGCAGGAACAGTACGACCAGGCCAGCGCGGTCTACATGCGCTGGTGCTACGAACAGGCCCTGCGCGAAGGCCGTCCCGTGCCGTCCAAGCCGGCGCGACTGCCATTGCTGCGCCCGACGTACGGCCGCGAGGTCGCTGGCGTGGCCAAGGCCATCAGCATACATCTGGGCGTGTCCGTTCATCTCATCCGTTTCATTTTCGTGGTCACCACGTTTTTCTTCGGTGCGGGCGCGATCGCCTATATTTTTCTGTGGATCACCGTACCCGTCGGAGACCCGGTCCAGCAGGCGTACGTCATCGCCGGCAGCCAGCCCGTCGAGAACGCGCCGCTGTCCCACGGCAACGTGAGGAACGTAAGAAACCTAAGGAACGTCGGAAACGGCGGCGCGCAATCGCAAGACAGCGACGGCAACGCGGACGGCATGCAATCCGGCAGCGGAGCACAATCGTCCGAAAGCCTGGAACAGATGTTCGCCAACGCGCCGAGACCCGCGCTGCTGGCCATGGCGGGACTGCTTATGCTGGGCCTATGCGTGGCGATGGCGGCGAAAGGCATTGAAGGCACGCTGATTGTGCCGGTACTGCTCGGCGTGGTCGGCATCGGCGTGTACTGGCTTCGTTTCAACGCGAAGGAAGGCCAGTTGTGGACGATGCTCGCCGGCATTGCGATCATTTTCGCCGCATATGCGCTGTACATCGCCACGCATGTCCGCACGATGCCGTCCGCACGGCATGCCACGCTCACCATGCTGGTCGCCGGCCTGGCGATGCTTGTCGGCGTGCTGCTGGCGATCGTGCCATGGATCGTGGCGATGATCCGGGATTTGGGCACGGAGCGCGCGCTGAAGGAGCGCGAGGAGGAGCGCGCCGACATGACCGCCCACCTGCACGACGGCGTGCTGCAGACGCTGGCGCTGATCCAGTTGCATGCCGATGACCAGCAGACCGTGTTTTCACTGGCGAGGCAGCAGGAACGCGAGTTGCGCGAATGGCTATATCAGGAGCGCACCACGTCGGACCGTTCCGTCAACGCCGGTTTGAAGCAGATCGCGGCGCATGTGGAGGACACGCATGGCAAGCCGATCGAGGTGGTGACGGTGGGCGACGCGCGGCCGAGCGCGCAGACCGACGCGTTGTTGGATGCCACGCAGCAGGCGCTCGTCAACGCCGTGACGCATGGCGGCGAACCGGTGTCCGTCTACTGCGAGGCCGGCGACAAGCTGGTGGAGGTGTTCGTACGCGACCATGGCGACGGCTTCGACGTCGACGCCATTCCAGCGAATCGCCTGGGCATCCGCGAGTCCATCATCGGACGTATCAAGCGCCGCGGCGGTACAGTGGAGATTATGTCGAGGCCCGGCTGGGGCACGGAGGTGCGCATGCACATGCCGATTTCAGGAGCGGCGGAGGATGCGGACAGCGCTACGACCACCACAGCGGACGGCGATACGGGCGTGCAATCGGCGCAATGAACACGGCACATGCAGCAGGTGCGGCAATGAATCAATCGAACCAAGGAGCAGGAATGAGCGAGCGGGAACAGCGCATCAGAATCGCCGTCGTGGACGACCATGAGATGTTCCGTGCGGGCGTGATCGCCACGTTGCAGCCGCATTTCGACGTGGTCGGACAGGCCGCGGATGTGGAAGGATCGGTGGCGATGATCGCGCAGACCAAACCGGACGTGGTGCTGCTGGATGTGCATGTGCCGGGCGGCGAGGGCGGCGGCACCGAAATCCTTACGAAATCACGGCCTTACTCCCCCAATACCGTGTTTCTTGCGCTGTCTGTTTCCGATTCGCCGCAGGACGTCGGTTCGGTGATTCGCGCCGGCGCGCAGGGATACGTGACCAAGACGATTTCCGGCGACGATCTGATTTCGTCGATCAAGCAGGTGCATGAGGGATACGCCGTGTTTTCGCCGAAACTCGCCGGTTTCGTGCTGTCCGCCTTCCAAAACGGACCGTCGGCCAACGGCGCGTTCGGCGGACCGATCCACGATGACGAGCTGGACCGGCTGTCCAATCGCGAGCAGGAGGTCATGCGATTGATCGCGCGCGGCTACACGTACAAGGAAGTCGCCGCGGAACTGTTCATTTCCATCAAAACCGTGGAGACGCACGTCAGCTCGGTGCTGCGCAAGCTGCAGCTGTCGAATCGTTCGGAACTCACCCGTTGGGCCGCGGATCGACGGATCGTGTGACGTTCCGCCCGTCATCCGAACGAATTCCCCTTCGGCCGCACGGCCATCACACAGCATGAAAAAGGTCCGCCGGGAAAACTCGGCGGACCTTCGCTGCGGGCAGAGCGAGATTCGAACTCGCGGAGGCTTGCACCTCAACGGTTTTCAAGACCGTCTCTTTAGACCGCTCAGACATCTACCCTTTGCGCCTAACATCGCTGCTACGCACGAAACGCCAATATACCACAGTGCGCGGAAGTGCGACACCTGGCACAGCCTCCATCCCCGTCGCTTCCAACAGAAAACCGCACACGCATCTGCCCAGAACGACACAAACGGCACTGGGACCGTCCAACATACGAAAAGCGGCGCCGGCACAAATGCCAACGCCGCTTTCACGGATTCATATCAGACGCGAACGTCTTGGAAAATCAGGCTTCCCACTTGGTCGGCTCGATGACTTCCTTGCCGCCCATGTACGGACGCATGGCCTTCGGAATTTCGATGGAACCGTCCTTCTGCTGGTGGTTCTCGAGAATGGCGACCAGCCAACGGGTGGTGGCCAGCGTGCCGTTCAGCGTGGAGACGGCGCGGGTGTTGCCATCCTCCATACGTTCGCGGATGTTCAGACGACGGGCCTGATACTCGGTGCAGTTGGAGGTGGAGGTCAGCTCACGGTAACGGCCCTGGGTCGGCACCCAAGCCTCGCAGTCGAACTTACGTGCCGCGGAGGAGCCCAGATCGCCGGCGGCGGTATCGATGATGCGGTACGGCACCTCGACCTTGCCGAGCATTTCCTGCTCCATGGCCAACAGGTGCTCATGCTCCTTGTAGGAGTCCTCCTGCTTGGCGTAGACGAACATCTCCACCTTGTCGAACTGGTGGACGCGGATGATGCCGGAAGTGTCCTTGCCTGCGGCGCCGGCCTCGCGGCGGTAGCAGGAGGACCAACCGCAGTAGCGCAGCGGGCCGTTGCCGAGGTCGAGGATCTCGTTCTCGTGCATGCCGGCGAGCGCCACTTCGGAAGTGCCGACCAGGTACTGGTCGTCGGGCTCGCGCAGACGGTAGATCTCGTCGGCGTGGGAGTTCAGGAAGCCGGTGCCGCGCATGACCTCGGGGCGCACCAGCGTCGGGGTGATGGCCAGCGTGAAGCCGTGCTCCTCGGCCTGGTCCACGGCCATGGTGAGCATGGCGATCTGCATACGGGCCACCTGGCCACGCAGGAAGTAGAAGCGGGAGCCGCCGACCTTGACGCCGCGGCGCATGTCGATGCCGGCCACGCCGGTGCCGAGGGTCAGGTGGTCCTTGGGCTCGAAGCCTTCGGCCGCGAAGTCGCGAATCTGGCCAACCTTCTTGACGACCACGTAGTCGTCCTCGCCGCCTTCGGGAGCTTCGGGCTCCACGATGTTGGAGAGCTTCCACATGGCGGTGGTGTATTCCTCGGCGGCGGAATCGGCCTTGGACTTGTATTCGGAGACCTTCTGGGACAGTTCCTTGGTCTCGGCGATGAGCTTGGCCTTCTCGTCCGCCGGGGCGGAGGCGACCTTCTTGCCGATTTCCTTCTGCTGGGCGCGAGCCTCTTCGAAGGCCTTCAGCGCCTCACGACGTGCGGTGTCGGAGGAGAGCACTTCGTCGACGAGCTCCACGGACTCGCCGCGCTTGCGCTGGGATTCCTTGACGATATCGGTGTGTTCACGGATGAATTGAATATCAAGCATGGGCACCAGACTAGCCGCGTAAGCAGACACCGACAATGGCCGAATGCGCGCAAGTCACGCGGAAATCACAGGGAAGCCCGGGAAAGTCCGCGGACGGGTCCACCCGGCCAATTTCGTCAGATGAGACGCGATTGAACCATAATCACGCCCCACGGGGCTGTTGCGTGCAGGAAATGTTCACGTACGGCGCATCATGGCCGCAAACGACCTTCCCACCGATAACAATAGGAGCCATGCCTCAGCCTGCCCTCACCGTGTTTCTGATCATCGCCGCAATCGCCATTGTGGCGGTGCTCATCGCCGTCATCGTCATCGCCCTGCGCGCGCAGTACAATTCCGCCGCGCCCTATGATATTTTGCTGCCCGTGCTCGTTTCGGGCGCCGCGGCGCTGAGCGCGCAGCGCCGCCGCAAGCTGGCTCAGACGCTGGAGAAGCGCCGGGACGACGAGGTGCAGTACGCCTTCATCGTGAATCCGTCCAAACCGCAGGCCGAAGCCCGCCGGCTGCATATCCAGAGGTTCTGCGAGGCCAAGGGTCTCAACCGCATCCGTTTCTACGACACTCAGCTTGATAAGGACGGCAGGGTCTGCGCGCTTGAGGCGCTGGAGGACGGCGCCGACGTGGTGATCGCGGTCGGCGGCGACGGCACGGTGCGCACGGTGGCGAGCGCCGTCTCCGGCACCGGCCATGCGCTGGGCATCATCCCCATCGGCACCGGCAACCTGTTTGCCCGCAATATGGGCGTTCCCGTGGACGATATCGACGCCGCGCTGACCGTGGCCACCTCCCACGGCTCCCGCCTGGTGGACATGGGCCGTCTCACCCTGCTCGACCACCCGGAGGACGACCACGGCCACGCCTTCCTCATCATCGCCGGCATCGGCTTCGATGCGGCCATGATCGACGACACCAACCCCGAGCTCAAGGCGAACATCAGCTGGCTCGCCTACTTCGTGGGCGGCGTGAAGAACCTGTTCGCGCCGAAGTTCCGCGGCACGCTGACAGTCACCAGCGCCGACGGCTCGACCCACACCATCAAGAATCTCGATTTCCGCACGGTGATGGCCGGCAACTGCGGCCAGATTCCCATGTTCTCGCTGATGCCGGCGGCATCCTATGACGATGGTCTGCTGGACTTCGAAATCATCGACACCACCGGCGGCATCCTCGGCTGGGCCAACCTGTTCGGCGACGTGGTGCACCAGACGATCATCGGCAAGCCCGAACAGAACCCGCTGTCCACGAACTCGACCATCGAACAGGTTCAGGGCGTCAGTGCCGAAATCACATTGGAAAAGCCGGCCAAAGCGCAGGTGGACGGCGACATGCTACCGGAGACCAAACATATTCGTTTCTCAGTGGATCATCGCGCGCTGATCGTGCGCGTACCCGACGCCTCCGCGCTGGAAAAGACCGCACAGGCCGCTGCCTCAAACGCCACCTCGGATTTCGCCGAAATGACCGGCACGCTCGAGCCGATTCGCTGATCCGCTACGATGCGTGGCCGGTGACTCGGGCGACGTGCATTGCCAGATAGGCGGTTTCGTCGTCGCTGATATCCGTGTCGAGGCGCAGTTCGAGCAGGGAGGCGATGGTTCGCGCGCATCGTAGCGCGGCGGGATAGGACTCACGAATCACCTTCATCACCGGTGCCGGCTCATCCGTCAGTTGCTGGTGCTGGTGGATGCGTACGAACAGGTAACGCAGATGGGTGATGAACCTGCCCACATTCACGGAACTGCGGTCCAACGTGATGCCGTAGCTGTGGTCGATAATGTCAAGCAGTTGCTGGATCACGCCCGTCATCGTATACGTATAGGACAGGTCGCCGGTGGCGAAGCCGGCGTTGACCAGATGCATGGCAAGCGCGGTGGCCTCGCCGTCCGGCAGCGTGACGTCGAGCCGCGCATTGAGCGATGCGAGCATCGCACGCCCCTGCGCGTATTCCTGCGGGTACAGGTTGCTCACCTCGCCGAGCAGCGGGTAGGTAATGTCGATGCCGCGCCGCACCCGCTCCACCGCATTCGCCACGTGATCCGACAAGGCCATGACCAGCGTGGTGCTGCCGGTCTCACGCTCCCCCAGTCCGGCTTCCTGCATGGATTCGACGACCACGCGGATGATTTCGGGCGGAATGTCCGCCAGCATCTGCGCCAGATGGTCCGGGTCACGCCCGTCCGACGGCACGAAGGTGCGCACGACTTTCGACTCGTCGACCGTCTGCCCCGGCTTGGCCTGGAACCCCAGTCCACGGCCGGTGAGAATCACCTCACCGCCGTCGCCGCCTTTGGCGAGCACGACGTTGTTGTTGAACACTCGCAGTATTTCCATGGCATCCTTTCGCAACGTCATTGTTCCACATCGATGATCGGGCTGCCGGCTGATACGGTTTTGCAGTCACCGCCGTTGTTGTCGCCGCTACCGTCGCCGATCAACGGCGTGACCACGGTCAGTTCAGCGGCGTTGACCACCGTCACCACCACCACAACGCTGTGCCCGGCCGCCGCGACTTTGCCGAAATCCACGGTGGCCAGTGGCTCTCCCGCCGCGATCCGCTCGCCTTTAGCCACGACCACAGCGAATCCCTCGCCATCCATATCGACGGTGTCAATGCCGATATGAACCAGCACCTCGATGCCGCCATCGGTTTTAATGCCGAAGGCATGGCCGGTTCGGGCCACGGTTTTCAGCATGCCACTGACCGGTGCGAGCACGGCTGTCTCACCGGTCGTCTCCGGCACGACGCCTACGCCCTCCCCCAGCGCGCGGGAGGCGAACACCGGATCGCCAGTCGCTTCCAGATTCACCAGCCGGCCGGCGACCGGCGACAAGATGGCGTTGGAGTCAAGAGCCCGATCGGAGGCGGGCCGCGATGGAGAATCTTCCGCAGACTCCACATCCGACACGGTCGTGTCAATCCCCCTCGCCATATCCTGCGGGCGTGCGTTCTCGTCTGCCGAGACCATCTGCGTCTTGGTGGCGCGCGACGGCGTGCGGTACCCGAACAACACCGTCAACACCATCGCCATTACAAACGCAACGGCGATGGACAGCGCGTACACCCACATCCGATCGAACACCGGAATCGTCAGCAACGAGGAGAAGGCGAATGCCGTAGTCGTAACGCCCCGGACCATCTGGCCGGATGGCAGCACGGACGGGAACAGCCAGCCGAACACCGCGCTGGTCACTCCGCCGGCCGCGCAGCCGGCGAGCAGCCAGCGGTAGACGCGGCGGTGATGCAGATGGATGCCGTACAGGCTCAGTTCCGAAACGCCACCCAGCAATCCCGCGAGCAACGCCCCCACCGCGGTCTGCCGCATGGCCGAATCCTTGCCGCGTACGGCCAGCACGAGCACGCCGGCGGTGGCACCGAAGCAGGCGAAGTTCCATACACCCATCGGACCTTGGACGAAGTCGTAGCCGAGCGTCTGAATGTTCATCAGTATCAGGGCGTTCAACGGCCAGTGCAGACCGAGCGGCACGAGAAACGGGTAGAGCATCGGGATGATGAGCGCGAACAGGAATGGCACGTGCGCGTTAAGCCATGCTGTGGCCGCTCCCAGCCCGCTGCCGAGCCATATTCCCAGAGGCCCGATAACCAGTATGGTGAGCGCAAAAACGACGACCAGTGAGAGGAATGGCACGAACACCAGCTGTACGCTGTCGGGAATGACGCGCTTCAGCCCGCGGTAGACCACGGCGAGCACGGCGGCCATGAGCAATGGTACGAAGATGTTGCCACTGTAGTCGTTGAGTTGAATCGGTATGCCGAACGCCGACACGGTGCAGGTTTCGGCGCCGAATACGGCGGTGGCCGAGCATTGAATCTCCCCGGAGAGAGCGCTGGATACGGACGTCCCGGACATTCCGGACATCACGCCAGTAAGCTGCGGGGTCATAAGCGCGGCCATAATCGCACCGCCGAGCCAAGGGTCGACGTCCAGTTTCTTGGCCGCATTGTAAGCGATCATAATCGGCAGAACGGTGAACACACCCTCCCAAATCGCCTTGAGTAGTATCCAACCGGTGGACGTCTCGCCATCAGGCACAATGCCGAGTGCAACGATCACGTTGACGATGGCGATGACCAGCGAGGCACCGAGTAGCACGCCCAGAATCGGGCGGAACGAGTCGGACAGGTACTCGAAGAACGAGTCCATCCACGCGACTTTGCCGCGCACCTTGGCGCGCTCGGCGGCTTTGACGTCGGCATCGGACTGCGCCTTGTCGCCGGCGACCGCGCCCTTGCCAGCGCCGACGCCCGCCATCTCGGGCAGGTGCATGATGTTCTCGTACATTGTGGCGACCGCGCCGCCGATGACGACCTGGTAACGGTCGCCGGACTGCGGCACCGCTCCCAGCACGCCCTTCATGGTCTCCAGCCGGTGCTGGTCTACTTTGCCCGCGTCGACGAGTTCGAAACGCAGGCGAGTCGCGCAGTGCGTCAGGCTCTTGACGTTGCCCGCGCCACCGATCGCTTCGATGATCTGCGATGCAGTTGATGCTGCCATCTCACATCCCTTTCCGTGAATCTTCCATTGATCCGTCTCCGGTGCCGGGTCGCAAAACAAAAAAAGACCTGAGATATGGATAGTCCTATCCGTATCTCAGGTCTTGCGTCTTGTCGACTTGCAACCCTGCATCGAGTCGATTGGTATGTTAACTTCAGATGAACTGCGACACGCCGATAAATCACAAAGATGGCATCGCAACCATTCGGACGATGAGCTGGTGGCCGATGCGGCCCGCCTTTCATCTATATAAACATCCATATAAGCATCATCGCCGGCTCACGCGACGCATGTTTCGCGGGCACCCGTCACTGTGCGCGGGTCGCGTCACGCTGTGCGGCCCCGCACACAGTGACGCATCAGTAAAACCCTTATTTTCCAATGGTTATACAATATGCGTCACGCTGCAAGGGCGCACACAGTGACGCACCCCGCACAGCGTGACGCATTCGAGACGCCGCATCCGCAACGGCAACGCGCCGCCCGTTTCGACGTGGCGCGTCCCGCAGGCGTCTCCACCGCCGTCGTCAGCTACGTGCTCAACGGCAGTCCCAAGAAAATCTCACCGGACACCGCGCAGCGGGTGTTCGACGCGGCGCAGTGGCTCGACTACCACCCCAACTCCGTCGCCCGAGCCCTCAAGACCGGCACCACGCACACGCTCGGCATCATCGTGCCCGACTTCTCGAACCCATACTTCGCCGAATTCACCGACCAGCTCGAAGCCGCTGCATCCAAACGCGAACGGGCGCTGATCATCAACCTGTCGCGAGGCGACCCGCAAGGCGAGCGCCGCCGCATCAACGAACTCGTCGAGCGCAACGTCGACGCGATGTTCGTCTCCTCCGCGCAGACCGATGCCGAGCTCGCCCGCTGCGCGGTCAACGCGGCGCTCGACCCCGCGCACACGCCCGACGTGCAGCTCATCGCCGCCGAACTCGTCACCAGGCAGTCCTGCGGATGCAAGTGACCGGCCGGCAAGTCGCAGCGAACGGTTCTCAATAAGAAAGGTGCGAGGATTTCTCACATTTGCGCACAAGCGCACAAAACCATAAAGGGCGGCATCTCGGGACTTTGTCGATTTTGATGTTCGTTTCGGGCGTTGGCAGGCTCGCACCTTTCTTACTGAGAATGATTCGCTGCGACAATTGACGTGCCACCCCCCTACAGTAGAGTCCATGTCACTTGGTTTAAACATCCTTCTGATCTTCATATTCCTAGTGCTCGGATCCATCTTCTCCGGCACCGAATTGGCCTTGGTCTCCCTGCGCGGATCCCAGATCGATCAAATGGAACAGGAGGACGCCCGTGGCGCACGTGTGGCGGCAATCGCACGCGACCCCAACAAGTTCCTGTCCACCGTGCAGATCGGCGTGACGCTCTCCGGCTTCCTGTCCGCATCGTTCGGCGAATCGTCGATTTCGCCGTTCATCGTGCCCGTCGTGAAAAGCTGGGGCGTGCCGGCGAACATCGCCGCACCGCTGACCACCATCGTGCTGACGCTGATCATCTCGTACTGCTCGATAGTCATCTCCGAAATGGTGCCGAAGCGCATCGCCATGCAGCGCACCGAACAGATCGCCCGCGCCGTAGTGCCCGCGATAGACGTGTTCGCCAAGGTCTGCAAGCCGATCATCTGGCTCATCGGCAAGAACACGAACGGTATCGTGCGTCTGCTCGGCTTCGACCCGAACGAGACCGAAAGCGAGGTCTCCGACGAGGAGCTGCGCGTGCTCGTCAACACGAACACGTCGCTGAGCAAAGACGAGCGCACGATCCTCGACGACGTGTTCGACGCGTCCGAGACCATCGTCGCTGAGGTCATGCGTCCGCGCACCGATGTCGTGTTCCTCGACGGTTCGCAGAGCATCAAGGACGCGGCGGCGTACGTGCGCGAGATGCCGTACTCCCGCTATCCGGTGACCGGCAGGGATTTCGATGACGTGATCGGCTTCGTGCATGTGCGCGACCTGCTGGACGTGCGCGACCCCAACGCAACGACCGTGGCCGACGTGACGCGAGAAGGCATTTCGCTGCCCGGCACGTCCAAGCTGCTGCCGAGCCTCGAACTGCTGCGCAAGCGCGGCATCCACTTGGCCGTGGTCATCGACGAGTACGGCGGCACCGACGGCATCGTGACGCTGGAGGACATGACCGAAGAGCTCGTCGGCGACATCCGCGACGAATACGACCTGCCCAGCGAACCGGGCGGCGAGCGCAAGGAGCAGCCCGCATTCGTGAGCGGCGTCGCCACCATCGACGCGAGCATGACCATCGAGGACTTCGCCGATCTGACCGGCATCGAACTGGAGGACGGCCCGTACGAGACCGTCGCCGGCTATTTCCTCGCACACACCGGCAAGATGGGTGCCGAGGGCGATGTGCTGCACTCCGACGACGGGTACGACATGACCGTCACCAAGGTCGACGGCCGCCGTATCGAAACCATCGAGGTGCGCAAGGCCGGCGCCCCTGACCACGCGCCGGTTTCCGCCGAATAGCGCGGCGCGGGCGGGAGGTCGCCGGCCATTGCCGATCATCGGCGCTGCGAGGAAATCCACCAGTTGATGATCGAACCGGCTGCGACCAGCAGAGCGCCGCACCAGAACGGCAACGTCAAAGACAACCCCAGCAATACCGCGCTGGCTGCCGTGGACAGCACGGGCGTGGCGTAAGAGGCCATCGCAAGCGTGCTCATGCTGCCGTGCAAGATTCCATAGCCCCAGCAGGCGTATCCGCCAGCGATGACCGCCGCGGCCGCCACTACAGCCAAGTAGCCCCAAACCGACGGCGCGGCAGACGGCCAACCTTGGCCGGAAGCGAAGTGGATGATCCACAGCGCCACGGCCACAAAGGGGAAGAATACGGACGTACCGTCGAATCCCTTGGACAGCGCGGGCGTGAACACCGCATACACCGACCATGCGAGCGCGCCCGCAAATGCCAGCAGATACGGCAGTGGATTCGCCGCGACATGCCCTGCGGCGAGCGCCCAGTCCAAGCCGCTGTTGCCGCCGACCGCCAGTATCACGCCGGCGGTGGCGACGACAGCGCCAGGCAATACGCGGAGCACCGCGCGGCCACGAGAATGGCGGGGCGGCTTGCCTGCGCTGCAGTTTGTGCCGCACTGGACCGAGTCATCTTGAGCCTGCGCGTCGCTGGGCGCTGCGGGTTCCCGTCCTATCCCCTCGTTCCGCGCCGAACGCTTCTCGCCGCTCGGTACGAATGCCGCCGCCAGCAACACCATCATTGTAGGCCACAGGTAGTTCACCAGACTGACCTCCACCGACGAGGCCGCCGAAGACGCCAGCCCGATCGACAAGGAAATCGACGACTCATAGAACACGAACAGCAGGCCGCCGACGATCAGATACGTTCGCGGATACTTGCGCAACGGTGCCGGCCGGCGAAAAACCAGCAGCAGCACCGCGCCACAGGTGTATATCAACGCCGATCCCAGCGTCGCGCCGAACGCATCGGCGACCACGCGAACCAGCCCGGTCATCAGACTCCACAGCAGAATCGTAGTCAGCGTTCGGGTAGACATTTGGTTCAAACGACCCGGTCCGGCAGTGCCATCG
>ENA-OPRR01001490-OPRR01001490.1-human-gut-metagenome-genome-assembly--contig:-NODE-1490-length-19191-cov-4.986309_pt1 | contig 19191 bp, 18 predicted proteins | sample MGYA00241796_ERZ501883 | MGnify/ENA primary metagenome ERZ501883 (study PRJEB25962, sample SAMEA2042406) | human gut metagenome | biome: human gut; feature: human-associated habitat; material: faeces...
CTCCACCCGTATGCCAGCCGTCAAGGAGCTCGTCAAGGAGCTTACCGGCGGCAAGGAAGCGAACCAGTCCGTGAACCCGGATGAGGTTGTGGCTGTCGGTGCCGCCGTGCAGTCCGGCGTCATCAAGGGCGACCGCAAGGACGTGCTGCTCATCGACGTGACCCCGCTGTCCCTCGGCATCGAGACCAAGGGTGGCATCATGACCAAGCTCATCGACCGCAACACCGCCATTCCGACCAAGCGTTCCGAGGTCTTCTCCACCGCTGAAGACAACCAGCCGTCCGTGCTCATCCAGGTCTATCAGGGCGAGCGTGAGTTCGCTCGCGACAACAAGCCGCTGGGCACCTTCGAGCTGACCGGCATCGCTCCGGCTCCGCGTGGCGTTCCGCAGATCGAGGTCACCTTCGATATCGACGCCAACGGCATTGTGCACGTGTCCGCCAAGGACAAGGGCACCGGCAAGGAACAGTCCATGACCATCACCGGCGGTTCCGGCCTGGGCAAGGACGAAATCGACCGCATGGTCAAGGAAGCCGAAGCTCACGAAGCCGAAGACAAGAAGCGCAAGGAAGACGCCGAAACCCGCAACCAGGCCGAATCCTTCGCCTATCAGACCGAGAAGCTCGTCAACGACAATAAAGACAAGCTCTCCGACGATGTGGCCAAGGAAGTCACCGATAAGGTCAACGAGCTCAAGGAAGCCCTGAAGGGTGAGGACATTGAGAAGATCAAGTCCGCCCAGAGCGAGCTGATGACCTCCGCCCAGAAGATCGGCCAGGCCCTCTACGCACAGCAGGGTGCCGCCGATGCCGCAGGCGCCGCAGGTGCCGCCGGTTCCGCTCCCGCTGACGACGACGTGGTTGACGCCGAAGTCGTGGACGATGACGACAAGGACAACAAGTAATCATGTCCGACTTCAACAAGGACGAGTACCTGAACGACCTGCCCGACATGGATGACCTGTCCGGGCAGGCCGCCCCGGCCGCCGCTTCCGCTGCTGACGGCGCTTCCGCCGATTCCGCCGCTGCCGCCGCTGGCGCAACGCAGGAAGGTGCAGCTCAGCCGGCTGCCGCGCAATCGCAAGAAAATGGCGATTCCGCTGCCGCTGACGGTGCTGACAAGGCAGACGCTGCCGACGGCAAGGCCGACGATACGCTGACCCCCCTTGGCCAGGCCAAGAAGGAAGCCGCCGAATATCTGGAGGCGCTGCAGCGCGAACGTGCGGAGTTCATCAACTTCCGCAACCGCGCGCAGAAGGAGCAGGAACGCTTCCGTCAGCACGGCATCATCGACGTGCTGACCGCGCTGCTGCCCGCCCTCGACGATATCGACCGCATTCGCGAACACAGCGAGATGGACGACTCGTTCAAGGCCGTCGCCACCAAGATTGACAAGGCCTTCGAGAAGTTCGGTGTCGAGAAGTTCGGCGAAAAGGGCGAGGACTTCGACCCCACCAAGCATGACGCGATCCTGCACAAGCCGGACGCGGATGCCGAAAAGGAAACGGTTGACACCGTGGTCGAGGCCGGCTACCGCATCGGCGATCGCGTAATCCGCGCCGCCCGAGTAGTAGTAGCCTCCCCGCAAAACTGACATCCAGCTCGCTGCAATGAGTTGACAGTGCCTTAGCTCCCTCTGATGAGGGAGCTGTCAGCGAAGCTGACTGAGGGAGAGAAGCCGGCCGCAGGCCGCGGAAGACAGAGGGCCACATTCTTGATGCCCATAGTCCCCGCTATCTTTCCCTCCGTCATCGCTGCGCGATGCCACCTCCCTCATCAGAGGGAGGTGCAATTACATAAAGACTTTTCTAGAAAGGAGACATGAATGGCTGAAAACGAATGGCTCAGCAAAGACTTCTACAAAGTCCTTGGTGTCTCCAAGGACGCTTCGGACGACGACATCAAGAAGGCGTACCGCAAGCTCGCCCGCAAATACCATCCTGACGTCAACAAGACCAAGGAAGCCGAGGAGAAGTTCAAGGACATCTCCGAAGCCTATGACGTGCTGAGCAAGAAGGAAGATCGCCAGAAGTACGACGCGATTCGTCAGTTCGGCATGGGCGGTGCCCGCTTCGCCGGCGGTTCCGGCGGCTTCGATGCTTCCGGTTTCTCCGACATCTTTGGTTCCATGTTCGGCCAGGGTGCCGGCGGCAATGGCTCGCGCATCCGCTTCTCCACTTCGGGCGGCGGCCCCAACAACATCAACGACATCTTCTCGATGTTCGGCGGTGCTGCAGGTCAGGGCGGCCAGCCGTATGGCGGCTACGGCCAATCGCCGTACGGCAATGCCGGCGGCTATGGCTATGAGGAGGCCCCGCGCCCCGAAAACGGCGAGGACCGCAACTCCAAGATCAGCCTGACCCTGCGTCAGGCGGTCAAGGGCGCTACCGTGTCCCTGTCCGTGGACGGCAAGAAGTTCAAGGCCCACGTGCCTGCGGGCGTCAAGGACGGACAGAAAATCAAGCTGGCCGGCAAGGGCAAGCTAGGCATCAACGGCGGCAAGGCCGGTGACCTGTACCTGCACGTCACCGTCAAGCCCGATGCCACATTCTCGATGCGCGGCCATGATATCGTCATGGACCTGCCCGTCACCGTGGGCCAGGCCGTGGCCGGTGGCAAGGTCGAGGCCAAGGATATCGACGGCAATCCCGTTACCTTCAAGGTGCCGGCAGGCTCCAGCTCCGGCGCGGAAGTCAAGCTCACGGGACTTGGCGTCCAGCGCAGCAACCAGCCGGGCGATCTGATCGGCCGTGTGCAGATCATGGTCCCCGCCAAGCCGGGTCTGGCCGTCAAGCACGCCGCCAAAGAATTCGACGAAAAAGCCGGCGACTATCTCAGCCTGTAATCAGGAGGTGAACAATGGCGCGGTTAGCCAACCAGATGAAGCAGTTATACGCGATGTGCGCAACCGCGCTCGTGATGGGCAGGGCCGATCTCGACGGAGCCGATGACGTCGGCTTCGACATCGAACTGCCCATCTTCACCGTCGGCCAGACCGCCGAGTTGGCCAACATTCACCCCCAGACTCTCCGTCAGTACGACCGCCTCGGTTTGGTTCGTCCGCAGCGCACCGATGGCGGCGCACGCCGCTACTGCCTGCGCGACATTGCCCGCCTGACCCGAGCTCAGCGCCTGAGCCAGGATGAGGGCATCAACCTTTCCGGTATCGCGCGCATTTTGGTCCTCGAAGAAGAGAATCGCCAACTGCGCCGCGAAGTCAAACGCATGCAAACCGGCGACCAGGAGAGCGTTTTCGCCGCAGGCCGTGACGGCAATATCGTGGAGATACAACGCTCCAACCGCGCCCGCCTCTGGCGCAACGCCATCCGCCGCGAAACCCGCGAACTGCCCGGCCGCGATACTGCCGCCGATATCGCTGCCGGCGCCACCGGCGACTCCAACTACACTCCCGCCGACTCCAAGTCCATGGTCCTGTGGGGTTGGTGAGTCTGGCCGCATTGCTTCGATTCCTTCTCCATTCGTAAAACTGTTTGTTATCTCACATCGGGCAGCTGCCGAAAAGCACGAATCTTCTTGACGGAGATGTCAAGGTTTGTTACGGTGACGTGCGAAAACCGATTCGTAAGGGGTGCTTTAGGCTGAGACGGTATGTGCCGAACCCTTCGAACCTGTGAGCTAACACTCGCGTAGGGAATGCGACGGTTGAACTCCTCTGTTCGGCTCGGCATCCCATATGCGCGTTGAGAGAGAGGAAGCGTATGTCAATACGCAAGGAGCTGACCGCCCAGAACGTACTGCTGGGTTTCCAGCATGTGCTTGTTTCCAACGTCTGGCTTGATCCGGTGTTTGTGGCCGGAGCAATCGGCTTACCTATTGCCCTGTCGTCGAACATGATTAACGCCATCTTCATCGTCTCTGGTCTGGTTACTTTGGTTCAGGCCACTCGGCTGGTTCGCCTGCCGGTGGTGCAGGGGCCGTCAGCCGCGTTTGACGCGTTGATGATCGCGGCAGGTACGGCCGGCATGCTGGGGGCGGCGAGTTCGTCCATTCTCATCGCTTCGCTTGTGTTCCTGTTGCTGTGCCTGACCGGTGTGATAGAGCGGATGCGGTTCCTGTTCTCTCCGATGATTTCGGGCGTGGTCATCTTTATGGTCGGTGTCTCGCTGTCTGGATTCACGCTGAGCGAGTTTCTAGGCGGGGCTCCCGGCGACAAGACGTTCGCCGATCCGCACATCCTGACCGTGTCGATTCTGACCACGGCGATTGTGCTTGTCCTGTCGTTGCTCGGCAAGGGCCTGCTCAAGTCGTTCTCATTCCTCATCGCGCTCGTCGTCGGCACCGTGGTCGCCGCAGCGTTTGGCATGGTGGACTTCTCTCCTGTGGCATCCAAGGGATGGTTGGGCCTGCCGACCTTCCTGCCCTACGGTCCGTTCACATTTGACTGGAAGATCTTCATCCCGTTCTTCATTGCCTACATGGTTGCCGTCATGGAAGCTCTCGGCGTCTATCAGGCGGCTTCTGAGATTCAGGGCACGTCCCTCGAACGCAAGCAGGTGCGCTACGGTCTTGCCGGCGAGGCGGCCGGTTCAGCCATTTCCTCGCTGATTGGTGGATTCACCACCACCGCCTACCCGCAAAATGTCGGCCTGCTCAACCTGACCGGCGAAGGCAAGTTGCGCACGCGCACGCCTGTGATCATCGCCGCTGTGCTGTTGCTGATTCTGGGCTTCGTGCCAAAGGCGGGCGCGTTGCTGTCCGTCATTCCCTCGGCAGTCGTCGGAGGCATTTTCCTGCCGGCTGCGGCCAGCCTAATCGTGACCGGCCTGCGCGCCCTGCGCAAGGTCGCTGATGACGAGCGCCGTCAAACGGTCATCGGCATGTCTCTGTTGCTCGGCATCGCCCTGCCCAAGGCGCTCTCCGGCCTGACCGGCGGCGCAAGCGTGTTCTTTGGCAACAACATCATGGTCGGTGTATTCAGCGCCATCATTCTCAATGCGCTTTTCGTCGCTCTTCCGGATTTGGTGGCGAAGCATCGTGCGCCGGCGTCCGTGGATGTTCCAGCAGCCGATCCGGCGGATGGGACTGGCGCTGCGGCGTACGATGAACGATAATGCTGGTTGATATTGGATATTGACAGGAGCGATGCAATGACTGATGTGATGGATGACGCGCGTCGTATCAAGCGCGGGATTCTGGATTTTATCCATACCTATGGCTGTGAGCAGGCCCCGGAAGAGGCGTTTGGTGCGTTGGCGCGCGACGTGTTCATCTATCAGTACACGTATGATCTGCCGTACCGTCGTTACTGCGCGGCTAAACGCGTCACCCCCGCAACGCTCAAGGATTGGCGGGAGATTCCGCCGATGCCGGTGGACGGGTTCAAGCACCTTGACCTTTCGACCATACCGACCGAGCAGTGCGAAGCCGTATTCATGACGAGCGGAACCACGCATGGCGGCAAGATGCGTGGGCGCAACTTCCATCCCGATCTTGAGGTGTGGGATGAATCAATGATTGTGCCGTTCCGTCATTTCATCATGCCGGATCGAGAGCGTATCCGCATCGCCGTGATTTCGCCGGCATGGGACATGAACCAGAACTCCTCCCTGTCGCGCTACCTTACCAAGGCCGTGGAGTGCTGCGGCAGCGAAGGCAGCGGTGTGTTCTTCGACGAGCATGGACTCAAGTTCGATGAAATCATCGCCTTCCTTAACCGTGCGGTGTCTGACGGTGAACCGGTGATGCTGATGGGTGTCTCGTCGTCCTATCTGTATCTGTTCGATTACCTGCATGAGCATGATCTGACGTTCGCGCTGGCCCCCGATAGCCGGTTGTTCGACACTGGCGGCTTCAAGAGCACTAAGCGCGACATCACCGAAGACCAGATGCTTGATGAGCTGGAACAGACACTGGGGGTGCCGCGCCACCACTGCGTCAACATGTATGGCATGACCGAGTTGAGCTCGCAGATCTATGACCAAAATATTCTGTCGTGGTATACGGATGGCACCAGCAACTATCTCAAGGCGAACCCCGCCTGGGTGCGCACGGTCTTCCTCGATCCGGAAACGCTGACTCCCGTCAAGGATGGTGAGACCGGTGTGATAGCCCATTACGACCTTGCCAATTGGAATTCATGCATCGGTATTCTGACCGAGGACCTCGGCCATCGGACCCCGGACGGATTCCTGTTGCAGGGCAGGGCGAAGGGAGCCGAGGCTCGTGGGTGCTCAATCGCGGTAGACGAGGTCATCAGTGCCAACCGTTGATGAATCCGTGAGTCAGGCCATTGATGTCTTCCACCTGCCCTCGGGAGTGGATGTTTCGGATTACGAAATCTATGAGGTCGCCACATCGGATGGGGTGAAGCGTTTGCGCTATCCGCGACTGGATGGCTCAAAGGTGACTTCCCTTGCCAAGCAGCTTGTCGATGTTCGCAACCGCACGCTTGCCGCGATGAGTGTCAACGATATTCTCGACATCGTGGCCGACGCGGCCCAACTATGGGCCGATCCGGATTTTGAGCTGCGGCGTCAGGCTGAACTGCTGATTCCCGCAATCACCGGATATGAGCCTGACATGGTGCGGATTGAGCTCAAACGGTATATGCGCCAGTTCAGGCGTCGTGAACTGCTCCGGTTCCTTGACTCCGAAATCGGTCAGCCGTCTATGCTCGACGAATTCCGGCCGAACAAGGCGGGGGGATACTCTAAATATGTGGGCCCAGCGCTCACCTATCAGGTGTTCTCCAGCAATGTGCCGGGGATTCCCGTGTGGAGCATGGCGATGACCCTGCTGGTCAAAGGCGCGATTCTTGGCAAATCTTCATTTTCCGAGCCGGTGATGCCTGCGTTCTTTGCTCGCAGCATTGCGATGGTCAATTCCGACCTCGCTGATGCCATTGCGGTGGTTCCATGGAAGGGCGGCTCGCAGCAGCTCGAGGATTCAGCCATCGATGCGGCCGATGCCGTGATTGTTTACGGTTCTTCGCAGACTACCAAATTGATTGCGGGCAAAGTCGCCGGGTCCAAGCCCTGTCTAGGTTACGGAGCAAAAGTCGGGTTGGCGTTCATTGGCCGAGAGGCTTTGCGTCCTGATACCTATGCCGATACCGTGCATCGTGTGGCTGTTGACATCGCCACATATGACCAGCAAAGCTGCCTGGCTCCGCAGACCGTGTTCGTGGAGACTGATGGAGCCCTCACCCCTCGTGAAGTGGCTCAGCTGCTCGGTGGCGAGCTTGAGAATCAGCAGCGCAAATATCCGCGCTCCGTATTGAGTGACGCCGAGAACGTGGCCATTCAGCGGGCGCGCACCGACGCTGAGATGAGAGCCTTGATGGGCGGGAAGGCCGCGGTGTTCGCCAGTGGCCATAGCACGGCATGGTCGGTGCTGTATCGAGAACTTGACGGTAGCGGTGCCGACGAGGATGTTGCTTCGCTGATGTCGCCGTTGAACCGCACCGTCAACGTGGTGGCGGTGCCAGATTTGTTGGACGCTGCCAGAAGACTGACTTCCTGCCGTGGCTGGCTGCAGAGCTGCGGTGTCGCTGTGGATTCAACCAGACTGTTTGGTCTTGCAGATACATTGGCCGAGGTCGGTGTGAATCGCATCTGTCCGCTCGGTGAGATGGATCGGGCGAAATCCGGCTGGCATCATGATGGGGGCTTCAACCTCATCGATCTGTTGCGCGCGGTGGATGTCGAACGCGGCAGCGACGCGTACAGCGATTCGTTCGATATGGATATGGAATAGGCCTGTGCTGTTGCGGGCAGCAGAGGCTGGTAGCAGGGCGAAAGGCAAGGGTAATGACAGAGCAAAGCGATATGGCACGGCGTCCAATGGTGAATCTGGATGGCAGAACAGCGATCATCACCGGTTCCGGCAAGGGCATAGGAGCGGCTGTGGCGAAATGCCTGGCATCGCACGGAGCCGCTGTCGTCATCAATTACGTACATGACGCCGCCAGCGCGCAGCGCACCGTTGAAGACATCCACTCGCTGGGAGGCTTGGCTATAGCTGTACAGGCGGATGTTTGCGATGAATCGCAATCTTCCAAGCTAGTGGGTACCGCTGTCGACTCATTCGGCGGCGTGGACATCTTAGTGAATAATGCTTTCGGACGCTTCTCCTTTGACCCGCGTCGCCGTTCCACTTTTGCTGGAGGCGATTGGGATGAGTTTAGCGCACAGATCGAGGGATGCCTGCATGGTGCATATCTGATGTGCTCACATGTGGTGCCGCTGATGCGAGCCCAGACCTCCGGGCGTATCATCAACATCTCCAGCAATCTGGTCGATTCGCCCATCGTGCCCTACCATTCGTATATCACTGCCAAAGGCGGCTTGGTCGGCATGACCCGCTCTCTGGCCCAGGAGCTGGGCGGCTTCGGCATTACCGTTAATGCCATTGCCGCAGGTTTGACGGCCGGAACCGCATCCAGCGCAGCCACCACCGAGGATGTTCGTGAACGAATCATTGCCATGACGCCTCTTGGCCGCCTTGCCCGTCCCGATGACATCGCCGGAGGGGTCGCGTTGTTGGCGTCCGACATGGCCGGCTTCATTACCGGACAATGTCTGCACGTCGATGGTGGGCTGACCATGCGCTGAGGCGCAGGGGCGGTGTGCTGACGCGCTATGGTTGTCGCATCCGATTGGTGCAATGGAATGCAGCAAGAGTAAAGGCGCCAATTGGCGTGCGGGCATGTGGACGGAGGTAACTATGCTGCTCAAAGCCGTGTTCTGGGATTTGGACGGTACTCTCATCGATTCTGAGCCGCTCTGGCATGACGGTGAGATTGAGATCGCGCACAACAATGGCGGCGAGTGGAACGAGGACCTCGGTTGGGAGTGCTCCGGCACTCCGGTACCACACGTGGCAGAGGTCATGATTGCGCATGGCTGCACATTGAGCGTTCCCGAAATCGACAAGCAGCTCAAGGATTATGTGTTCAAGGCGGAGGTCGAACGTCTGCCGTGGATTCCTGGTGTGCAAGACGTGCTGCATTCGCTCAAGGAAGCCGACATCCCATCCATGCTGGTCACTACTTCGCCTCGCCGCATGGCCGAGAACATCATGAAGCAGGCTGATGGATTGCTTGCCGGCTACGTCTGCGGCGATGATCCGTACGAGCACAAGCCGAGCCCTGCCCCATATCTGGCCGCGGCTGAGAGACTCGGCATCGCGCCTGAAGACATGGTCAAGTGCGTGGTAATGGAAGATTCCTCATCCGGTCTGCGCTCCGGCGCCGCCTCGGGGGCCACACTGATTGCGCAGACTGGCTGGATTCGCACCGACACTTCCGGCCTTGGCCAGTTTGCCTCCATCGACTCGTATGAGGGCATCGATGCGGCCGCGCTGGACGCCTTTGTGCGGCAGCGTTTGGGGGAGTAGAAATTTCGTTTGTATTGCGGAGTTTGTGTGGGAAACCCCAGTCGACCTGATGTTATAGGCCGGCTGGTAGGGTATTTGACGGTTTGCATATAACTGTCTGGTTCATTGGGCTGGCAGCTCAATACAAGATTTAGGACTCATAGGAAACACATGGGCTTCGTTAATTTCATCATCGAACTGCTGAAGGATCCGCGTGCCGCGATTGCCGGTTGGATTGCCATGGGCGTGGCGCCGACCCTCGGATTCATCTTCCTCATCGTATTCATCGAAACGGGCGTGGTGTTCTTCCCGTTCCTGCCCGGTGATTCGCTGTTGTTCGCGGCCGGCGTGTTCGCAGCCCCGGATGCTGCGACCGGCAAGGCCGCGCTGCCGCTGTTCTGGTTGCTGCCGGTGGTTTGGTGCGCGCCGATTATCGGCGACCAGTGCAACTACTTCATCGGTCATTTCTTTGGCCGCCGTATTATCCAATCCGGCAAGGTGAAGGCGCTGACTCCTGAGCGACTGGCCAAAACCGAGGGCATGATTGAAAAGTGGGGCCCGCTGGCTGTGTTCCTGGGCCGCTTCTTCCCGTTCATTCGTACGTTCATGCCGTTCATTTCCGGTATTTCCGGTATGCGTTGGAGCCGTTTCACGCCGTTCTCAGTGCTCGGCGGCCTGTGCTGGTCCACGTTGTTCACGCTGCTGGGCTACTTCTTCGGCAACATTCCGGCCGTGCAGGATCACTTCGAACTGGTGATCGTGCTGATTCTGCTGGTTTCGCTCGCCCCGACCATCATCGGTCTGCTCAAGGCCAAGTTCGGCAAGAAGAAGCCGGCCAAGGTGACCGATGCTCAGTTGGACGTCATGGAAGACGGCATCAAGAACCTCGATAAGTAAGCAAGGAATGTAGATTACCGCATAAGGAATCGTCGTGAAAATGAAGGCCCTGACTGTGCATATGAGGTCAGGGCCTTTTCTGCATGAGATGGGCGTGAAACAACAGCGTGGTTATCCACATTTGTCGTGGACGACATGCCGGGGTGTGGATAACTCAGCAAGCTAGAACCACAATGGTCGATTCGTGTTGAGCATTGAACTCGGACACGTTTCAATCGGCTTATGAATAGCAACACCACACCCCGCGTGGCGCGTAGGATCACCTCGCCAGCGGTAGCACCTCCGGGCATTCCGCTGCCCACGGACGATGCGCCGATTCCAGCGCATCGCTACTACACTCCGCCGCCCAGGCCGCTGGCCTCATGCGAACGGCAGAGATCGGGCGAGGCTCCGGCACTCGCCCTAACTACAGACACCAGCTTCCATAACATTGTGACGATGACGTCAGGTCATGGAGGCGTGGGGTTGAGTGTCATGGCTTTCATGCTTGCATGGACATTGGCGAGACGTGAACACAGCTGCGCTCTCATAGACGCTGATTTCGTGGCCGGATGCCTTGACCTGCTGCTGGGTGTAGAACGAGAGCCGGGTTTACGATTCAGCCAAGTCGACGCACCCCTCGGCCGCATCGAGGGCGATGCGATGAACCATGAGCTGATGATGTGGGAGGGTGTGCGAGTACTTCCCTATGACCCTTGGAGCGCGCGCCAGCCTGACTGGTGGGAAGTTCAAGCGGCCATTCGAGCCTTGGCGGAAACGAACGACGTTGTCATCGTAGATGCCGGTCAGGGTGGACTCATTGAGACCGTACCCGATCTGCGCAGTGGCATGCAGGTGATTGCCGCGGAATTGTCGGTGATGGGGCTGGCCAGAGCCAAGTCGCACCGGTCCAGACTGGATTCATGGGGCTGTGAAGCGCCACATATCGTCGGCGTGGAACCACGTGGCGCTCCACGTGGGAGAGGCCACGTGGGTATTGGTGAGGCGCAGGACTATTTGACTGCCACGGTATTGGGGCCTGTCAAACCAAGTGTCAATCTGTGTGGAGACGTACTGGAAGGCCTCGGCATCAGATCGGTGACCAAAGGCAGCCGCAAAGCCGTGAGCTTGCTTGCCGATCTTGTCGAGCAGGCCATTCGCCCGGTTTCGGGAGCTTCTTGCAAGGACCGGTGATGCGGTATGGCTGCCGTAATCACTCGGGCTGATGAGCCCGGCGCAGTGCCCAGAACTGTGTTCTTCGGTCTATTGAATGATGTGGCATCCGACCCGCAGGTTACCGATCTGGCGGTGACCTGTGATGGCCGCGTTTGGGCGGACCGCGGCAACGGCATGCGAGAAACAGTATTGCGTGTGCCGTTTCGCTCGCCGCAAGTAGTTCGAGAATACGCCGTCCAACTGTGCGCGCAGCTTGGGCGCAGACTGGATGATGCCTGCCCGATAGCGGACGCCGCCAGTCCAGACGGCATCCGCGTGCATGCGGTGATTGCCCCATTGGTGCCACAAGGTGCCGCAATCTCCATACGGTTCCCTGACAGGACCATGGCATCGTTGCGACATCTGAGCCAATTAGGTGTATTCCCGGTTGCTTGGCTGCCGATGTTCGTGGGACTGGTGCGCAGACATGCCACAGTGCTGATTACCGGCGGAACAGGCGTGGGCAAGACCACCTTGCTCAAGGCGCTGCTGGCGCAATGCGATGTGAACGAGCGCATCGTCACCGTAGAGGAAGTTCGTGAACTGGGAGAACTGGGGCGTGGCGATCATGTGTCGTTGGTAACGCGCGAGGCGAATGTGGAGGGCGTCGGAGCCATAAGTCTGACGGACTTGGTCAAAGCGACGTTGCGAATGCGCCCCGACCGCGTGGTGCTGGGCGAATGCCGTGGCGCGGAAATCGTCGACCTATTGCGCGCGTTCAATTCTGGTCATCACGGTGGCATGACCACTGTGCATGCGGACGGCGTGAACCGAGTACCGTCCAGGCTGATTTCGCTTGGATTACTCGCCGGAGTCAGTCCACAGGCGTTGGCCATGCTGGCGGCAGGCGCTTTCGACGCGGTGGTGCATTTGGAGCGAGTGAACGGACAGCGGCGTATCACGCAGATCGGCGAACTGCGTGTAGCACATGGTGAACTGGCAGGAACACCGCTGGCGGTATGGAATGGCTGCCATCCTCCTCGGTATGCCGCCGAATGGGGGCACTTCATTGAACGATGGGGCATCGTTCCCGGGCCGAGTGGTGGTGGGTGATGATGTGGTGTGCTGTTCTGGTGGCGCTCGCCGTGCTGATATGGCCGGGGAACAAGTCCGGGAGGCTGTATCGGCTGGCTTACCGCGGGCGTGCGGTCGATTCCGCAGCCATAAACGAACCTCGATATGCCGGCTCACCTCGCGTGGGCGTTGCGCAGGTGATTACGTCCGCCATCGCGCGATTGCGAGGTGGCGGCACATTGGTTGAAGCATTCGAGGAACAATCCAGCAGACGCTTCGCCACTCAGCGCATTACTGTGGAACGGCTCATAACGGTGTTCGAACAGCGGCGTCTGCCCGACGAATCACCAGCGCAGGTACTTGAAGCTGCACGCGGGGTCACCGCCGCAGCGGTTTTGAGCGATGAGCTCGGTTGCCAAGCAGTGCCATGTCTGGAAGCGGTATTGACTGCTTACCGGCAGATGAGGCTGATGCAGAACCTGCGATCGCAAGCATGTGCCGTTCCTAAAGCCACTGTGGGGCTGCTGAGCGCGCTTCCGGCCGTCACTGTGGCATTGGGCGAGCTTCTGGGAGCTAGACCATTGGCGTTCTTGCTTGGATCGCCACGCGGTGTGGTCTGCTTGGTATTAGGGGGATGTTGTTATGCTGCCGGCTTGGCATGGATGCGGGCATTGTTGAAAGGCAGCGGATTATGAGTACGGTGTGGGTACACGCCGCGGCAGGCTGTGCGGCGATCGCTAGTTGGCTGTATAAGGCTCCGTCTCGTCATGACAGCCGCTTGCCGGGCGAGGAACCGGCCGTAGCGCATGATTGCGGGTCGTCATGGACCATACTCATATTGCGTATGTTGCAGGTGTCCTTGCGTCAGGGCTCCTCGATTCCCCGGGCGCTTGACATGGTGGGCAAAGCCGTCGGCGGCGACTGCGGCGCTCGCATGAGCGAGGTCGGGAGCTCCCTGGCCAGAGGGGTTCCCTGGGCTGATGCGTGGCATGCCGCTATGGCTGTTCAGCATGAGGGTGCGCCAGCTGATAGTTCATCCGGAAAACGTACCAGCAGAACGCAACGAGATCTTGGCCTGCTGCAATCGGCTTTGGAATCGTCATGGACGCATGGCGATATGCCTGGCGTGCGCCTCGAATCCGCCATTGAACAGCTGGACCGTGACGAGCGTGCCGCCATCGAACGGAATGCCGCGAAGCTGTCGGTAAAGCTACTGATGCCTACAGGGCTATGTTTTCTGCCGGCATTCGTGCTGGTAGGAGTCATTCCGGCGATTGCGTCCTTCATGATGTGAATATAGGCGTGAACTGAGTGCGCTTAGGGTGAATCTTGTTGTATTGCTCGGTATTGCACTTGGCTGCGTTTGGTTATCCACATTGGTGGTGGACGACACGTCGGGGTGTGGATAACTCGGCAAGCTAGAACCACATACCCCGTTTTCCCTGGTGCATGAAGCGTTGATAGTCCACAGTGGTATGCACCCCGCGTCAACCCGGCGCGGGGGCCAACCACTCACACACGCATGGGGAAGGTGCGAAGCCACTGCGCAGCTTCCCCTCCTTACCGAAAGGAACGCCAATGAATACCCCTATCCCCGTCATCGTCGACGGGCAGGCCGGCATCTTTGCGCACAGCAAGGCTCGTGTGGCCACGCTGAACGCCAAGGCGAAAGAACGGCTATGCCTCATGGACGCACGCATCCGCACCCTCATGGCTGAGCCCGAAGAAGGCGCGGCCACTGCGGAATACGCAGTCGTACTCGTTGCGGCTACAGGCTTTGCGGCGGTGCTGGTCGCCATCCTGAAGTCGGATGCCATCAAGACGTTGCTGACCAACATCATCAAACAGGCTCTGAAAGTCGGGTGACAGCCATGAAGACCATGACATGCCGGTGGCGGCTCGCCAGACTGCCGCCAGACCTATGCACGGGATCGGCCACCGCCGAATTCGCAATCGTATTGCCCAGCATTATCGCCATCGCCGGGCTGATATTGGCAATAGGACGTGTGGTCATCGTTTCCATGGACTGTCAAAGTGCCGCGGCAGCGGCTGCACGCGAGTTTGTGGTTACCGGTGACGAATCATCCGCGCGCAGCATAGCTGCGGACGTTGCCGGGGGAGAGCCCCACGTCAGCATTGCCCACGACGTCCAATCGACGAGTGTGACGGTCGAATGTTCGGTATTGCCCGGTCCGCTGGATGTAACTCCAACGCGGGTTACCGGCAACGCTACGGCGATAAGCCAATAACGGTCGGCTGGCTGGGCGGCCGCAACAGAAAGGAACTGCGGTGCAGGGAATGCGTTATGAGGAGGGATCGGGCACGATGGCCGGAGCCATGCTGGTTATGGTGGTGGGCATTGCGCTCGCGGTGGCGGCAAGTGTGGGCAACCTCATGATCTGCCAGAACCGAGCGCGTTCCCTCGCCGACCTTATCGCCTTTGACGCCGCGTATGCGCTGTGGCATGCGGATATTGGTGATCCATGTGCGCTCGCCGCCAACATGGCTGAAGCGAATGGTGTAGTTTTGGGCTCCTGCTCCGTGCGGGATGAAGACGTGTTGGTAACCATCAAGGTGGAAACCATGGTCCTGGTGGCATCATCCGTGGAGCGGATGGCTCGGGCCGGACCGGTGAGTTGTACGGAAGGAGACAATTATCACAATAATGGACCGTAAAGCACCGATACTCTGGCGGGCTTCTGGGCCTTTGGCTAAGGTGAGAGCATGAGCGAGAGTGAACGCAACGAGCGCCGTCGCGTGGTGGCCATGGTGGGCAACCCCACTTCCGATAAAGGCCGTGGCGCTAAGGTGGACGCGCAGGTATTGGGTCTGCTGGAGGAAGCCGGCCGTGCCCATAACTTTGATGTCATCGACATCACCGGCACGAGTTTCGACGATTCCCTGAATCAGGCGCGTGAACGCGCGCACGAGTACGACTATCTCGTAGTGGTCGGTGGCGACGGCATGATCGCACTTGGAGCGAACGCCGTGGGCTGCAGTGGCAAGCCGTTGGGCATCGTGGCCACGGGGTCGGGCAACGATTTCGCACGAGGACTGAAGCTGCCGGTCAACCGTATCGAAACCGCAGTGGAAGGTATCGTCGGTGCTATCGTGCGCGGATCACACATCGATGTGGACATGGGACGCGTGACCTCTTTGGACGGCGGCTATGCCGTGGATCCCTCCACTGGCGAGGAGTGCGAGTACCAGGAGAGCAAGTCCGCCGAGCATCCGATTGACCGGTACTATGCGGGCATGCTGTCCTGTGGTCTTGACGCGAGCATCAACGACCGTGCGAATCATTCGCATCTGCCGACCGGCACCATGCGCTACTTTGCGGCGGTGCTGGTGGAGCTGACGCATATGAAGCGTTATGGTTACCACATCAAAGCCACATTGGCGGACGGGACCACGGATGAACGAGACATCATCACACCATTGCTGACGATTGCGAATTCGAGGCATATCGGTGGCGGCATTGAGGTCTCGCCGTACTCCTGCTTCTCCGATGGATTGTTGGACCTGGTGTGGATGGACCACGTGCCGAACTTCGGCGAATGCGCGGTGGCCATTTCGAATGCCTATAACGGCAAGCTACTTGCTTCAAAGGTGTTCGGCTGGAAACGTATCCGTGAAATCGAAGTCACGCGGGCAACGGAAGGAGACGAGCCGCCGGTGCTGATGGCGGACGGCGAATATATCGGGCATTTGCCATTTAGGGTAGTGGCCGAGGACTGCGCGTTGCGCGTGCTAGTGCCGCCGGCCGTAGCCGCCCGTGAGGTGGATTCCCGACAGGAAGTGCTCAACGCCATTGCCCGAGATGGTCGCGATCCCGTGACCGGCCAGTTCGCGTGACCCGATTATATTGGCTCCCCTCATTAGGCTGAGCCGTAAAGCAAACAGCCCAGTGGGCTGTTTGTAGGCGAGGGTTCGACGATAGTCGAACCAGAAGAAAGTCAGCCGTAGGCTGTCCGCAATTGCGGACGAGCTGGCCGCGAAGCGGACTGAGGGGAGTGCGGGAGAGCGGTACCAGAGCCAATGGCCGTCAGACCTCAGACGACATAGCTTTCGATATGCAGCGTCTGCGCCATGACCTCTTTGATGGTTCGGTCGCTGATGTTCGGATGCGAGCGAATCAGCGAGATAAGCCCCACAATCAGTGTGAAGAACGTCTCATGGACGTTGGTGATTGGCAGGCCATGCATCTGCTCGAAATCACGTACGGTGGTCTGGGCAATGTAGTCGGCAATACGGTCCGCCGCGCGGTCAATGAACTTGATATACAGTTCGGCGTTGCCGTCTTGGATCATACGGTTTGAGAAGGGGCTCTCGTCGGCGATCAGGGAGCGGAGCACATGCACGATGTCGTCTAATGCCTTGTTCACGTTGCCTGTTTCGCGCGCTTGGTTCCACTGCTTCAACGTGGTGAGGATTTCGTCGATGACGTTATCGAGTACTGCGTCAGCTACGGCTTCCTTGTCTTCGAAGTAGTGGTAGAACAGCGAACGCGTCATACCGACTTCGCTTGCGATGTCGGAAACGGTGATTTTGGAGAAGCCTTTTTCCAGACACACCTTGCGCGCGGCTTGTACGATGGCGTCGCGCCGGGCATCGCCGCGGGTGGGGCGTTTCTCGTCGAGGGTATCGCTCATGGGTGCCTCCTGACCACAACCGTTATTGACACTATGTTAATACAAAGAAAGCGGTTAATAACAATAAAAATGCGGTAACCGTTGTCAGGTGAATGTCGTTGGAATATAAAGAGTTTTCCGATTCGGCAACTATGAGCCCGGTTTATCTTGACTTTTTATCGGTTAATTCTGAGGGCAAAGGTAGGTTAGTAGCTATGGCACTTGCACTGTATCGTCGCTATCGTCCGGACACCTTCGAAGGGGTCATCGGCCAGGACCAAGTCACGGTCCCGCTGATGCGCGCCTTGGACGAGGGCAAGCTCACACATGCCTATCTGTTCTCAGGGCCGCGAGGCTGCGGCAAAACCAGCTCCGCGCGTATCCTGGCCCGTTGCGTCAACTGTGCCAAAGGGCCGACTTCCCACCCCTGCGGCGAATGCGAAAGCTGCAAGGACCTGGCCACCGGCGGTCCGGGTTCCATCGACGTGGTCGAAATCGATGCGGCCTCGCACAACGGTGTGGATGATGCTCGAGAATTGCGAGAACGCGCTGGTTTCGCCCCTGCGCGCGACCGCTATAAGATTTTCATTCTCGATGAGGCCCACATGGTCACGCAGCAGGGCTTCAATGCGCTGCTTAAAATCGTTGAAGAGCCGCCTGAACATGTGATGTTCATCTTCGCCACCACCGAACCAGACAAGGTGATCGGCACCATCCGTTCGCGCACCCACCACTATCCGTTCCGTCTGGTGCCGCAGGAAGTCATGGGTCCCTACCTGGAGACGATCTGCGACAAGGAAGGCATCAAGCCCGAGCCCGGTGTGCTGAAACTGGCGATGCGCGCCGGTGGCGGCTCCATGCGAGATACCCTGTCCGTGCTTGACCAGCTGATGGTTGGTTCGGTCGAAGGCGTTATCACCCATGATGCCGCTGTAGCCCTGCTCGGCTTCACGCCGGAGGCACTGATCGGTGAGGCCGTGGATGCGGTAATCGATCACAACGGCGAAGCCCTGTACGGCGTTATCCAGAAAGTCGTGGTCGGCGGATTCGATCCGAGACGATTCGTCGAAGACCTACTGGCTCGTGTGCGTGATCTGCTGGTGCTTACGTTGGCCGGGGACCGTGCGGAATCCGTGCTGTCCGACACGGCTGAGGCCGAGGATATGGACGATCTGCACCGCCAAGCCAAGGCGCGCGACCGAGGGAGGCGGGTGTCCTCCAAGCCTATGGAGTTCCGTTCCTCCGCTGGGCTGCGCATCTCGGTAGGTAAAAATAATATACAGAACGACCTGCTCACCTGTAAGCAGGCTTTTAAGAGCGACATCTGGTTCCACACTCAGAAGATCCACGGCTCCCATGTGATCCTCTGGACGGAAGGGGGAACCCCCGATCTCCAGAGCCTCAACGAGGCGGCCTGTCTGGCGGCCTGGTTCTCCCAGGCGCGGGACAGCAGCAAGGTGCCGGTGGACTATACCCCTGTCAAGTATGTGAAAAAACCCACCGGGGCACGTCCCGGTATGGTGACTTATACCACCTACGAGACCGCCTGGGCCACCCCTGACGGAGAGCTGGCCAAACGCCTTCGGGTGAAATAAATTTCCAGTTAAACACAAAAATACCATATCTTGTGCAACAAGCCCGGAAAACGTCTATTTGTGGCGTTTTCCGGGCTTTCACTTTCTGAAAATTATTTTCATGTTGAAAACATTCTACCTTGTGCAAACTCCTTCGACCGCTTCCATCAAAAGGGGACCGTCTTTCCCTTTTTCCCCGAAAAAGGGCGGGGAGCGGTTCGACGGTTTTTGCTTTTCCTTCTCACACAGGCCACTATATAATGTGGTCGCATTTTTGCAATTGAGAGGGGAAACACAAGATGATGGAACTGAAGATCGCGTCCCGGACGTGCCGGGACCAAACGGGAGAACCCCGCACCTTTCACTATGCCCTGACAGTAGACACTGTGGAGACAGACACCTTCTGCTGTGAAAACTACGGGGTGCGGGTGTGGGAGGATCAAGGGGAGGATGAGACTATCCCAGGCATTACCACCAGCGCCTCCCGCATCGATGAGCTGATGACTCTGCTGGTGGATAACCGGGTCGGCCCTGCGGGGCTGCGGG
>ENA-OPRR01001513-OPRR01001513.1-human-gut-metagenome-genome-assembly--contig:-NODE-1513-length-19010-cov-3.400158_pt1 | contig 19010 bp, 19 predicted proteins | sample MGYA00241796_ERZ501883 | MGnify/ENA primary metagenome ERZ501883 (study PRJEB25962, sample SAMEA2042406) | human gut metagenome | biome: human gut; feature: human-associated habitat; material: faeces...
CTTGCTCTGCAAGAGGCTGCCGACTCAATGTCTTAACTAAATGACATTGGGTTTGCAGCGCCCCCTTTCCAGTTACATTTTGTTCAATACGATTATTCGGTCAGAGCTTTTTCCATTGCCCAGTTGTCAACAAATGCGCTTACAACATCGTCCCAGGAGCCGGTTTCTGCCGCATAAGCAGTCAGTGCGGTTCCCACACCATTTTTCCATTCCTCAGACGGCATGGTTGTAAAGTTCCATGATACAGGAGTAAGTCCTGCTTCTGTATTTTCAAGATCCTGTTTTACAAATACATTGGTAGGAGCAACTGCTGTTTTGAAAGGAATTGTGAATCCCATATCTTCTGCCATGGATTTTGTACCTGTCTCAGAAGTTACACACCAGTTCATAAAATCAAGAGTTGCCTGAATATCTTCTTCAGAAGCATTTTTATTTACGCACCAGTAGTTCTCTGTACCTGTAGCAAGACCCTGATTTTCATCATCCACACCAAAGTAGATCGGAATCATTGCAAGCTCTTCATCGCTGAAGGTTTTTGCAAGCTCTGCATACTCCCAGGAGCCATTCTGATAGAATACTGCTTCGCTGTTTACAAACTCGTTTCTGGAGTCGTCTGCTGTTTTGGCAGAAAGCTCTGCACGATCACAGGTGGAATCTGTAATGTAAAGGTCGAACAGATTCTTGTAATTTTCAAGGTAAGTACCTTTCAGTTCAGCTGCATCATCTACACCCTCGTCTTTATACTCATAATAGATCGGAAGGTTTGCAAGATGTGTCTTGAATCTCCAGTCAGAGGAAGCGTCCATACCAGCGGAAGTAAAGGCACCTTTGATTCCCAGTTCATCTTTCTTACTCTGGATATCATCCGCAACTGCCTTTAACTGGTCATAGCTCTTAATATCATCCAGTGTATAACCTGCTTTTTCAAGAAGAGTTTTGTTTACGATCAGACCATAGGATTCGATTACATATGCGATTCCCGGTACGCTTTCTCCATCTTTCAGCGCATAGGCGTCAGAAGTAAGCTGGGAATAAATTTCAGAATCTTTCAGGTCATAGCAGTAATCTTTCCAGTTCTTAAGGCCAACAGGACCGTTTACCTGGAAAAGGGTAGGAGCATCACTTTTTGCCATTTCAGACTGAAGTGTTGTCTCGTACTGGCCGGATGCTGCTGTAACAACTGTTACTTCTGTTCCTGTTTCCTCTGTGTACGCTTTTGCCAGATTCTGCCATGCTTCATCAGCCTCCGGTTTAAAGTTCAGATAATATACTTTTCCTTCGCCTTCTGCCATAACAGGAACTGCCGGAATCATTGTCGCTGCCATCAGTGCAGCCATACCCATTGCTGTAAGTTTTTTCATTTTCATGTGATATCCTCTCCTTTTCTATAAAATACAGCTAAACATGTTACCCGTTTGATTTAACCTGCTTTTATTATAGAATTGAAAGGCCGGTTCTTCCATGATAAAATTTCAAGAAATATGTTTGTTTTTCATGATATTTAAAAATATCAATATTTCTGTATCAGATCATTCCTCTTCTGATTCTTTTTCTGCCTGTTTTCTGTAATATTCTTCTGCATCTGAAACAACCGGTTCTGAATCTTCCTGCCTGGAACCTGCTGTTTCCGGATCTTCCTGCTCATCCTTTTTTTCTGATTTCTGTTCTAAAACTGTTCTTCGGTCACTCCATGCGGTATACTCCGGTTCCTTTTCTGTGTCTCTGCCGGCTTCCGGTTCTTCTGCTTTTATCTCAGCTTCTTTCATCTGCTCCACAGCTTCTTCCACAGCCTCTTCAGCCTTTTTCATTCCCCGGCGGATCAGTACAAGAAATACAAAATCCACCACACCGTTTGCCAGCATTACACATCCCGCAAAAATCACTGTATATTTGATCATGGTAAAGGGATTAATAACCATGGCAATACCAAATCCTATAAAAATAAGACTTCCGATCAGAAGGATTTTCCATTCCCCTCTTCCTGCTTTTTTCAGGCGCAGGCTTCCTTTCAGTACCCACACGGAATCTACAAGCACAAAGGTTCCAAGGAGAACCGGAAGAAGCTTAACCACAATCTGCGGATTGTAAAAAAGAAAGATCCCGATCACCAGAAGCATTCCCCCTGAAAGCAGATCCAGAAGTGTGGCGTTCATTTTTTCCAGCACATAGATCAGAATATGGTAAATTCCTGCCAGTATCAGAAGAATCCCAAACACAAACTTGCAGATTGCATTTACCGCGTCCACAGGCATCAGCACAAAGCACAGACCAAGGAGCGTGTACAGAAGTGAGGTTACAAGCTGTCCTTTTAAGATCCTGTTAATTTTATTCCACATTAAATTCAGCCTCCTTTCATCCTATGCCATTTATCAACTGCCCGGTTCTGCTTTTTTCAGATTTTTTGTATTTTTTTCCACCATTTTACGGGGAACCATGATCTGATGTCCGCAGCCGGTACACTTCAGTCTGAAATCCGCGCCTACACGAAGGATTTCCCAGTCTCTGCTTCCGCAGGGATGACCTTTTTTCAGTGTCACAACATCTCCTACCTCATAGATATAACCCATCTGCTATTCTCCTTTTACTTTGATCTGTGAAAAAACCTGTCCGATCGGCTCTTTGATCAGAAGATCCGCGCTGCGGTCTCTTGGTGTGGGAGCCTTATTGATCACAATCAGACATTCTCCCCTGAAATAATCGATCAGGCTGGCAGCCGGATAAACGGCAAGAGACGTACCTCCTATGATCAAAACCTGCGCCTGGGAAATTGCACGCACAGAATCTGTCAGGGTCTGCTGATCAAGGCCTTCCTCATAAAGCACTACATCCGGCTTGACGATCCCCCCACATTCACAGTGAGGTACGCCGGTACTGTTTTTTATGTAAGAAAAATCATAAAATTTTCCACATTTCATACAGTAATTCCGGTACACGCTTCCGTGAAGCTCCATAACTCTTCTGCTTCCTGCCATCTGATGAAGATTATCTATATTCTGTGTGATCACCGCTTTCAGCTTGCCGGCTTTTTCAAGCTCTGCCAGCTTCAGATGCGCTCCATTTGGCTTTGCTGTATCACACAACATTTTATCTCTGTAAAATTTATAAAATTCTTCCGGGCGTCTCATAAAAAACGTATGACTTAAAATCGTTTCCGGCGGAAAATCATATTTCTGATTATAAAGACCATCTACAGACCGAAAATCCGGTATGCCGCTCTCTGTGGAAACACCTGCGCCGCCAAAAAATACAAGATTATCGTATCTGTCTACTATTTCCTGCAGTTTTTCAATACTGTTCTGCATAGCTTTCGCCTTCCCTTCTGCCTGTTCAGCCTGCCGGTTCTGCATTCACCTGTTTTCCCTGCACAACAAATCTGGTCGCTTCATTTCCTGTACAGGTGGAAAGTGTAACAATTTTGTCCTTGACCGTAAGCTCAGTGGCTTCTGTTTTAATCTCTGAATATCCCTGAATCGTATTCAGGTAATTCTGGTATTCTTCCCCCGGTCCCTTAAACAGGGTATAGGTATCACTGTTTACTCCTGTTGTATATGCAGAAATAATTTCATAGCGGTAATTTTTTTCCGGGGTAAGGATCCAGAAATATTTACTTTTTTCATAGGTGGACTGATCCTCTGTAAATTTTTTCAGATTTCCAAACATGGAACCGTTTTTCATATTGTGACCATATATTAATGTGTTGCAGTCACTGAAGTCGCTACTGTTCTCATAGTCCACAAAAATTGTTCCCGCAAAATTGTAATTGTTTTCGTATGTGGTATGAAGATAGGTTTCATTATCATCCCCCTGTACCACAGGATAATTGATATTATCCAGAGCTTCTATATAGATCCAGCCTACCACATCCGGATTTACACTTTTCAGTGTATCAAAATCCACCGATATCGGCGGTTTTGGTCCCGAAACCGCATCCACCAGTTCTTCGTCTTCCGGAGCCCGGTCTGTTACTGCCATCTGCTCAATATGGTTGTACTCATCTGTTCCTTTTTTGTACTCTGTATAAATATGAAACAGATTATATGCTGCAAAACAAAATACCGCAATTGCAGCGATCAGAGCCAGGGTCAGCAGCAGATCTCCTTTCTTTTTCTTCTTTCGCCTCGGTTGGTTTGTTCTTTGTTTTCCCATAAATCACACTCCTGTATTTTTTATGTTCAGTAAAAAGTTTCTGAGAATTTCCGGCAACCAGCTTTCTCCAGACTATTATAGCACATCTGAGCTTTGTTCTGTAGAACAAAGACAACAGTTTTTATGTATCGTGTTCTAAAATAAAAAGAGTGCCCTTCTCAGACACTCTGATTCTGTAACAGGAACAGAACTTAAACCTTCTTCCCCTGATTATTGTTTTTTATTTCTTCTGATATTGGAAGTTATTGCCGATGTGGGGCACACTTTTATACACTGGCCACAGCGGATACATTCCATATGATTCGGACTTTTTGAGGGATCCACCTGCATTTTGCATATCTTTGCGCAGGCTCCGCAGTGTGTACAGGCTTCCTGATCCACTCTGTATCGGAATACAGAAATCGGCTGAAACAATGAATACACTGCTCCCAAAGGGCAGATATATTTACAGAACGGCCGGTAAATAATGACAGAAAGAATAATGATCACTGCCAGAAGCAGATTTTTCCATGCATAAAGCCATCCTATTGCGCTCCGCATTCCCTGATTAAGAAGCACCAGAGGAACGCCGCCCTCCAGAGTTCCTGCCGGACAGATCAGCTTGCAGAAAAACGGCGCCCCCTGCCCCAGAAGATCCATCACAAACATGGGCATCAAAATCACAAAAACAATAAAGATCACATACTTCAGCTTACGAAGAAGCCTGTCTCCCCGGAAGGTGCTGATTTTTTTGGGAAAGGGAATTTTGTGAAGCAGATCCTGGATCAGCCCAAAGGGACAAAGCCAGCCGCATACAAATCTGCCTAGAAGCGCTCCCACAAACATCAGGAAACCAGCCACATAAAACGCCAGTTTAAAATTCCAGCTTCCCACCACCGCCTGCATTGCCCCTATGGGACAGGCCCCCAGAGCCCCGGGACAGGAATAACAGTTCAGTCCCGGAACACAGAGATTTTTAAGTTTCCCCTGATATATTTTTCCTTTTGCAAAACCTACCAGATAGCTGTTTGTCAGGAAAGCCCAGAGGATCTGTACTCTGTGGCGTCCCCATTCGTTTGTACGTTTTTTCTTATCCAATGCCAATACACTCCATGCATATATTTACTGCCTTTTCAAAAACAACCGCCATTTCTCCCCGCCAGATGCCGAATACCATAAACGCGGCTCCCAGGATCAGAATGGCAATGCCCAGAAAAAAAGCTGTTCTCTCTGAAATTCTCACAGAAAAAGACTGTTTTTTATTTTTTCTCTCCATCTTCCTTCTCCTGATCTGCCTTAAGACCTTCCAGCTCCGTATTTACAATCTCTTCCCACTCTTCCAGACTGCGGCTTCCACTGTAGGTTTCTCCTACAATATTGCAGTTTTTGTCCACAAAAAATGTTTCCGGAAATGCCTGTACATAAGCCAGGCGTCCGTTCATATATCCGGAGTCCGGAAGAAGGAACGGATATTCTGCCTTTGTCTTCTCTGCAAGGATCTGAGCCTTTTTAATCCCCTCTTCATCTTTTTCAGTTCCCTTTACCGCATCCATTACAATGCCGATCACCTGAACCCCTTTGTCCTTCATCTTTTCATCAAGTTCCGCCAGATAAGGAATTTCATTCACGCATGGACCGCACCAGGTAGCAAATACATTGACCATGGTAAGATCTGCCTCCTGGAAAACAGCTTCTGTATACTCTTCTCCGTTAATATCCTCTGTGGTAAAGCTTCCCACAGAGTCGCCTTCTCCCATTTCTTCTTCATTATAAGAAACCATTCTGGTTATTTCTGTTTCTATTTTTTTCAGGGATGCAGTCAGATCTTTATCTGCATCTTTATTAATACTGAGATAATAAATATAATCTCCGTCCTCACTGACACCTATTTTTTCATGCTCTGTACAGCCGGTAAGCTCGTCCAGCTTTTTTTCCAGGTCTTTATGATAGGTTCCGAGAGCGCCTATTCGGGAAAGCCCTTCTTTCCACTGTGCATATCCGTCTCCCGATTTATCGACCTCCGCCTCTCTCTGCTCTTCCGTCATAGTGCTCCAGCTTACATGCCCGTATTTCAGTTTACTGCCATCCTCCGTAAGCTCTGCATCCGGAAGCATAACCACCTCTTTGCTTTCCATTTTCTTCAGAAGTTCCTCCGGAAGCTGAAAGGACAGTCCCATGTCCGCATAAGAATAGCTTTCCTGTGGCTGAAGAACATAATCCGAAGGACGCACCGTTCCCTCAGCGGCAGCCTCCGTCTGCTGCTCCTGTGCTTTTTCGTCTGTTTTCTGTTTCTCTTCCTTTTTTTCGGAGGCTGCCCACACCTGAGCCGGGGCAGTCCATCCCCCGGATAAAGTTTCCACAGCAAGAGCCCCCGCCATCATCCACGCACAAAAATTTTTATCTATCTTTCTCATTCTGAAATGACTCCTCTCATTTTTTGTATTATCATACTATACAAAACAGAGTCATCTGTAAAGAAAGATTTTATCTTTTACACTTTGTTAATTTATAAAATTCTTATTACTTCCTCAAGCACTGGAATAGACGGAATCGCTCCCGCACGTGAAACAGCCATTGCGGCTGCCCGTGCCGCTATCCTTAAAGCGTCTTCTACAGTCTGTCCCTTAATTACTGATGCCAGATAATACCCAGTGAACGTATCCCCGGCAGCTGTAGTATCTACAGCATGAGTTTCAAAAACACTTTGAAAAATTCTCCTTACTCCATCATAATAAAAAGCTCCATCACTTCCCATTGTCAACACAATTTCTGTTTCTGGATATTTTTGATTTAGAACATGCAATATTTTTTCCGGTTCCTTTTCACCTGTGCACTGATTTCCTTCAATTTCATTTAATATAAGAGTCTTAACCTTTCTAAGGTCGCATTCTTCTATCTTTTCATTATAAGGCGCTGGATTTAAAACAATTTTCATTCCTTTTTCAAAAGCCTGTTCTATAATATAATCTAATAAATTCACTTCGTTCTGTAATACAATATAATCTCCCTTCTCGAAATTACTGAGAACCGAATCAATAAACTCCCTGGTAAGCATCTGATTTGTTCCACCATAAAGAATAATACTATTCTGAGCATCTTTATCTACCTGAATAATTGTATGACCTCCCTTTACAGGCATATATTTCAGATAAGAAGTATCAATTTTGTTCTCTTTACATACTTCCACCAACATATCTCCGTCATTTCCGGTTATTCCTGCATGATATAACTGTAATCCCAGCTCTAGCAAGTGCTACAGACTGATTCAGGCCCTTTCCCCCGCAAAAAGCCTCCATTTTTTCTGCCAGCTGAGTTTCTCCTCCAATAATCATATGGTCAACAGAATATACATAATCTACATTTAATGATCCAAAATTCAATACTTTCATTTTCGTTTGCCTCCATTGTTATTCGTCCGGACATTACTCCCTCCTGTTCCACTTACAATCCAAGTACATTATGAATATATTCTCTGCTTATTTGAGCAGAGCGATAATTACATACTGGCTGATAGTCTAATTCTACACAAAGAATATCGTCATATCCTGCATTTCTCAGTTCATTAACAACACCTTTAAAATTTACACATCCGCATCCAAGCGGTCGAAATCTCTTCATTGGCCATTCAGTATTTAATGTTTCATCTGGATCAATATCCTTTAAATGCATATAACCAATTCTCTTTCCATATTCCCTGACTAACTCTGGTGCATCAATACCCGCCAGTGTCGTGTGTGCTGTGTCAATACACAGAAAAACATATTCGGGGTTTGTATTTTCCATATAAAGATCTATTTGCTCTTTTGTAAATACTGCTGTATTAGCATGTGGATGCATACATGCTTTTACTCCATATTCTTTACATAATCTTCCAATTTTATCAGACAGACGTGCATAGCTTAAAATCTGTTCTTTATTTGTGGGACGCTGATACGGTGTATCTGTCCACATTACCCCTTGCATATTCATATAATGAGCATCTACGGACTTCATAAATTCCAGATATTTTTTGGCTTCTTCATAATCTTTATCCGGATTATCACTAAAATAAAAATATAAATTCTCAAATTTTAAGTTGTATTTCTGAACCACATTTTTAAAGCCTTCAATATCATCTGAATAATAATCTGCAATCCAGTTAAAATTCTCTACTGTTTCGTATCCTAAATCTGAAACCTCTTTCAAAAACTGTTCAAAATTTTCTTTGTGACGCTCATTAATCGGGTTCCAATTATCTCTTTCATTAGAAATCCATGTCCATCCTGTATATCCTATTCTCATAGTTTACCGCCTTTCTGCAATATTTTTAGTTGATTTTATTTATTTTCTGTATCTTTATTGAATATTTTATTTACGTAACTTTGTTTCGTAAATTATATATTTTACACAAATATAGTGTTTTTATTTTCGTTAAATTTAGTTAATTATTTTTATTTTGTTAATAAAATAACATTTTTTCTATAAATTATCGTTACGTGTTTCGTATAATAAATATATTCAAATTAAATTCTGGGATTATAAACTCAGAAACGAGTAAAAATGTTAAAAAAGACTGCGAAAAAAATCTTCTCATAAAAATAAGGACCCAGGGTTCGTCAGATCCCAAGGTCCTTTTCTGTCTGATATTTATTTTGTTTAGTTACCGGAACATCCGTGTTTGTTTTCTCCACAATGATGTTCTCCACAGGAATGTTCATGCTCATGGTGAGAGCAGTGAACTGCCGGGTTGTAATTAAGATTTCCAGCAAGATAAGCCTCTACAGCCTCGTCTGCTGATCCGGAAACACCTCCGAAAAGTTTAATTCCCATTTCTGCCAGTGCATTCTGAGCGCCTCCGCCAATTCCGCCGCAGATCAGGGCGTCAACCTTTGCCTGAGTAAGAAAACCAGCCAGCGCACCATGTCCCTGTCCATTAGTGTCAATTACCTGACTTCCTGTTACTTTACCGTCCTCAACATCATAAAGCTTAAACTGCTCTGTGTGTCCAAAATGCTGAAAAATCTGTCCATTTTCGTAAGTTACTGCGATTCTCATTGTAAATTCCCCTTTCATCCTTATAATTGATTCACAACCGGTCTCTTCAGACCTTCCACAATCTGTATTGCAGCAAAAATCTGCCGTACCGTCACAAAACCGATAATTGCCTCCGGAAATCTCAAGCGCCTTGCCGTTCACTATACTGTCTGCAATCTTATAGCGCGCAGATTCATACAGTTCTGTCACTGTAGTTCTTGAAATATCCATCTGTCTGGCACATTGTTCATGTGTACATTTCTGAAGATCGATCAGGCGAATTGCTTCATATTCATCAAGTGTCAGGCCGGTTCTCTCTCCAGTGCTGATTCCCTCCGGAATGAAACTGTCATACGCCGGTTCCGCACATATTCGCCTGCATCTTGTTGGCCTTGCCATGAAATCACCTCGTTTTTATTATCGACATATGTCGGTAATTCATATTATAACGCTGTTTATATAAAAATACAAGTAAGTTTTTATTTTTCACTTACTTTTTTAATATACCTTTATTAAAAAATCAGGGATCTCTTTTTATGTTTTATGATACATAAAAATCCCCCTTATGCCCATGATATAACGCTCTAAGGGCAGAAGGGGAACATTTTTTATTCACATTATATATTACATATTAATACCTGAATTTTTATATTTGAGCCAATTTACGTTCAAACCTCATGCATGTAATGTGCCATCCCATCTTAAAGCTTTTAATGCATTCTGGGAAACCCAACCATTTCTCTTTCCATACTGTACTTTCATATAAAGTCTGTTTTTGACAAATGTAAAACCTATCACTGCAACTTTTTTCCCTTTGGATATCGTTGCGACTTTTTTTGAACTTCCCACTCTATTATAAATAGAAAGATTTCCCTTTAAGGTACCACTAACACTCATCTCTGTAATTGTTCCTGATGGATAATGAGAAGCTTTTAATCTTCCTGATTTTAACTGTAATGTAATGTATCCATGAAAATAACCTGCTGTACCAGAAAACAAACATACATGCCATTTCACAGTTCCATTTCCTAAAACAATCAAATCACCTTTTGTCAATCCCTTACATGATTCAATTGGATTAAGCATATACCCACGCTTTGACATATCCGCAAACTTATTGCTAATTTTAGGCGATTTTATGGACTTTAATGTTTTAAGAAGTGGATCAATATAAATTTTTCCACTTCTATATGTTACTCGAATCAGTTCCTGATAAGTTCCACACCACTCCAAATTATATACCGCTAAAAACAAATCTTTTTCTTTATCTCTCGTATTGACATCCGTCATAATCAGTTCAACTTTCGGTTGATTCCATTCCATACTGTATTTATAATTCTTATTTAAAACCGTTTTTCCATTAATGGTTAATCTAACATTCCCTTTCTTATATGTTAGTTTTACTTTTTCTTTTCCTCCTTTTCCATCCAACTGGAGATTTGTTATCCTATTTGCGCTGATCCTAGAAATTTTAACTTTATTTGCCGCCTGCACCGGTACAATTAAACTATTAAGCAAAAAAAATGTTACTAAAATCGCTAAAATCTTTTTTCCAATTTTTTTCATAGCTTTTCTCCTTTTTTAATTAATATTACGCTAAAAATTCAGCTTTTCAAGATGCGGCCTGGTTTGTAGGCAAATTTTATATGTATCCCAACATATTCTTTAAATCTATTTTCTCCTCTCTACTTTCATATTGAACTTTTGAACTTTCTGTGATATACTCTCTTTATCAAATTGAACTTTATATATCACAAGCTAAAATTGAACTTTTGTATTTTCCAGGAGGTACAGACCATGCCAAAAGAATCGTTTGCCGACAGACTCCGGGCTGCAATGGAAAAACAGAATATGAAACAAGTGGATCTGGTCCGGGCTGCTGCTTCTGCAGGAGTGAAGCTTGGCAAAAGCCATGTCAGCCAGTATGTCAGTGGAAAAACTGTTCCCCGCACAGATATCCTGAATTTTCTGGCGCAGACTCTCCACACCGATTCAGAATGGCTGCTGGGTCACGATCAGGACAGCGCCTTTTCCGAATTCAGTACTGCCGGATTTCAGACAGATGCCAGAAAAAAATCCGCTTTTTCACAGACTGCCGAATCAGCTGTGGCCCCCCCGGCTTCATCAGCTGCTTATTCTGAACCATCCCGGTCTGAATCTGGTTCAGCCGGAACAAACACATACTCTACAGGAGGAATAACAATGCGCGAATTTAAAAAATCTTCAAAGCTTGATAATGTTTTATACGATGTAAGAGGTCCCGTTGTAGAAGAGGCCGGAAGAATGGAGGAGGCCGGCACTCACGTTCTGAAATTAAATATCGGAAACCCGGCTCCTTTCGGGTTCCGCACACCGGATGAGGTTATTTACGATATGCGTCAGCAGCTTACCGAATGCGAAGGCTACTCTGATGCCAAAGGACTTTTTTCCGCGAGAAAAGCCATTATGCAGTATGCTCAGTTAAAGCATATTCCCAATATTTCTATTGGAGATATCTATACGGGCAACGGTGTCAGCGAACTGATCAATCTTTCCATGTCCGCACTTCTGGACAATGGAGATGAGATCCTGATTCCTTCTCCTGACTATCCGCTGTGGACAGCCTGCGCCACTCTGGCAGGAGGAAAAGCGGTCCACTATATCTGTGATGAACAGTCCGAATGGTATCCGGATCTTAACGATATTGAAAAAAAAATCACTGATCGGACAAAAGCTATTGTTATCATCAATCCCAATAACCCTACAGGCGCCCTTTATCCTGAAGAGATCCTTCAGAAAATTGTTGATATTGCAAGACGTCATCAGCTTATTATTTTTTCTGATGAAATTTATGACCGCCTTGTTATGGACGGAGAAAAGCATATTTCGATCGCTTCCCTTGCGTCGGATCTTTTCTGTGTTACCTTCAGCGGTCTTTCCAAGTCTCATATGATCGCAGGCTATCGTATTGGCTGGATGATCCTAAGCGGAAATAAAAAACATGTAAAGGATTATATTGAGGGCATCAATATGCTGTCCAACATGCGTCTGTGCTCCAATGTACCTGCCCAGTCCATTGTACAGACTGCACTTGGCGGTCATCAGAGTGTAAACGATTATATTGTTCCCGGCGGAAGGATTTATGAACAGAGAGAATTTATTTATAAAGCCCTTACTGATATCCCGGGAATTACCGCAGTGAAACCCAAGGCAGCATTTTATATTTTCCCGAAAATTGATACGAAAAAATTCAACATCACAGATGATGAGAAATTTGCCCTGGATCTTCTCCGTGAGAAAAAAATCCTTCTGATCCACGGCGGCGGCTTTAACTGGAAGGAACCGGATCATTTCCGTGTTGTATATCTGCCCCGTGTAGAGGTTCTGGAAAAAGCAGCCAGAAACATTGCCGACTTCCTGAGAACTTATCAGCAAAATTAAACTGAAGCCTCTTTCCCCTCAGTTTTATCAACTGCGCTGAACTGTCCCATATTTTATACTCTTTATCGTCAGCACGATCCTTGTTTGCAATACTGTCCAAAAAACTATGAATGGGACTGTATTCCAAATAGTACAGTTGCGCCTATTCCTGTAACACTCAAATAAAAATTCCGGCGGAAGCTTCGTGTATCTTACAGAAAAAATCTTTTCTCTGTAAGATGTACGGATAACTTCCACCGGAATTTTATCATTTTCTACTATAAATAAAGCAATACAGTTTTTGTGTTTTCCTTCCCGGACATGTGATATTCACCTGAAATCCTTTTTCAGCCTACGCCAAAATCAGTGATCTCATACAGCACTTCCACATCAGGATCATCCAGAAGCCACTGATACTCTTCCATAAACCAGCGCACAAGCTCCTCGTCTCTCTTGATGGGAGTGGAATTATTATTAAAAACATTTACCGTTCCATGATTAAAATATTTTTTTAACCAGACGATATCATTTCGGATCATTTCCTTTGTCTGTCCCTGGATTCCAACCATCAGGCAGATAGAATCAAAGTATTCCGCAGCCTCCATAGGTGTCTTGAAGTCCGCATGTTTGTTCAGAACCTTTTCCCGGAAATCATAATCAAAGGTCTCCACACCCATCTTGTAGGTAACAGGAATTCCAAAATAATCCCGCATTTCCTGAAGTCGTTTACGATAGATCCAATGACTTTCAAAAATCAGCCTTTTTATATTTTTCAGCCGGACTACTGTGCGGATATCCTCCAGCGTTTCCTTTGGAAGTTCAAAACAGCTTCCTGAGTTGATTACCTCAAGAACGCCAAACTCTCCAGTGATTTCCTTTAAAGCTTCCCGGTTTTCTCTGACCATTTCCGCCTCGTCCCTTCCGTTATCCTCAATGTAATCACAGAAGGTACATTTTCCCCACACGCAGGGAAATGCTCTGAGAAGTACGATCTCTCTTTTATTTTTATCTGTTATTCTGCTATATCGTTCCATTATTATTTATCCTTCCTGAAAGCTTTGCTACCATTCCTCCGCCCATTGCCGTTATCAACGCGCTTACGGCAAAAACAGAAATACATCTGTCAGCATAGTCTGTGAGAAACTGAACTGTAAAAATACTTCCTGTCAGTCCCAGAGGTGTTTTGGAAAGCATCTGTACAAGAATAGATGACCCTGATGAGGTTACCCCTCCAAATAAAACCGCATTGATCAAAGCGCTCACAATGGTTCCCGGAACTGAGATCACAGCTGCAGCCAGGAAAATCCTACCTTTTTTTACTGACATTTTCTGAAATACAAGGCCACTTAAGAATCCTGTCACAATTCCTACAGGAGCAAAATACAAAGAGTAAATATCTACAGTCATTCCCATAAAAATACCGCTTAAAATATTGGGGATCATTCCAAACCACGGTCCCAGAACCGCGCCTGCAAAAATTGTTCCAATACTGTCCAAATATACGGGAAGCTTCAAGAACAATGCGATCTGTCCTCCTACAATATTAACGCCCACAGCCAGCGCCACAAGACAAATCTGATAAGTAGTTATTTTTTTGTTTTCAATTTTCATACTTTCATCCTCCTACAATTCATCCAGAAGATCCAGTTCTTCTTCTCTGTATCTGCTTCCATCATTTTTTTTCAAAATTCTTGAAAGGAAAAGCTTCATAAATTGCTTTCCGTCAGTTTCTGTAAGAATATGGCTGTTCGGTTCTTTTTTCCAGAAATTCATAGAATCTACCACTGTCTGTCCAATGCTGATTCCCTCTGTCTCCACTGCCGTAAAGCTGTCAAAACCTGTGCACATATCCCGGTCTGTAAAATACGCTACAGCCAGAGGATCATTGATCACACAGCCAATGATACCCTCGTATTCCCAGTGAAAATCCATATAAAAACCTGTGATCCTGCGGATAAACTCTCCTGTTTTCGGATCAAGCCGACAGATATATTCCAGAATATTCGGCGTCAGGACGATCTTTCGGGTTACATCAAGTCCGATCATGTGGATTTTTTTGCCGGCCTTTGCAAAAGCGTCATAGCATGCTGCTGCTCCATGAGGGTCGCACCAGTAATTATATTCTGCAACCGGAGAACAGTTTCCGTGGCTTTTGAAGCTTCCTCCCATAGAAACAAGTTCCTCCACCTGTTTCATAAGATCAGGGCGTTTCAGAAACAGCTTTGCCAGATTTGTCATGGGACCAAGAGCAATAATGGATATTTTTTCCTTTTCCAGAAGTTCTTCCAGAAACTGTACGGCATCCTTATCCTGCTTCGGATAAGAAACTGCAGGATAAAAGCTTTCTCCCATGCCGTCCCTCCCGTGAGTGTCCATGGCATCTATATATTCCCGTTTAAGGGGAACCGCCTCTCCTTTATATATAGGAATTTCTGTACGTCCCATCCAGGCAAGTACCTTTGCCGCATTTTCCGTTCCCATATCAACAGGAACGTTTCCGGAAACCGTTGTTATCCCTGCAATATCCAGCTCCGGTGAAGCAAGCGCCAGCATCAGTGCAAGGGAATCATCAATTCCCGGATCACAGTCAATAATCACTTTTCTTTTCATTTGCATATCCTCCAATAAAAAATGACCTCACATAATAAGCAAGGCCATAAGTAAAAATAGATAAAACACAAAAAAACATGTGCTTTTATTTTTATGTTATGAATTGCCTATTATTATACTGGGAGGTAAGGAACCAGTGTATACTTTTCTGCTTTCATAAAAAACGCCACTTTTATCGTGGCCTTCATTACAAATATGGTGCCGGCTATAGGACTTGAACCTACGACCTACGCGTTACGAGTGCGTTGCACTACCAGCTGTGCTAAGTCGGCAGAGAAATGGTGCCGGTACCCAGAATTGAACTGAGCGCTAAGCATTACCATTGCTTTGTATTACCACTATACTATACCGGCGTTGCCTGAGCAATACCTATTATATACAAGCGGACCTCATTACGCAACACTTTTTTGCATTTTTTCTATCTGACTGAAGTGAAAAAGTAAACGCAACTCTAAGTGAGCCGAAATTGCATTTAGTCTCCACGAACTGCAAGTTGCATTTACTCTTCCTGCGCGTATCATTATCTTTGTCCAGACCTGGATGCCTCGCTTTGATCGGAGGTATCTTTTATGGCTTCTTCTAATAAGCATCTTCACATCACTCTCGATGAACGCAAGATCATCGAGACCGGCATCTTTAACGGCTCTACCAGGACCGCTATCGCCAGGACCATCGGTAAGGACAAATCTACCGTCGGCAGAGAGATCGATCTCCATCGCTACATCTCTCACAAGTTCCCTCTCCCTCTGGAATGCACCAATTACAGCCATTGCCGGCTCGGCCGCCATTGCAGGCCTTCCTGCTCTGCTTTCATCCCCTTCTCCTGTCGCAGAAGGGATCATTCTCCCGGTGCCTGCAATGGCTGCGCCAAGGTCAGTTCCTGTCGTTTCGATCATTTCCGCTATGATGCTTCCATTGCCGACGCACAGTACAGACAGACCCTTTCTGCCGCGCGCGAAGGCATCGATATCTCTGAATCTCATCTCATTGAGATCGGTTCTCTCATCAGACCGCTGATCAAGCAGGGCCTTTCCCCTTACGCCATCCTTCAGTCTCATCCTGAGATCGACATCTCCGAAAAGACCATCTACACCTATATCGAAGACGGCACGTTCAAGCGCGCCGGCGTGGATCTCGGTCCGCTGGATCTCAGAAGACAGGTCTCCAGAAAGATCAAAAAGAAGGACAAAAATCACTATAAACAGCGCAAGGACCGCAAATATCTCAATGGCCGGCTCTACAAGGATTATCAGGCCTATATCGATGAACATCCTGATGCCAGGATCGTTCAGATGGATACGGTCTATAACAACATCTCTGAAGGTCCGTTTATGCAGACCTTCAAGTTCATGCGCTATCCCTTCACGATCATCATCTACCATGACACCAAGGATGCCAGATCCATGCTCGAAGGCATCCTTCTGCTGGAAAAGATCCTTGGCGCACAGATGTTCGACACTGAGGCCGAGGTCTTATTGACCGATCGCGGAGCAGAATTCACCCTGGCTGATGAGATAGAACGCAGAGATGACGGCACCATGAGGACCAGGATATTCTATTGCGATCCGATGCAGAGCGCGCAGAAAGGGTCGCTGGAAAACAACCACGAAGAGATCCGTTATATCTGCCCGAAGGAGACAGATCTGCACAGGCTGGGCTTGAACAGCCAGGAGGACGCAAACCTGATCACATCGCACATCAACTCATTTCCAAAAGAAAGACTGAATGGCAAGACCCCGTTTGAGATGTTAAAGTTTCTCAATCCGGAAATGGCAGAAAGATTTATTCAATTTGGTATCGTCGAAATTGAAAAAGATAAGGTCGTGCTCAAACCTTATCTTTTAAAGAAATAACATTATAAACAACGAGGCATCCTCTTCTGAACATGATCCAAAAGCGAAGTGGAATTTAGTCTGAATGAAAAAATTTTCATCAAATTTCACTTCTTTTTGTCGTGGACAAAAAGGAGATGTCTACACCAAGAATTGTATCAGAAAAAGAAAATACTACAAGCAAAAAGTGATCCTGCGGCTGAAAAAATGCCCTATCGGCCGCAGAATCACAGATTCTGTATGAGTAAGTGCAACGATCATTTTTTGCCTTATTAGAGTTGCGTTTACTTTTTCACTTCAGCACCCGAAACCACACGTTTAGATAAACATCCCATCTGGCAGATGGAGATGAAGATCAAGCGATTTCTCTATGCGGAAAGTCTGATGACTACGCGGCGTAACAGCTAAGACGAGGACAGTAAGTCCCATCTCCTTGCTCTGATAGCCTTCATGATTATCCGCATAGATATTCCAGTTTGCACACTGCCAGCTGCCCTGAAGAAGATAAAATGGGCACACTTGCTCCGCACAAGTGAACAGACCAAGATCGATCTGTGATCGTTCAACCATCCATCTTGTCAGATGATCAAACAATAACGATCCGCATCCATGATGCCGATATGAGGGATGCACGCAAAAACAAGATAGCGCACCGACCAATAACCGTTGCTCATCGATCATCGTATCGATCAGGATCACACCGGCATAAGCCATCATCGTCCCATGAACGAACAAGCCGAAAGACTGAACCGGAAAATCATTCCGATGCACACTTCCCTCTTCCTGCTCACCCCAGCAAAGATGGACAAACCGATCAATTGATGTTCGCTCAATTTCATTCAACGCATGATAACGAGATGTCTTGATTTCTATATTCTTCATCACATAGAGTATATCATATGCTTTATTCAAAAGAATAGAAAAATACACGCCGATCGGCAAACCACGAACAAACAGAGAAACGAGTCCGTTTTTTATTCAAACTTTTGCTTTTTTTTGATGAATCGAATCAACCGATTATCCATCCGTCAATTACTCGATGCATATCAGAAGGTGTCAAATATAATAAAAACATGAGAAAAAGCCTTTAATTATCGGCATTTTCTCATGTTTCACGCAAAAAAATTCAAACCGTTCAGAATCACCTGATCATGGTCAACTTCCCATCTTCTCGTCTAATCAGGCAAATCAGTAATGAACTCGTGTTTATTTTTTAGGAACCAGCTTCTCCTGACCGCCCATATACGGTCTGAGCGCTTCCGGAATATTCACTGAACCATCTTCATTCAGATTATTTTCCAGGAATGCGATCAACATACGTGGCGGAGCGACGACTGTGTTGTTCAGCGTATGTGCAAAGTATTTTCCATCGCTTCCCTTTACACGGATCTTCAATCTTCTGGCCTGAGCATCCGTCAGGTTAGAGCAGCTTCCCACTTCAAAGTATTTCTGCTGGCGCGGAGACCATGCCTCGACATCCACAGACTTGCATTTCAGATCTGCCAGATCACCTGAGCAGCATTCCAGCGTACGCACCGGAATGTCCAGGCTGCGGAACAGATCCACCGTATTCATATACAGCTTGACGAACCAATCCGCGCTTTCTTCCGGTTTGCAGACAACGATCATTTCCTGCTTTTCAAACTGATGGATGCGGTAAACGCCGCGCTCCTCGATGCCATGTGCACCTTTCTCCTTTCTGAAGCATGGAGAATAGCTGGTGTACGTATAAGGCAGATCCTTCTCATCAAGGATCGTATCGATGAACTTTCCGATCATGGAATGTTCGCTCGTACCGATCAGATACAGATCCTCGCCTTCGATCTTATACATCATGCCTTCCATTTCTGCAAAGCTCATGACACCGGTCACAACATTGCTGCGGATCATGAACGGCGGCACGACATACGTAAATCCTCTATCGATCATGAAATCACGGGCATAAGAAATGACTGCACTGTGCAGACGCGCGATATCGCCCATCAAATAATAGAAACCGTTTCCTGCCACTTTTCTGGCGCTGTGCAGATC
>ENA-OPRR01001517-OPRR01001517.1-human-gut-metagenome-genome-assembly--contig:-NODE-1517-length-18952-cov-5.506112_pt1 | contig 18952 bp, 10 predicted proteins | sample MGYA00241796_ERZ501883 | MGnify/ENA primary metagenome ERZ501883 (study PRJEB25962, sample SAMEA2042406) | human gut metagenome | biome: human gut; feature: human-associated habitat; material: faeces...
GGCCCCACCGGCAACGTGGTGGCCCTGGTCATCTGCCAGGAGGACGCCGACCTGCTTAAGAGCATGAACCTGTGCCACCACGCCATTGTGGGCTCCGCCACCAACCCCACCGAGGTGCTGGAGAAGTCCCTGGCCGTCAACGGCGGCAAGGAGTACGACGTGTCCATCCTGATCGTCAATGTTCCCGCCTGTGAGATGGCCGCCATCCTGCCCGTCCGCGACAACGGCACCGTCTACTTCTTCTCCATGGCCACCGACTTCGCCAAGGCGGCGCTGGGCGCTGAGGGCTGCGGCAAGGATGTCACCATGATTGTCGGCAACGGCTACACCAAGGATCACGCCGAGATCACCCTCTCCGAGCTGCGTGAGAATGCCCAGCTCAAGGAGTACTTCGAGAAGAAGTACCTGTAAGGTATCCCACAGGCCGTCTCAGCTCGGACGCCGGCGGATGCCGGTCGCGCCTTTTGGCGCGCAGAACGCGCAGCGTTCCCGCAGGGGCAATTCACTTGCCCCGAGCAGATAAAAAGACCCGGGGCCCCCGCGCGGCGAGCCGCGTGGGGTATCTGGAAAAGCCCGCCGAGATGGATGGGGAGACGCTGATTGTCAACTGACCTTCCCGTTTAAGGGAATGGCGGCGAAGCGGTAACCGGCGGGGATGAACCCCCGCCCTACCATAGAGCCCCGGCGGGCCGGAGCCCGCCCCCCACACAAAATACCCCTGTAGGCGGGAGCAGGCTCCCGCCGCCAATACGAAAGGAGTTTTCATCATGAAGCAGATCATTGAGATCGTTGACGTGCTGGGCCGCGAGATCCTGGACAGCCGGGGCAACCCCACCGTGGAGGTGGAGGTCTACCTGGAGGACGGCACCGTCGGCCGCGCCGCCGTGCCCTCCGGCGCCTCCACCGGCATCTATGAGGCCTGCGAGCTCCGCGACGGCGACAAGAGCCGTTACCTGGGCAAGGGCGTGCTCACCGCCGTGAAGAACGTGAACACCGAGATCGCTGAGTGCCTGATCGGCATGAACGTTCTGGACCAGGTCGCCATCGACAAGGCCATGATCGAGCTGGACGGCACCCCCAACAAGAGCCGTCTGGGCGCCAACGCCATTCTGGGCGCTTCCCTGGCCTGCGCCAAGGCGGCGGCCGAGGCCCTGGGCACCTCCCTGTACAACTATATCGGCGGCGCCAACGCCAAGATTCTGCCCGTGCCCATGATGAACATTCTCAACGGCGGCGCTCACGCCACCAACAACGTGGAGATCCAGGAGTTCATGATCATGCCTGTGGGGGCGGAAAGCTTCCGGGAAGGCCTGCGTTGGTGCACGGAGGTGTTTCATGCGCTGGCAGCGCTTTTGAAGTCCCGCGGGCTTGCAACTTCCGTAGGCGATGAGGGTGGCTTTGCGCCGAATCTGTCCAGTGATGAAGAAGCGATTCAGTTAATACTGGAGGCGGTACGGAAAGCCGGCTATGAGCCTGGAAAGGATTTTGTCCTTGCCATGGACGCGGCGTCAAGCGAATGGAAGGGAGAAAAGAAAGGGGAATACCTGCTCCCCAAGAGCGGGAAGAAATTTACCTCCGGGCAGCTTGTGGCTCACTGGAAAGCGCTTTGCGAGAAGTATCCCATCTATTCCATAGAAGACGGTCTGGACGAGGAGGACTGGGAAGGCTGGCAGATGATGACAAAGGAGCTGGGGGACAGGGTACAGCTGGTAGGAGACGACCTTTTTGTTACCAATACACTGCGTCTTGGCAAAGGTATTTCCCTGGGCTGCGGCAATTCCATCCTGATCAAGCTCAATCAGATCGGAAGCGTTTCCGAGACTCTGGAAGCGGTTAAAATGGCCCATAACGCGGGTTATACTGCAATTGTATCCCACCGCTCCGGCGAAACGGAGGATACTACCATTGCAGACCTGGCGGTTGCACTGAATACCTGCCAGATCAAGACCGGCGCGCCCAGCAGATCGGAGCGCGTGGCAAAGTATAACCAGCTGCTTCGAATCGAAGAAGAACTGGGAAACAGCGCGGTTTATCCCGGCGCAAAGGCATTTCATATAAAAGAAAGACGGTGACAGTTTCAAGCTGCATCGGGATACTGTGGAAACGGGCGGCAGAAATGCGGCCCGTTTCCGCCTTTTGGGATGGATTCTGGCATTCCTGAATCACTTTCTTGCGGTCTGCGCGGCGGCCTGCGTGGTAAATGGGAAGAGCGGACGTATCTGTACTGAAAAAGACCAGAATTCTTTCAGAAAATATGTCAGATCGTTAAAATTATGTGCAAGATATCAAAAAAGATGATACAATGGAAGAATACTTGATGGAGTAAAAGCCCTGTCAGGTGTTTTTTGATGGGGGAAAGGAGCATATCATGGGAGAGAAGGGAGCTGAACCGGCGGAGAATTTCCGGCCGGATCAGCAGAAAGTGCGATGCTATGTCGGAGTGGGGGCTTCCGCAGGAGGTGTGGAGGCTTTACAGGAGTTATTTCAGAATATGCCGGTGGACACAGGGGCGTCTTTTATTGTTGTCCAGCATCTGTCACCGGATGCCGTGAGCCTGATGGATAAGATACTGCAGAAATCCTCCAAACTGCCGGTGCAGCTGGCTGAAGAGGGAGCAGAACCCAAGCCGAATCACATTTACTTAAATCATCCGGGAAAAACATTGACCATAAAGGAAGGACGGTTCCATCTGGAATCGGTCCATGACCGGAACCAGCTTTACCTGCCCATTAATCTGCTGTTTCAATCACTGGCTTCGGTAAGCGATGTGCATGCCGTGGCTATTATTCTGTCAGGAAGCGGCTCAGACGGAGCCATCGGGATTGGATCTGTCAAAGAAAACGGCGGGCTTGTAATTGTCCAGAAGCCGAGCGAGGCCCAGTATGCATCCATGCCGCAGAGCGCCATTTCCACAGGTATGGTGGATTTGACCCTGAATGTGTCGAAAATCGGCTCTTCACTGAGGGAATATCTGAAAAATCCCCACATTCAGTCCATGCACCAGGATGAGCTGGAGCATATGGAACTGGCTGAGGATTATTCCTGTATACTCAATGCCATCAGCCTGTATTCGGATATTGATTTTACCATTTATAAGACGAATACGATTTACAGAAGGATCGAGCGGCGTATTGCCCTCAATAAATTCCATGGGATGGGAGAGTATCTGGACTATCTTCTCTCCACGGAGGAGGAGCGGGCACAGCTATACAGGGATCTGCTCATCGGAGTGACCTCTTTTTTCCGGGATGAGGAAGCGTTCCGCCATTTGGGAGAGAATGTAATTATCCCGATCTTAAAGAAAAAGAAAGCGATCCGTGTGTGGAGCATCGCCTGTTCCACGGGCGAGGAGGCGTATTCCCTGGCAATCCTGCTCTGCGAATGCATGGAATTCCTGCATATTTCCGCAGACGTCAAGATATTTGCCACGGACGTGGATCAGAATGCAATAGCCACGGCGCAGAAGGGAATATATTCGGAAAGCCTTCTGGAAAACATGGATCAGGCAATGCTGGATCAGTATTTCGAGCATACCAGCGGCGGTTATCTGGTCGGTGAAAAAATCCGTAAAATGATAGTTTTCGCAAAGCATAATATTTTCAGGGATGCTCCTTTTTCCAAGCTGGATCTGATTGTCTGCCGGAATATGTTCATTTATGTGAAGCCGGAGATGCAGCAGAAGGCGCTGGCGGCATTTTATCAGCTTCTGGCAGAGGACGGTTATGTGTTTTTGGGCAGCAGTGAATCCATGGGTGATATGGACGAGGCCTACAATCTGCTGGACAAGAAATGGAAGATTTATTCCAAAAACAAGAACTATGCAAAGAAAGATATTTCCATGTACCCTGCGTTGAATATGAGCGGGAACTTTTTAACGCATCAGCCGGAACGGAGCAAGAGGGAGCGCAGTGTGCAAAACGGCCTGCGTTCTACAGGCATTTCCGAGAAGCTGCTGTTTGCCATGGCGGGACCATCGGTGCTGCTGAATGAGGACTGTAAGGTCGTACAGGTAATCCAGGGCGGCGGACAGTATATGAGGATGCAGGACGGACAGTTTGACGGAGGGCTTAATTCTTTTTTCTCCCCCAGCCTGGCTGCCTTTATCAATAGTATGCTGCTGGATTCCCGGAAGATATCGGACGGCATCGTGGAAAGGCGGGCTACCGGCCTGTCGGATTATCCCAATGAAATCCTGTGCGTTAAGGTGCGCTATTTTAATCTGACAGAAGGGGAATATTATCTGGTACAGATCAAGGCGGAGGAAAAGCCGAAGAAGGTGGATAACCTGCTGGATCTGCGGGAACTGAAGGACAGCCGGATCCAGGCGCTGGAGACCGCGCTGAATGAGAGCAACTGGAACCTGAAGCTGGCGGTGGAGGAATCTGAGTCCCGCAATGAAGAGCTGCAGGCCACCAATGAGGAGCTGCTGGCATCCAATGAGGAACTGCAGAGCACCAATGAAGAGATGCAGTCGGTCAATGAAGAGCTTTATACGATAAATGCCGAATATCAGAATAAAATCGTAGAGCTGACCACTGCCAATGCTGACTTTGATAACCTTCTGCTCAATGCGGATGTGGGCGCGTTGTATGTGGATGAAAAGATGCACATCCGTAAAATTACGCCCATTATGCTCCAGCATACGAATCTGCGGATTACGGATTTGGAACGTCCGGTGAACCAGATTAATTTTCTGGATTCCTATCCCGACTTCAGGCAGGATGTAACCGATGTGTCAAGACAGGGAAAAATTGTGGAGAAGGAGATTACGGATCAGAATAACGTAATCTGGCTGGTGCGGATCCGTCCGTATTTTGACCATGCTCATACCCCCAAGGGGGTTCTGGTATCCATGTTTGACATTACCAAGCGTCTGGAGGCGGCCAAGTTCGACCTGAAGCATCTGACGGACAGCGTCCCGGGCGGCGTGCTCCGTCTGAGATTTGACGATATACTGGTAATAGAATATGCAAATGACAGCTTTTTTGACCTAATCGGTTATTCAGCAGAGGAAATGCGCCTGGATTTACATAATCGTTTCGATAACCTCCTTCACGCCTCGGACTGGGTGGAATTAAAGGACGAAATCCGGATGGCTGTTTCAGACGGCAGGCTTCTTAAGGCGGAATGCCGCCTGTGGCAGAAGGATGGGATGAGCCGCTGGTGTTCCATGCAGGCTGTGGTATTCCGGCAGGAGCATCACATTGAACTGCAGTGTATTGTTACGGATATTTCTCTGATTAAGGAGTATGAAGAACAGCTTAAGAAGGAACGTGATTATTATAATAAGCTGTACCAGAACGTGGTCTGCGGAATAGTGCAGTATGAAATAGAGGATAACACACTGCGCTGTTATAATGCCAACAGCGAGGCGCTCCAGATGCTGGGATATGAATCCATGGAGGAGTTCCGCAGGCAGACGGCGCAGACGCTTCCCGAGGTATCTGTTTCTGAGGATGCGGATTATATTCGGCGCACGCTTCTTTCACTGAAAAAAGAAGGGGAGTGCGTTAAATTTGAACACCGGGTTTATACAAAGCATGACGGTGTACGCTGGGTAACGGGAGTGGCGAAGGTAATCATCACGCCGGACGGAAAGACGCTGATTCAGAGTACCTTTATGGATACCACGGAAAGAAAGCGTGCGCTGCAGCAGGTAGAGGCGGAGCGCGACAGGTATGACAGACTCTATAAGCTGCTGTATAATACGGCGGTTTGCGGAATCGTTCAGGTGGATATCAGAAGTAATAAAATCCTGAGCATTAACCGGATTGCGCTTGATGTTCTGGATGAAAAAAATGAAGCGGATATCGAAAAGCAGCTGTTTAATGAGAAGCCGCAGGACGAACACCAGAATTGTCTGGCAAAGATCGGCGCCTTCATGCATTCCCTGGGCAAGCCGGGGGAACAGAGGGAGGTTCGTTTCAACCTGACGAAGAAGGACGGAGGCTCCACTACCATCGAGGGAACCGCCAACTGGATTATGGAGGATAAAAGCGCTGCCATCGTCCAGTTTACCTTCCTTGATGTGACGGAACGGGAACGTCTGAAGGAAGCGCAGATGGAGCTGGCGGTCGCGATCCAGTCCAATGCGGCTAAAACAGGGTTCCTGTCAAAGATGAGCCATGAGATCCGCACGCCTATGAACGGTATTATGGGTATGATCGATATAGCGAGGCTGAATCTGGACGACAAAGACAAAATTACGGACTGTCTGGATAAAATGAAGCTTTCCATGCAGCACCTGCAGATGCTGGTGAATGATGTGCTGGATATGTCCAAGATTGAGAGCGGGAAGATGGAATGCCGGGAGACTGCCTTTGATCTGCGTTCGCTGTTGGAGGAAATCATCAGCGAATACAGCTTCTCCGCTTCCAGGAGCGGGGTCGGCCTGACACGGGCTATCAGCATCCGGCATTCCGGCGTGGTTTCAGATCCGGTTTTCCTGCGGGAAATTTTGGGCAACCTGCTGAGCAATGCCATTAAGTTTACCCAGTCCATGGGGATGGTGGTGCTGATTGCGGAGGAGACGCCCGGGGACGACGAACAGGCGGAATTCACGTTCCGTGTCAAAGATTCGGGCTGCGGCATCAGTGAGGATAACCAGGATGTGATTTTTGAAGCGTTCGAACAGGGAGACGGGGAAAATATCAGTAAAGTGCCCGGCACAGGGCTGGGGCTTGCTATCTGCAAGAATCTGGTGGAGCTGCTGGGAGGCACCCTCCAGATAGAAAGCCAGGTGGGGGCCGGTTCGGAATTTTATTTTACCATTCCCATGAAATTATCCGAGTGCCGGGAAAATGAGGAACCAAAGGATCAGGCAGAGGCGCAGGAAGGCGTTTCCTATAAAGAAAAAAGAATCCTTTTGGCGGAGGACAATGATCTCAACGCGGAGATTGCCCAGACACTGCTGGGCAGCTACGATTTTCAGGTGGAACGCAGGAAGAACGGAAAGGAAGCGCTGAAGAGCTATCTGAAAAGGCCGGTTGGGTATTATGATTTGATTCTGATGGATATCCAGATGCCTGTAATGGACGGTCTTACGGCTGCCAGGGAAATCAGAAAGAGCGGTAAAAAGGGCGCGCAGGAAATCCCCATTATCGCCATGAGCGCCAACGCATTCAAGGAGGATGTGGAACGCTCCCTCAATGCAGGGATGAACGCCCATACCACCAAGCCTATTGAGATTGAAAAGCTGGTTAAGCTTTTAAGCGAGTATCTGTCAAAGGCGAAAACCCGGTAAGCTTCCCATGAGGGCGTGCCGTAAATGAAAACAGGAGATCAAAAGGTATTTATCTGATATGAAAAATACGGCGGCTATGCAGAAAGGATATCTGCGGTGCGCCGTATTTTTTATGAATTTTTTTCCCGGTATTCAAGGGGGGACATGCCGGTTTCCCTGCGGAAAAGGTTATAGAAATGGGAGGTGCCGGTGAAGCCCAGCTCCTCAACAATTGCGGTGACGCTTTTGTCCGTCTTCGTAAGAAGCTGCCTGGCATGATCCAGGCGGTACTGTCCGGCCAGCTTCAGCAGGCTGGCGCCTGTGCGCCGTTTTACAATCTGGTTCAGGTATTCCGCATTATAATGCAGCGCCCGGGAAAGCTCCGGGCGGGAGATATTGCCGTGGCTTTCCTCCAGGCAGTTGGAAATGCGGGCGAACAGAAAATCCTCATTGCTGGAATCCAGGCGCATGAAATTGCAGTGGAAGCTGGTCTTGTCCTCCAGGGTGTAAAACAGGCGCAGCAGCAGGCCGCGCAGCAGGTAAGAATAGCCGGGCCGGGCACTCACCATTTCCTGCTGCAGCTGGTCAATGATCGTTTCCGCAGGGCCTACGGACGGAGCGGCAAGGGAATGCAGGGTGGAGGAAAATTCCAGATAATTTCTGGCAAAACGTTCCTCTCCCTGAAGGTTGGAGCGCAGGAAATCATGGATAGCCCCGCCCGGCGGTGTGATTTGGGGGCTTAATTCAAAAAGCACATCCTTTTCCATAAGCTCCAGGATATACTGCGCATGGAAGTTGATAAAAACTACGCTGCAGCGCTGGCCCGGGATGTCCGTATGCCGGGTGTTGCGGTTCAGAAGGCAGGCGTCCCCTTTTTTATAGGTATAGGAAATCCGTTCGATTTTATTTGTCAGCTCACCGTCAAGCACATACATCAGCTCAAAATGGTCGTGCTGGTGCAGGGCGGCGTTGTTGGGCTGGTAATCGCAGCTCATGGCGCCGGGATAGACTGCGGCGTGCAGGAGCTTCCCTGTTTTTTCATCCCTGATTTTATAGAACAGGGTCAGCGGCGTTATAATTGTCAGATGATCCGAAGAGGCGGTCCAGTTATTATGGACCAGCATATCCACGGCCTGCTCGGAGGTAACGGAAGCTTTTTTCTGTTTTTTCATCGGTTCTCCTGTGAAATGTGTGTAAGGAAGCAACTGGGTTTTGGGCGTAGTATGGGAGCCGGAAACGGGAATCGGACGTTTAGAAGCTCCCATGGCTTATTATATAATAGCTGTAAATAAAAGTACAATCGGTTGTGCTTTGGAAAAGAAAACGCTGCATTGCGGAAAGAAAACGCTGGCTGCAAAGCGGCCGCGCAGCTATGAAAGGGGAAAATATGGCGAATTGGATATGGTATCCCGGAGATTTTGAGATTTATCACGGCATGTGCCAGAATTTTGACAGGGAGGAGCGGGGCTTTTTCTGGCCGGCCTACTGGCATATAGCGGACTGCCGCCATCATGTGGTTTTCCATGCGTCCTGCCGGCTGGAAAAGGAGACGGCATTTCGGGTGACAGCAAAGGGAATCGGCCACGTGCTGGTAAAATGGGAGGAGAAGGCGCCGTCCTGGTTCCCGGAAGGACAGCCCTTTTATCTGGAAAAAAAGTATACGATCGGGGAATGGATTTCCTGTCCTGCAAAAGAAATAGGGATTGATGTGGTAATAGGAAACCGTACCGGGCTTCCCTGCATCTATGTGGAGGGAGAGGTAATCCGTTCTGGAAAAAACTGGACTGTAACGGATTTTGCGGCGCCCGAAGTGCCGGTGGGATGGAATGACATGTATGTAAGGGCACAACAGGATCCCCAGATATTCGAATATACGCAGGAATTATGCCGGCCTGTATCCACAGAACGGGTGAACGGGGGAGTGCTGTATGATTTCGGCAGGGAGCTGACAGCGGATACGCTGATAAAAATAAACAGGGAGGAGAGGCCGGATCGGGTGACGTTGTGCTACGGGGAATCCCGGACGGAGGCGCTGGACACGCAGCTGTGTTATCTGAAGCAGGTACTGGAAATCCCGGGGAAAAAGGACAGCGTACCGGCAGGCTGTGCCAGCGGGCCTGAAAGAGAAGCGGAATGTGAGGCTTCCCCGTTCGGGCGCTGGGAGTCCGGGCAGCGCTATCATACCAAGCTCAGGGCTTTCCGTTATCTTTTTATCCCGGAGGGGGAAAACGCTTCGCTGGTTACGGTGGAAGCGTTGTATAAATATGTGGATTTCCCGAAAAGAAGCAGCTTTTCCTGCAGTGACGGGCTGATAAACAGGATTTGGGAGGTGGCGGATACCACGTTCCGGCTGGCCAGCGGCATTTTTTTCCTGGACGGGGTGAAAAGGGATCGCTGGATCTGGTCGGGAGATGCGTATCAGAGCTATTTTATTAACCAGTACCTGTTTTTTGACAAGGATATCTGCAAACGGACGATTCTGGCGCTGCGGGGAAATGATCCGGTGACGGAGCATATCAATACAATTGTGGATTATTCCATGTACTGGATTATCAGCCTGGAAAATTACTATAACATGTCGGGGGATCTGGATTTTATCCGCATGGTATATCCCAGGATGGAATCCCTTCTGCGTTACTGTATGGAGCAGACGGACGGGCAGGGCTTTATATACGGGAGGGAAGGCGACTGGATCTACATTGACTGGGCGGAGCTGGACAAGGAAGGGACACTGTGCGCGGAGCAGCTGCTGCTGGCCAGAAGCTACGAGGCTGTGGCTTCCGTGCGCAGGCTGCTGGGGCTGGATGCGGAGGAATTTGACGTCCGGAAGGAGGCACTTCTTAAAAATATCAGACAGTTTTTCTGGGATGAGGAAAAGGGCGCTTTTATTGACAGCTATCAGTCAGGGCGCAGGAATGTAACGCGTCATGCCAATATTTTTGCCGTGCTGTTCGGTTATGCGGATGAGGCGGAAACGGAAAGCATCCTTCACAAGGTTCTTCTGAATGAGGAGGTTGCCGCGATCACTACGCCGTATTTCAAGTTCTACGAGCTGGAAGCGCTGGCAAAGCTGGGACGTTTTGACGTGGTGATGGATACGTTAAAAAGCTATTGGGGAGGGATGCTGGAGCGGGGCGCGGATACCTTCTGGGAGGAATACAAGCCGGAACAGCCGGAGGAAGAGCAGTACGGCATGTACGGGGATAAATACGGCAAGAGCCTGTGCCATGCCTGGGGGGCGAGCCCCATCTATCTGCTGGGCAGGTACTGCATGGGCGTCAGGCCCACAGGGACGGCCTATGAAACCTTTGCGGTGGAGCAGCAGCTGGAGCTTTTTGACAGTTTTTCCTGCAGCTTCCCTGTGAATGAAGGGACGGTGTGGATGGACTGGAAGGACGGCGTGCTGGATGTGTATACGGATAAGGACGGCGGCGTGCTGAAGGCGGCCGGAAAGGAGTATACGCTGGAACGGGGAAAGCATATTGTGGTGAAAGGGCGGTAGGGGATGCTTTATCATAGACTAAGCATTCTTACCTGTTTTATCATAATTTTGTAATAGTTAATAAAAATGTGGTATACTGAAGGCAGCAAGATAGTAAGTAAGTTAAACCCGGAGGAAAGTATTTTGGAATATTATCGACCGTTTTTTAATATCACAACTTAAGCCAAGAAGCCGGAACCAGCGATATATACGCAGATAGTTCTTTCAGAAAAACATAACAAAAAGGGGCCGCATGCGGCCCCTTTTCACTGGTGTTGCTTATCTTCCGGCACAAAAGCTTTTTACTTCTTTCAATTCCGCAGAAAGCTTTTGTTCTTCCAGCAGCTGTATCAGGTAATTCAGCCATTCAGCGCTGGTATAGTGGATACTGTATTTATCATCATATTCCCGGAAGGTACGAATGTCCTCCGCTTTGCACCTCTCCACATATCTGGAAAAGGCCTTGAGCAGATAATAAGTCCGGCGTTTGATTTTTTGTTCCTGTGTTTCGCGCATGGTAATAAATTCGGCCCGGTGCTTCAGGGCGAGATAGACCAGCTTATCCGTTTCTATCGCTTCCCGGTCATAGAAATCACTCAGGTAGATATGGCCCTCAATCCGGCAGCCGGGATCTTCAGGATAACTTTCCAGCCATTTTTTCCTGTCCGCTGCCATTGTAAGCTCTTCCTTTTTATCGGCAGCTTTGTTCATACAACATTTTTTGTATTTTTTCCCGCTTCCGTAGGGGCAGGGATCGTTTGGATATATTTTTTCTGTTTTTACCGGCTGCTGCGCGGAAGCAATCATTTTATGCAGTATTTTTTCAAAATCTTTTTTTGTGGCGTCTTTTTTGGACTTAGAATCAGTGGGCTGGTCAAACATAGCCCAGTTCCTCAACATGTCTGCGGCACTGTTAATTTTATTAAGGCCCCTTTCACGGTAGGGGCCGTAATTAAATATGGAATCCACACAATCTGCATAATCTCCATAATAAGATTCATCCACCCGATCATAATCATACATATATTTAACGTCAGGAAGCATGGAGAACAGGCGGCAGTCGCAGACTGCAGCGGAAACCATGGTGTCAAAGGTGTCGTCCTCAACCACCGGCGCATAAATCAGCTTTTTGAATAAATCCATCAGCCTTTGCTGCTGTATTTCCCCATCATTGTATAGCTGAATATAGACTCTGAGCGCAGCATTTTTTGCATAGCTGTTGGACTGTGTTTCTATAATGTAGGATTCCAGCAAATCAATATCGCCGTTATACAGACTGTAAAGGCAATCATCCAGTCCTTCCGTAATTGCACCGCCAAGTAAAGTATCTAAGGTATTGGCTGGTATGGAGATCAGTTCCATAACTGTTGGGAAGGCTTCCTGATAACCAAACTCCGCCAGCAGAAAAAGCGCGTAAAAATGTAGCTGATAATTTACATCCAGCCGATCCTGTTCCGTTAATGCTTTCTTTATGCCTTCCATTAAGTAAGGGATGGCTTCCTGCGGGTTTTCTGACAGTATGCGGAACGGCTCTTCAGGAAAATCATTGGTAACATAAGTGATTTTTTCTATCGCTGTCTGTACGGACATCTTGTTTTTCATGTGGTAGCTCCTTGCACTTTTGCTGATTGTTCGGACAGAGCCGCTTTCTGCGTAACCGGCGTTGGGGACGCAGCTTCAGCTTACGGCTAACGTTGTCCCGGCGCTGTGAAGGCCTGCGGGGTTTCCCGCTGTATCAGGAGGGAACCGCCGCCAGCATAAACTGAAGGATGCCGTCCTCCACCTCATCCTTGATATCACTGTAATTATGTATCTCATGCCGGTAGCCGGAATAGACCCTGGTGGTAACCTCATGCCCGGTTTCGCACAGCCAGTTTGAAACCTCATAAATGCCCTTGCCGTACTCGCCCACAGGATCCTGGTCGCCGCCGATATTGTAGAAGGCAAGCGACGTGGGCACCTTTTCTGCCCACTGTGTGCCTTCGATGGACAGCATCATCTGGGTAAAATCATACATGGACCGGTTGCTGGTGGGCCTGGTAAAGGCGTCGAAGGGATCCTCCGCATGGTCGCGCTGGACATAAGGATCAGAACAGATCCATTCGTTGCCGATGGTAACGTCGTCACAGCGTTCACACATCCAACCCATGAGGGCGCCGGTAAATTCCGGATTGGAATCGGTCCCCAGGCCGTCGTCCATGGCTTTTTTGAGAAGCAGTGCGGTTTCCGCCGCGCCGCGGAAGCTGCCCGTGGTGCCGCAGATGGTGACGCCTGCCAGCTCATCGCCGTATTTTGCCGCGTAATCCCTGGCGATAAAGGAGCCCATGCTGTGCCCGAAAAGGAAATAGGGAAGGTTCGGGTATTTCTCACAGACCAGTTCCTTCAGCGTGTGTTCGTCTTCCATCATGGTGTGGAACCCTGCATCGCCCCAGTCGCCCCAGACGCCGCTTACCATTGCCGTTTTCCCGTGCCCCACATGGTCGTCGGCAGCTACGATGAAGCCTGCATCCATAAATTTGGAAATCATGTGCAGATATCTTCTGGAATGCTCGCCGAATCCGTGGATAATCTGCACAATCCCTTTCGGCCTGGCAGCAGGGACATAAATCCATCCCTGTACCTCGTCACGTTTGTTGTAAGACGGAAAGCTTACCTCATGCAACATAAATAACACCTCCTGCTTCTTATTTTTTGTCTCAGCACACTACTGTCCGGTGCTTTCACCGTTTATGCGGTTACCTCTGTTTTCATTGTAAGTTACGAAAATGCATGTGTCAATTATTATATTTTTGTAATCATCGGTCCCCGGCTGCTGCCTGTATCCGCCGGGACGCCTGCTGTTGCAGCCCGGGTTTTTAGCATGTCCGGTATCGGTGATTTCCGGTGGGAATAAGCCGCACATTTTTAGACATCTCCGGAATGCCCGTAAATTGGGTGTTTTCGGACATTTTGCATAAAAATGTCTGGCTAAAATAAAAATCGTGCGTAGTAATTGCTTATAGATACATTTAAAATAAATTATAGTTCTGAAAGATGCACAAACTCAAGGGACTAAACAGCGATAATGGAGCTGATTTACAGAAAGGAGAGGGAGATTAATGAGAAAGCTGAAAAAAGCAACAGCGCTTCTGCTTTGCCTGCTCATGACGTTCAGTCTGGCAGCCTGCGGCGGGGGCACCACAAAGGAAACAGGAGGTACCGGGGAGAAAGCGGAGAATGGTGAAGCACAGGCCGATTCAGGCTCCACAGGCATTCTTACGGAGACGGGCACCTATCCCATTGTAAAGGAACCTATAGAACTGACATTGTTCTGCGTATCCATGCCTAACGTGGAGGATTTCGCAACCAATGATTTTACTAAATTTATGGAAGAAAAGACCGGCATCAAGATCAACTTTGAGACTGGCAGCAGAGACGACTGGGAAACCAAGCTGAACCTGGCCTTCAGTACGGGCGATTACCCGGACATGATCATGTTTGCAAGCCCCAGCCAGGCAAAATACGGCGTGAAGGAAGGCATCCTTCTGCAGCTGGACGATTTAATTGAGGCAAATATGCCCAACTATATGGCGAATATGGGAGAATATATAGATGCTACCAGGCAGACGGACGGCCATATTTACGCTATCTGCGGGCTTAACGAATGCTACCATTGTATGTACGCCAAGAAAATGTGGGTGAACACCTACTGGCTGGACAAGATGGGGATCGATGTCCCCACCACCACGGATGAATTTTATGACGCATGTAAGAAATTCCTGGAAATCAACCCTACAGGCATAGCGGTAGGCGGGGCGAAGGACGGCTGGCATGCCAGATTTGAGGAATGGATGACCAACGCCTTCATACTTTCCCCTTCCAAATCCCAGGATTACCGCGTGGAGGTAGGCCTGGCACCGGAAGGCAAGATAAGGACGATTGCCAATACCGATGAGTATAAGGAAGCATTAAAATATATGAACAGCCTGTATAAACTGGGCGCTATTTATGACGGCGACTTCACACAGACAGAGGAGCAGCTGCGCGCCCTGGCCAATCAGGAAGGCGAACCGGTTCTGTTCCTGCCCTGCGGGACCATTTCCAACCATTTTGATGCGGACAACAATAATGAAACCTACAGACATTATCAGGTAATGGCTCCCATCGCCGGCCCGGACGGAACCAGACGGGCTACCTACATGAAATATGCAGGCCTGGGTGAAGGCGATTTCTTCGTTACCGATAAATGTAAATATCCCGAAGCTGCGCTTCGCTGGATCGATTACTTTTTTACCACAGAGGGCGCTCTTTCTTCTCAGTACGGCGCTGAAGAAGGCACCGACTGGGTTCTGAACCCGGAAGGAAAGAAGGGTCTGAACGGCGAACCGGCCATGTATGAGGTGCTCAATCCTTACTCAGGCGAGGCACAGAACCATGACTGGCAGGACGTGCAGGTGAAGTATTTCCCCGCAGAGTTCCGTCTTGGTGAAAGCACGGATCAGAATGTGGATGTGGGAACCTCGCTGGGGCTGGAAAAACTGCTGTATGACGCCACCAAGGAAAAAATGGAGCCTTACGCACAGAAGGAAGGCGACTGGGATGTGCTGCCTTACCTGAAGCTGACGGATGAGGAAGCTACCAAAATCCAGACCATTGGCGTGGAAGTGGAAAACTACATTGAAGAAAATAAGGTTGCGTTCATCACCGGCAGAAAAGACTTTGATAAGGACTGGGATTCTTATGTAAAAGGCTTTGACAACGTAGGCCTGCCTACGCTGCTGGAGGTTTATCAGACCGCATATGACAGGCAAAGCTCAAAGTAAAATGGTATTTGACCCTCGCGGCAGCCGCCAGGCGGACGCATACGTGCATCAGTCCGGCCTGCGGCCGCGGGAATAAATGGCATTTGCCGTAAGGCGCTGCCGGTGTCAGGAGCGAAGGCGCCTCCGGAAAAGGGGGCGCCTTTTTCTACAGAAGAAGGCCAGGACGGGCAGCAAAGGATTTTGATCTTAAGGCAGAGGAGGAGGGAATGCTTTGAAAACAGGTGCGATGAAAGTAAAAGCAAAAAATAAGAACAGGGTAAAGAATTCCAACTGGCAGTTCTGGGCGATTATAGCGGTGCCGCTCATTTATGCCATTGTATTTGCCTATATTCCCATGGGCGGGGTGATTCTGGCCTTTAAGGACTACAGCATCAGAAAGGGGATCTGGGGCAGCGACTGGGTGGGGCTGAGATATTTTAAACAGTTCCTGCTGTCCCCTTCCAGCTCCAAGGTTATTATCAATACGCTGGTGCTGGGCTTTTACAGCCTCCTTGCAAGCTTTCCCATCCCGATTCTGCTGGCGGTGGGGCTGAATGAGGTGAAGGCGGTAAAATTCAAGAAAACCGTACAGATGATAACCTATGCCCCCTATTTTATTTCCACGGTGGTTATGGTCGGCATGCTCATGCAGATGACGGATCTGCGTATCGGCATCATCAACAAGCTGCTGGGGCTGTTCGGCGTGGGGCCGGTGAATTTCTTCGGGGATGTGGATATTTTCAGAAGCCTGTATGTATGGAGCGGCGTGTGGCAGACGGCGGGCTATTCGGCCATTATTTACATAGCGGCGCTGGCCGGCGTCAGCCCGGAGCTGAAGGAAGCGGCCATTGTGGACGGCGCCAGCCGCCTGCAGAGAATCTGGCATGTGGATCTGCCGGCTATCCGGCCCACTGTGGTGACAATGCTGATTTTCGCCTGCGGCAATATGATCAATATCGGTTTTGACAAGGTATTCCTGATGCAGAACAGCATGAACCTGGCAAAATCCGAAGTTATCGCCACCTTCGTATATAAGGTCGGCCTGGTGAACGCAGACTACGGCTTCTCCACGGCGGCGGGCCTGTTCCAGTCGCTGGTGAGCTTCATCATGCTGGTGACGGTGAACCAGATTTCCAAAAAAATTACGGAAACCAGTCTGTGGTAAGGGGGAGCGTTATGGGAAATCAATTGAAAAAGTTCGGAAAGGCTCCTTTGGGAGATAAAATATTTATCATTTTGATCTATATCCTGCTGGCGGCCATTATGCTGGTGGTATTTCTGCCGCTGGTCTATATTGTGAGCGCTTCGTTTTCCGACCCGCAGGCGGTAATCAGCAATGAAGTGTGGTTCCTGCCGGTGCGTCCCACGCTGCGGGGCTATCAGGCGGTTTTTAAGAACAGGAATATTCTCACCGGCTTTGCCAATTCCTTTTACTATATGATAGTGGGGACATTAGTCAATATCGTCATGACCGTAATGTGCGCCTATCCGTTGTCCAGAAAGGAATTTACGGCCAGGAACAAGGTGGCGATGATCTTTGTGTTTACCATGTATTTCAGCGGCGGGCTGATTCCCACATATATGCTGGTAAATTCCCTGGGACTGGTAAATACAAGGTGGTCAATGATCATCCCTTCCGCCATGTCCACTTACAATATGATCATCTGCCGGACTTATTTTGTGAATTCCATTCCGGATGAACTGTATGAAGCGGGGCAGCTGGACGGCTGTACGCCCTTCAAATATCTGCTTCGGGTAGTGGTGCCGCTGTCAAAGCCGATTCTGGCCGTGCTTGTGCTGTATTACGGGGTGACAAAATGGAATTCCTACTTTGACGCCATGATTTATCTGAAAAGCCAGACAATGGTGCCGCTGCAGATTGTACTGCGGGATATCCTGATTCTGAATCAGGTGGATTACACGATGATAAGCGATGCTTCGGCCATTGCGGCGCAGAGAGGCCTGACGGACCTGCTGAAATATTCCACCATCGTTGTGGCTTCCCTGCCGGTTCTGTGTATTTATCCTTTTGTGCAGAAATATTTTGTAAAAGGTGTTATGATTGGGGCAGTGAAAGGGTGAGGAAAGGATATGTATCAATTTAACAGAGAAGAATATGAGAAGAGGATGGAATGGTACCGGGATGCAAGGTTCGGTATGTTCATCCACTGGGGGCTGTATTCCATTCCTGCAAGGGGTGAGTGGATCCGCAGCACCGAGGAAATGACAATTGAAGAGTATCAGAAGTATTTTGAGGAATTTGACGCCAGGGATTTTAAGCCCAGGGAATGGGCGAGGATGGCAAAGCAGGCTGGCATGAAATATATGGTGCTCACGGCCAAGCATCACGATGGCTTCTGCCTGTTTGACAGCAAGTATACGGAATACAAGGCGACAAATACAAAGGCCGGGCGGGATCTGGTGAAGGAATATGTGGAGGCGGTCCGGGCGGAGGGGCTGAAGGTGGGGCTTTATTTCACCCTGCTGGACTGGTATCATGACGATTATCCCCATTACCAGGATCGCAACCATCCCATGCGAAACCATCCGGAATGCGGAAATGAAAACCGGGATTTTGGCAGGTACATCGAGTACATGCACCGGCAGGTGGAGGAAATCTGTACCAATTACGGACAGCTGGATCTGCTCTGGTTTGATTTCTCCTACGATGACATGCGCGGGGAGAAATGGGGCGCCACCCGGCTGATCAATATGGTGCGTTCCCTGCAGCCGCAGGTGATCATCGATAACAGGCTGGAGGTGAGCGGGGAAGGAATGGGTTCCCTGGCGGAATGCAGCCCCACGCCTTATCATGGGGACTTTGTAAGCCCGGAACAGATAATTCCTCCCAACGGACTTTTGGATAAGGAAGGCAGGCCGCTTGCCTGGGAGGCCTGTGTGACCATGAACAATCACTGGGGCTACTGCGGGACGGACCATTTTTACAAGCCGGCCCCGATGCTTATCAAGAAGCTGGTGGAATGCGTATCCAAGGGCGGAAACATGCTTCTGAATGTGGGGCCTGACGCCTACGGCAATTTCCCGCCCCGCTCGGTGGAGATCCTGGAGGAAATCGGCCGCTGGATGAAGAAAAACGGGGACAGCATTTACGGCTGCGGGCCGGCCGGCGTTCCAAAGCCGGATTATGGACGGGTTACCAGCAAGGGAAACACCTATTATTTCCATATGTTTGAAAATACTATTGGCCCGGTGCCCCTTCTCGGTCTGGATAAATCCAGGGTGAAGAAAATACGGGCGCTGGCGGACGGCTATGAAATCCCGGTGTCCGATAGCTGGGTGCACAGCGATTATCCTGATATTGTGTTCGCCTCCCTCGGCCCCGATCCCGTGCTGCCGGATCCCACAGATTATGTGCTGGCAGTGGAAATGAATGAATAATAGCGGTGTCCTCCGGCAGATTGAAAATATGCCGGAGTCTCCCGTTCCCGCCTCACAGGGGCTCTCGCC
>ENA-OPRR01001525-OPRR01001525.1-human-gut-metagenome-genome-assembly--contig:-NODE-1525-length-18853-cov-5.591286_pt1 | contig 18853 bp, 24 predicted proteins | sample MGYA00241796_ERZ501883 | MGnify/ENA primary metagenome ERZ501883 (study PRJEB25962, sample SAMEA2042406) | human gut metagenome | biome: human gut; feature: human-associated habitat; material: faeces...
CGCCCAAACCGCACACCACTTGCAAGGACTGCGTACATAGGCATAAGAAAGAGTGTCCTTTCTCCCATATCGAATGTGATATGACCGGGGATTCTATTTTCTGGCATACTAACAAACAAGATGACTTCTACTGCAAGGACGCCAAAGCACATGAACCGGAAAAGCTGTGAAGGGTGCGTCTATTATAGAGCACTGGCAACCCACGGATATGGATTCGTTAAATACTGTAATTATCTTCTGGACACCGGTAAGCCTAGAGGCTGCCCGCCGGAGAAGTGCGACAAAAAGACTGTCAGGAGGTTGAAAAATTGACAAAGAAGGAGTTTCTGAATCAATACCGTAATATAGAAATAATCATTGGATCAAAGCTAGATGAACTAGCGAAAACCAGAGAACGCGCTGAAAAAACAACACAAACCCTTTCTCCTGATAAAGTCAAATCTGAAAGCAGTGGAGGCCTTGAAGTTTCAATCGAAAAAATCATAGGATTAGAAATGGAGATTGCAAAAGAAATAGAATCTTTGAATATAGTGAGAGTAAAAATTGAAAAAGCTATTTCTAGCATAAATGATTATGGGCTGGAAAGTATTCTGAGATTGCACTATATCAATGGCATGTCTTGGGAAAAAGTTGCAGTTAAAATGAATTACTCTTATCGCCACACTACAAGACTACATGGAATTGCCTTGCAAAAATTGAAGATTGAGTAAGATGTCCTTGAATGTCCCTCTTGACTTATTGTATCATTAAACTAAAGAAATAGGCAGAGGATTATTCCCCTGCCTTTCTTTACTAATAAATCTTTAAAAACAGCTTTTTTTCATCTTTTTGTAATAACACTAAATTTTTGAATTTGCGAGAAACTACCCAATCATCATTCAACCACTTTTGAATTTTAGATTTCTGTAAACTGTTAATATTTACAGTGTGCCCGGTAGAGGCGTTTTTCTTTTTTTGATACTGTGCTCTGGAAGAATTATCACTATGTGTTATCCATCGACAGTTTTCAGGGCAATAACTTTCTTTCGGATTTATTCTATCAATAGTTAAATTATCATTATATCCATGCATAGTTGCCCATTTATAAAAATTCAAAAAACCGTTGCTACCAATCCACTCTTTACAAACCATAACACCGATATTTCCATAATGATGATATCCTGATGAACGAGGGTTATAGCATCTCTGAAGCATACCGTAGTAAATTCGATAAATGCGTGACCCGCTTAAACCATGCTTCAATTATAATTCTTCTTTCTTTTCCAATTCTGTGATAAGCACATCAGATAAACATGCTGAAACATTAATATTTTTTTGTTTTGCCAACTCCAATAAATTTTTAGGAACTTTAACCTCTATTTCAACATTATCATTATCATTTTGAGCACAATATCTTGCAATGAATTTTTTAATTTCAGTAGTCGGCTTTGTTCCGTTCTTTTCACACGCGGCCCGGAAAGCTTCCAGAACCTCCGGGCGCAAGTCTAACGGGAAACGGACATAATTTTTCCTCATATATGCCTGTTGAATCTCACTTTTGCTTTTTGCCACGCTTAAACACCTCCACAATGTCCCATACAAACACAATTAAAGTCAATCCTATTGCAAACCAGGTAAGCCAATTAAACCCATGCTGGACAGCATAAATAATATTGGCGGCGGTCAGCAGATACAGCGGCGAGTTCCTTAATAGTTTCTTCTTGCTCATATCAATTCAATGGGGTATAATAAGGGTGGAGTTCGGGGAGCTTTCGCTCCCCTCCCTCTTAGCCCTTAGAGATTGTGTAGATTACCAAGGCGACATTTGCGAGACCTGCGAGAATTTCAACTATTGTCTTGATATCTTCCACATTCTTTGGGGGCTTTTTCTTTTTCCCCACTGGACTTTTCACCTCCTTTCCTTTGATTATATTATATCATATACGTACGTATATGTCAACCCTTTTTCAAAACTTTTTTAAATATTTTTCAGCCCTTTGCCATTTGGCGGAGGGCTTTTTTGATACCCAAAAACAGGAAGTGATTTTTATGTACTGTCCAAGAGATGGAAAGTGTGTTTTTGACGGCTACAAGACGGCGGGAAAGCATATTTGCGCCTTGCCTAGGTGTCAATATCCCCGTGAACTAAAACAGGCCTTACAGAACCGTATAGCCAATATTTTAGGACAGTCACAGGGCAGAACCAGGCGGGCGCGGGAGCTTGAAATTCTCAGAAATGAAATTGTTAAATTAAATTTGTAAAGCGGTGGTGGTATGGCGACAAAGTCGAACGAATTAAATCTAACAAGCAAGCAAAGAAAACTTGCGGAATTATTAGCAAATCCGGACTTCACCGGGAGCATCACAGAGTTATGCCGGGAATGCGGTGTAGCCCGTTCTACTTATTACAAATGGCTGGATAAGCCGGAGTTTACCCAATATGTGGACAGCCTGATTTCTAAATTTACAAGCAGCGAGCTTTCAACGGTTTGGAAAGCTTTGATCCGGCGCTGTTCTATCGGAGATGTCCAAGCAATCAAGCTGTATTTTGAAATGCGAAGGGAATTATCCTCAAAAGACGAAAGCGGGGTTCAGATCATTGACGACATCTAAATTATCCGGCATTGTCTCCCCCGCTTTTTACGACGTTCACCGGCAGATCAGAATGGGCCGCATTGACGAAGCGGTACTAGAGGGCGGCAGAGGCTCCACAAAATCCAGCTTCGCATCAGTTGAACTGGTTCTGCTGCTTATAAGGCACCCCGACTGCCACGCCGTGGTGATGCGCCAGGTTGCAAACACGCTGCGGACCAGCGTTTACGCACAAATATGCTGGGCCGTTACTGCTTTGGGATTAACTCAGAAATTCAAATGCACCGTTTCCCCAATGGAATGTACTTACCTTCCTACTGGGCAAAAGATCATGTTTTTCGGCATGGACGACCCGGGAAAAATAAAATCCATCAAAGTGCCGTTCGGGTATATTGGAATGGCCTGGTTTGAAGAGCTTGACCAATTCGGAGGCCCTGAGGTAATCAGAAATGTGGAACAGTCGCTTTTGCGCGGAGGTTCCTTTTCTTTTACCCTGAAATCCTTTAACCCTTCCTCCTCTGCCAGAAACTGGGCCAATCGGTATGTAAAGGAACGGCGGGACAGCCAGCTGATTCATCACAGCACCTATTTGACAACGCCTAAGGAATGGCTTGGTCCCAGATTCCTTGCGGACGCGGAACGGCTCAAAGCAAAAAGCGAAACCTCCTACCGTCATGAGTATCTGGGAGAGGTTGTCGGCAGCGGAACCCAGGTATTTGAAAACCTGAAATTGGAACCGATCCCGGACGAAATGGTCCGTTCCTTTGACCGCAGGCTCCACGGGGTAGACTGGGGCTATTATCCAGATCCCTGGGCGTACAATGGAATGCAGTATGACGCGGCCAGGAAAACCCTGTATATTTTTGACGAGGCAACCGCCAGGCGGAAAGGAAACTGGGAAACAGCCGATATTCTAAAGGCAAAGGGCCTCACTGGAAACGACAGAATCACGGCGGACAGCGCGGAGCCGAAAAGCGTCGGGGACTACAACGCTTACGGCTTATACTGCCGGAGCGCCGAGAAAGGCCCAGGATCTTTGGAATACAGCCATAAATGGCTGCAAAGCCTGGACTGCATCTGGATAGATCCGGTCAGATGCCCGGATACCGAAAAGGAGTTTTCGGAATACGAATACGAGCAGGACAAAAAAACCGGGGAAGTTTTAGACGGATACCCCGACGCGGACAATCATCATATTGACGCCGTAAGGTACGGCACGGAATACCTTTGGAAACGTGGAGGGGTGTAAGCATGGGACTTTTTCATTTAATCAAGGAGGCGGTGATGAAGATGCTGAATCTAAAGGAAATTAAAAAGCTGGGCGCGGATCTATCGTCGTATATGGCGGAAGCAATTCGAACCTGGGACGATCTGTTTTATTTAATCAACCAGCCTCCCCATTCCTTAAAACTGGCGCAGACAATCACCAGCTATCTGGCGACGCTTGCGACCAGCGAGTTAACCATAGACGCGGGCGCGGGCCAGCGGGGAAAATATATCACGGAACAGGCGGCCGGCAATCTGCTTCCTAATATCAACGAGGCGGTACAGCTTGCGGGGGCCGGCGGCATGGCCGCAATAAAGCCGTTTGTAAAGGGCGGGTCAGTCTACGTGGAGATTATCCCACGTTCCCGGATATTCCCGAAAGGCTTCGGTCCAAACAAAAGAATCGAATCCGGGTTCTTTACGGATTTTGACCGTCTGAAGGACGGAAAGCCAGTAGTCCGCATCGAGGAATTTGCCCTTCAGGAAGACGGCCTTCTCATTACCAACCGGGCTTACCGGCTGAAAGAAGCCGATGGAATCGGCAGCGAGCTCTCCCTTTCTGAGGTAGAACGCTGGGCGGACCTTCAGCCCGAAGCTTTTATTTCCGATGTAGACCGGCCTCACTTCGGCCTAATCCGCATGCCGATGCTGAACAATATCGACGGCGGACCCCTCCCTATCAGCATTTACGCAAACGCCGTGGACAGCATTATCCAGCTGGACAAAACCTACGAGCAGTTTCTGTGGGAACGGGATACCGGAAAGCGGCGCATGGTATTAGACCGTGGCGTCGCGGTCAAGGACCCGATCAACGGAAAGCCCGCAATCCCTTTTCGTGAGCTTGCCAGCGACTATTACATGACAATCGACATGCCTGTAGACAAGCCCTGGGCGGACTATACGCCGGAGCTGCGGGGAGAGCATTATAAAACTATCTTTGATACTCAGCTTCGGATTTTGGAAATGCAGACTGGTTTTTCTCAAGGAACCTTTAATATCGATATCCAAACCGGGAGGGTAACGGCCACCCAGGTGATCAGTGACGACCGCACCACCTACAACACCGTCAAGGCGGTGCAGGACCGGGGCATGACCTCCGGGCTGATCGACGCTCTATATTGGTTCGACGTATATTCAACGCTGTACCGCCTGGCCCCAGCCGGAGCCTTTGAGCCTTCCGTCACCTATGGAGATTCCATTTTTGAGGATACCGGTGTAGAATACTCTCGCAGGAAAGCAATGGCTGACAGCAAATACATCAGGCCGGAGCTGCTCACAAGCTGGTATTTCGGCGTATCAGAGGAGGAAGCGAAAGCCATGCTTCCAGAACCGGAGACGCCGGAAAACATATTGTTCGGGAGTGATTAACCATGCTCTCCCCTGAATATATCGACCACCTGCCCGACCGTGTTGTTGAGCTTTACGCCGACCTGGAAATCAGGATTCTGGAGGATATGGCGCGGCGCATTTCGAAAACCGGAGCGTTGACGGAAACCGCCCAATGGCAGATGTGGCGGCTGGAGCAGATCGGGGCGGAACGGGAATTTATCCGATACCATTTACAGCGTCTTACCGGGAAAGCCCAGGGGGAGATTAACGAACTGCTTGTAGAAGCCGGAGAAGAAGCGCTGTATTATGACGATCAAATCTACCGGGCAGCTGGTTTAAGCCCAAAAGCGCTGCGGGACAGCGAGGCTTTGCAGAAAATAATTAAAGCCGGCTCCGACAAAACCATGAGGCTTTTTGAGAACCTGACAAGCACCACGGCTGACACGGCCTCAAGGCAGTTTGAGAACGCTCTGGACGCCGCCTACATGGATATAACCTCCGGCGCGTTTTCTTACCAGGACGCAGTAAGAAGCGCTGTAAAAAGCCTTTCCAAAGCAGGAATTGACGCAATCATATATCCCAGCGGGCACACGGACAAAATGGACGTTGCCGTTCGCCGGGCGGTCCTTACTGGGGTCAATCAAACGGCGGCCAGAATGCAAATCGCCAGAGCCGACGAAATGGAATGCGACCTGGTGGAAACTACAGCACACATGGGTGCCAGACCGGAACACATGGACTGGCAGGGCAGAATATTCAGCCGTTCCGGGAAAAGCCGTAAGTATCCAGATTTCGTAAAATCCACTGGCTACGGAACCGGCCCGGGGCTGTGCGGCTGGAACTGCCGCCACTCCTTTTTTCCGTATTTTGAGGGCTTGTCCGAGCGCGCATATTCCAGGGCTAAGCTGAGAGAATATGAGAACAAAACCGTTACATACAATGGGCGAACCCTTCCCTACTACGACGCCACCCAGCAGCAAAGATACTTGGAGCGACAGATCAGGCGATGGAAACGGGAATATCTGGCGATGGACGCGGCTGGGCTGGACACATCGGAGGCCAGCGCCAAGCTGGCTGCCTGGAGGGCGAAGCAAAAGGACTTTCTAACCCAGACAGGGCTTGGCGAGGATAAATTCAGGAGCCAGGTCTACGGGTTTGGAAGAAGCCAGGCCGCGAGAGCCAGAGCGCAAGCAGAAAGGTTGAAAAAGCATAGCCGCGATGGTATAATAATTATGGGAAGTGATGGCATGCAATTAAAAATTGATTCCTTAACCCCATGCCTTGTAGAGGCTTCTACTGGAAAAATCATCGAAACCTCATATAAAAAAGCGGCTAAGTCAGAATTGAAATCTTTGAAAGCCAAGGGTTGGCTTTTTGATTGGACGCACTCTTCCCTCAAGGAAGACGAAATCTATAAGTTAGTCGTAAAAGGCGAATCAAATCCACAAGGGTTAATAGCCCTTAAATATGAAGATCGCAGTAAGGCGGTATACGTCCAAATTGCTGAAAGCGCTCCGAGTAACCGCGGAGCAAGTAAAGAATATTTGGGAGTTGGCGGACATTTATTCGCCATTGCGGCACAACAGTCAATGGAAAAAGGTTATGGTGGGTTTGTCTTTTTTGACGCCAAAAACACAGACCTGGTAAAACACTATTCAAAGGCCTTAGGGGCACAATTACTGGGCGTTCCGCACCCATATCGAATGATTTTAGATGAAGATGCTGCCAGAAAGCTATTAAAGCTTTATACGTTTGGAAAGGAGTGATTTAAATGTCTGAACAGGATATGAAAAGAATGATGGAATTTGATAATGCCGCGGATAAGGCCGGCGGATATGTTTCTCCACTGTTTAAAGACAATGCCAATTACGACTATCGAAAACTTCTCGCTTATTGCAAAGAAAAGAAAATTGATCCTTTGGATTTGACCATTCGAGAACTAGATAAATTCATTATTCCTCAATAAAGGATACCACCCACCGAAAGGCAGGGTGGTATTTTTATATTCAAATTTAATAGCGCAAGGCTCGTACAGAAATGTGCGGGCCTTTTGTTATACCCAAATTTGCCCCAGACATGGCGTAAAACTGTGACCGCCAAAGGGAAGCGACCCCGTAAAAAGCGTATGGAAGAAAGGATTCCCATGAAAAGAGAAGATTTAAAGGCTTTCAATTTATCCGACGAGGACGTGCAAAAAATCATGGATCTGCATGGTGCGGATATTGAAAAGCAAAAGCGCAGCATCGAGACCCTGACTGCTGAAAGAGACGATTTCAAAAGCCGTCTTGAAGAGGCCAACGGCAAGCTGGAGGGGTACGACCCCGAATGGAAAACGAAGGCTGAGCAGGCCCAGACGGAAGCCGACGCGAAGATCAATAAAATCCGGCGCGGCTATCTGCTGAAGGAAGCCGCAGGCGGTATTAAGTTTTCCAGCGAGAGCGCCAAAAAGGCGTTTTTATCCGATCTGGAGGCGGCTGAGCTTCCCGTACAGGAGGATAAGGTCCTGGGCTTTGAGGATTTCTTAAGCAAGTACAAGGAAAGCGATCCCTCCGCCTTCCTTCCGGACAAACCGGCGCCCACCATTACCGTCCCGGGACAAGGACCTGCTTCCAAGAAAACAGGGCAGCAGCTTCTTGATGAAAAGTACAAAAACAATCCATTCTATCACCCGAAAGGAGAATAACCCATGTCAATTAAATACGGTTCTTTAAACGTAGATGAAAGATACTCCGGTATTCTGGAGCCTAATCTTTATTACAACCCTGTGCTGGTGCCCGGCGTGACCTGCACAGACAAATATCAAATCGGGCCGGCGGGTCAGATTTATGTGCATAAGCTTACCACCTCCGCGGTGGAATCCGGAACTCCGGGCCGGGATTTCTCGGACACCGCCGTATCAGATACTTTAATCCCGATTCAGCTGAATAACAATTTCCAGCGCTCCTATAAAATCTATGGAGTACAGGCGGCCGCCGTAGAATTCGGCGTGGCTGAAGAAGCTCTCTCGACCGCAACTCAGGAAATCCGCGAAGGCTGGATGCGGTGCGGTCTTGCCTGCTTAGCCCAGGAAGGAACCGCCGCGACCCTAACCACGGCGATCACCGACGTTAAGGAGGATATCATCGCCACACGCCAGGAAATCGTGCAGGATAAGGGCCGGGCTAATGTGGTCATGTGCACCCCGGCTTTTTACAGCCAGGTCCTGCTTGCGGCCGGCAAGGACTTCACTCCGGTTATGAATGACCGGATCGCCAGCACCGGAAATGTGGGGCAGTGGCTGGGCATGACCTTTGTGGAAGCCAACGGCGCCCAAGGCTCTATTAAGTATTATGACAGCACCGGCGCGCAGAAAACGGTTGATATGTCCACGGTGCAGTATGTCATGTACTATCACGAGGCTCTGTCCGTGATCAGCAACTTTGAGGTAGCCAGAGTGATCGATTCCGAGCGCTTTGCTGGTTCCCTGGCCCAGGTGGAAATGAATACCGGGTATAAGGTGACCAACGCCGCTCTGGCGAGGGTTCGCAAGGTGGCCGCAAGCGATTGAAGGGAGGCGACCCCGAATGTACTCAACGTATCAGCAGTACCAGCAGCGGGGCGGAAAGCTTCCGGAAAGCGAGTATCAGGCAAACGCGCAAAAAGCGTCTGAGCTCATTGATTATTACACGATGGGACAAGCGGCCTCAGCGGAAACAATGGGGCCGCAGCTCTCGGCGTGCGAGTGTGATTTGGCGGATATCATACCGACGCTTCAAAGGGCGGCCTCCGGGATTCAGTCTGAAAACGTGGACGGATACAGCGTTTCCTTTTCCGGCCAGACAGAAGCCAACGCCGGCGTTTTGTCGGTTATGAAGCGTCACCTCTCCTTCCCTGTCAACCTGCTGGTGTTTTCCGGCTGGTCCTTCGTGTGAGGTGATACCATGATAACCAACGCGGATATCACCATCTACCATGAAACCTACAACAAGGAAACCCGGCTGAAGGAGTGGACTTCCAGGCAGTATCCCGGCGTTAACTGGTACGGCAAGCAGGCCGTTTCTGTAGGGGATACCGGACTGAATACGGCGGATTCCTATATCGTGCGGATTCCCACCGAGGAAGCAATTGTTATATCAAACGGCGATCTTGTGGTAAAAGGGCTTGTGACAGACCAAATCACAGGCCCTTCCCAATTAACCGGAAAATATGAGTGCTTTGTGGTAACCGCGGTAAGGGACAACCGAAGGGGTACTCCCATGATGCGGCACTGGAGAATCGAGGGGAAATAACGATGGCTGGAGGCTTTAAAATCGAAACACCAAAAGGTGCGGTTTTCACCGCAACCGGCAAAAACGGAAAAATCATAGCGAGGCTGGAATGGAATAAAAATTTCAGTCCGGAAAGAAGCGGACGGTTCAACCAAACCCAAAGGTTTGTAGACAACGAGGTTTTACGCCTATCTTCCCCCTATGTTCCTTTTCAGACCGGTATGCTGGATAAATCCGGCATACTGGGAACAGATGTCGGTTCTGGTGAGGTCAATTACATCGCCCCCTACGCCGCAGCCCAGTATTACAGGACTTCGGTCAGCCGTCCCTATGACCCACAGAGAGGCGCGAAGTGGTTCGAACGCATGAAGATCGACCACAAGGACGAAATCCTGCGGGGCGCAAAAAAGATTTCAGGAGGCAAATAGCATGGCTGACACTATTATTCAATCTCTGCGGGATTATTTCCTGACCTGTCCGTTGATGGGAGACAGCGCGATCAATGTAGATTATCTGCCGGAAGGCCCAGAGGTGGAATATTCCATCGATACTACCCCGGCCACGGAGATCGTAAAGCAGTATATTGACGGAAGCAGCGTGCGGCAATACCTGTTTGTGATCCGGTCCGTCAATGATTATGGACCGGACGTTTTGCAGAACCTTGCCAACAGCGGATTTTATGAGAATCTGGCGGCATGGCTGGAAGCCCAGACCAGAACCGGCAATTTTCCAAGCCTGCCGGAAAGAAAAATCCCACAAAAAATCGAAGCCCAAAGCACGGGCTATCTATTCACAACCGGGCCTGACACTGGAAAATATCAAATCCAGTGCAGGCTTCAATACTTTCAGGAGGTATAACTATGGCAAATGAAACCATTATGCGGTTCCAAATCGCGGACTATTTAGGCATTCCCGGGGACAGCGATACAACCTACGCGCTGATGGGCGCGGGCTTCAACACCCTGGACGAGAACCCCGCCGCCCAGTTGGACACCAAGGCGTATATCAACGACAAGGCCGCGTCCAGTATTGTGAAGGGCTATCAGCCCCAGTTCCCCTTTGACACCGATCTGATCAAATCTGAGGAAGCGGTCATGGAGCTTTACAAGATCGGACGGGACGAGCTGACCGGCGCCGATGCGGAGCGCGATTATATTCGGGTTGAATTGTTCGAGCCGGTAGCTTCTAAGGAAAACACCTTTAAGGCCAGAAAATTCAGGGTAGCCGTAGAGGTGGCAAGCTGTGCCGGCGCTGGCGGCGAAACCATCAAGGTCACCGGCAACCTGAACAACGTGGGAACCTTTGTAGACGGTGAATTTAACACCACTACAAAAACCTTCACCGAAGCAGGCGCCGCTGAATCCGTGTGATAAGAAGGAGGACACAGCCGATGTTTACCGTAAACGGAAAAGAGCTGGACTATGATATCTTTGACGCTGATAAGGCGGATCTCATTCAAAGGGTAATGGAAGAAACCTTCCAAAAAATCGCTTCCATTGACGCAAATTCTCCGGAAAACACCTGGGCGGGTTTTGTAAGGGAAATTTGTGAAGCTGTGGCCGCTGCGTTTGACAGGCTTTGGGGTGCGGGAACCGCGGTCAAAATTTTTGACGGCGTGGTGAATCTAAAAGTCGCAATGAACGCGTTTCAGGAGTTGGTGGACGGTATTAACGCGGAAAAGGCTGAGCTTGAAACTATGGCGAAAGCTGTCACGGCTAAGTATTCCGGAAACCGCGCCCAGCGCCGGGCAAAGAAATGAATATCCTGACAGACCCGGCTCCCAAAACGGTAATCATCGGCGGCGCGGAGGTTCCGATTAATTCGGATTTTCGCGCCTCTGTCCGTTTTGAAATGATGATGGAGGATTCCTCCCTTTCCGAGCTGGACAAAACAGTAAAAGCCCTGAGCCTTTATTATGACACGGGCGATTTAAAAAACAGCTTTAAGCCGCCGGCGCCTATAGAAGAAGCCATTGACAAAATGCTGTGGTTCTATCGGGCCGGAAAGGAAGAAAACTGCGCTGTAAGCGCCGGGAAGGGGGCGCAGATTTATTCCTATTCCTATGACGACGAATACATTTTTGCGGCCTTTCTGGAGCAGTACGGCGTAGATTTGCAGGATATTCCTTATCTTCACTGGTGGAAATTCAAAGCCATGTTCCTGGGGCTGAAATCAGATTCCAGGATTGTGGAAATCATGGGTTACCGAAGCATTGACATCACATCGAAAATGAGCAATGAGCAAAAGCAGTTTTACCGGAAAATGAAAAAGCAGTTTGCGATTCCTCTCCCCCAGCCTGAGCGGGAAAAGCTGAACGCTATCGAGCAGGCCCTTTTAAACGGCGGCGACGTGAGCAAGGTGCTCTAATCCTTTTTCTTGACAGGGTTGTGTAATGAATACACATCGTGCTATAATCTAGGAAAAAGGAGGAAGATGCAATGAAAAGGGTACTTTGTGGGGCTTTGGCGGTTATCCTTGCCATCGGGTGTTTGACTGGGTGTCAAGAAGGAAATGATCTAAATTCTACGAATGAATCATCGCAGGCCGTATCATCTAAACCTAATCCGGCGGATATGGAAAGCGAAAATACAGAAGAATCTTCAATGGCTTACCAAAAAACGTGGAGCGAACTTGTCACCACTTATCTGCCAGATGCTATCGTTGATGAAGGTGAGTCTGCTGTCATGGTCAAGGCCAGTGTCGGAGATATGAAACCAGACGATTTTATTGATAAATGTAGTGTTATTTTTTTAGAACTTGGTGACGACAGTATCAAAGATGGATTCCTTCTGCAAATCGATGTAGATGGTAAAGGCAGTATCACAGGTCAAAAATTAACAGGCTGCAATATTATGAACTGCCAAACGAGCAACCTACTGACAGATCCCGAATTAAGCGCATGTTATAGCGAAACTTTTAAACTTATTGATAAAGAATGGAACGACGAAATGGGCCAAAAAGAAACTGAACTAGAAGCGGAAATGGAAAAGCTTCAAAAGGAAATTGATTCCATTCTTAATAACTGAAACTGTCTTAAGCACGCTTTCGGGCGTGCTTTTCTTATGCCTAAAATCAGGTGGTGACCATATTGGAAAAGTAAAATGCCCTTATTGTGGGTATGAAATGCCTTTGCGGCTAAGCCAGACGGCTGACTGTAAGGGTATTTTTATTAAATGCAAGGGAAAGAACTGCAAACAGATATTTGAAATAAAAGTAAAAAATGGAAGGCAGGTCAAGTAGTGCCATTATGAGCCGATGACCTCACAGGAAAGGGTGAGATTATGGCTTATGATGGCTCTTTAAAATTTGATACCAGGGTTGACAGCTCCGGTTTTAAGTCTGGAATTGAAAAGCTGGGGAGCATTGCGAAAACCGGGCTGAAAGTAACAGCCACCGCAATTGGAGCGGTAAGCGGTGCGTTTGGCGCCGCTGTTCTTTCCGGCGTTAAGTACAATTCCCAAATGGAACAATATATTACTTCCTTTGGTACGATGCTTGGCAGCGCGGAAGAAGCCACAAAGCTGGTTAACAATCTGAAGGAAATGGGGGCCAAAACCCCATTTGAAACCTCAGATTTGGCAAAAGCTTCTCAAACCCTTTTAGCTTTTGGAACCTCTGCGGAAGATCTTCTCCCCACCCTTCAAATGCTCGGGGACGTATCTCAGGGGAATAAAGAGCGGTTTGACAGCTTAACCCTGGCGTTTGCCCAGGTTGGAAGCGCCGGCAAGCTGTCCGGGCAGGATTTACTACAGTTTGTCAACGCGGGCTTCAATCCTTTAAATGAGATCAGCAAAATGACCGGCGAGAGCATGGCGGAGTTAAAAGAACGCATGTCCGCCGGTGGGGTATCAGCAGAGGAAGTTGCGGAAGCCTTCAAGCACGCTACCAGCGAGGGCGGCCAGTTTTACCAGGCAATGGAGGCACAGAGCCAAACCTAACCCAGGGCGTTACCAACACCTTAAAGGATTCGGTTCTTCCCACGGTCAACGGCTGGCTGGAGGAGCTGCAAAGCGCCTTTACAAGCAACGGTGTGGAGGGCGTTGTTACGGCTTTTGGCTCTATTCTGGCTGACGCCTGCACCAAGCTTGCGCAAGCGGCGCCGGGCGTTGTTGATCTGGCTGTAGGATTTATCCAGTCGTTTATAAAAGGGATTGGAGATAACGCGCCCCAGCTGATCCAAGCAGCAAAACAAATTGTCGGCGCTTTAGTGGACGGCCTGATAAAGCTCTTACCCAGCGAGATCCAAAAACCGGTAAAAGAAACCGTAAATATTTTAAAGCGGTCCTTTGAAAGCGGCGGGCTGCGAACCGCCATTAACACAGTATCTAAAATTTTGAAGGATCTGGGGAAAGTAGTAACCAATCTCGCGAAAACGATACTTCCTCCCCTGGCGAAAGCCGTCGATTTTCTTGGCAAAAATATAAAAATCATCTTGCCTCTTGTTGCTGAAGCGGTGGTTGGAATTAAGGCGTTTAAAATCGTACAATCAGCTACGAAGTGGTTTGATGCTATGAAAACGGCAATCGCCGCCGCTGGGGCGGCTACCAGCGCTGAAGCGCTGGCCACCGCAGCTTCCACTGGTGCCATTACCTTAAAACAGATCGCCGTAGGCGTTCTGACCGGAGAAATCGGTCTTGTCACTGCCGCACAATGGCTTTGGAACGCCGCTATGAGCGCAAATCCTATCGGTGCCATTATTGCTCTGGTGACAGCTCTGGCTGGCGGTCTTGCTTTTCTATGCGTCTCATTAAGCAATAGTGCAGATGATACAGATATCTTGGCAGAATCAAATGAACGTGTAGCGGAATCTTTTGGTCACATTGCGGACGGCATTGAACAGTGGAACGAAAAGGTTGATAATGCCAAAAGCTCTATGGAAGGTTTTAATGATTCTATCCTGATGTCTCAGGAGGAACAGCAAAATCTAACCGATGAAATGGACGCTGTCCAAACTGAAATATCTGAAATAGCCCGTCTTGCTTCTGAAGAGAGACGAGAATTAACTGATAGCGAAATCCAAAGACTTGATGAACTGTTTCAGAAAATGAGAGATATGTCTCAGCAGGAGTTAGATTTTTATAAAGCTAGACAAGATGTGGTATTAGATCAAGCTAAAGCGTTATCAGAAGCATCAAATTTAACCGCAGAAGAATACGAGGATATGTCCGCCAGAATTATCAAGGCGGCCAGCGAAGAAACAGAAGCGGTAAAGGAAAAGGCTTATGAGCAATATGCCAATCAGGTCGCGCTGAACAAGTCTCTTCTTGGTACAAAAGAAGAATATAATGAGGAATGGTTAGAACAGGCAAATGCAGCCGCCTTGGCTGATTATCAAATCGCCGTGGATAATGCTAAACAAAAATACGCTGATATTTTAGGAATTGAGCAAGAGGGATATTTTAATCTATCGCAAGAGCTTCAAGATTATCTCACAGGATTGTCTGAGATGCGGACCGCCCAATTGGAAGAGGAAGACCGCTATCAAAAAGCTCTAGAAGAATATAGGCACGGCCAATATAAGAACACTGATGAATCACTGGATGCGCTTAGTGCAGTCGAGCAAGAGCACAAAGAAAATTTAGCAAGAATCCAAGACGAGTATCTAGCAAATTTTAATGAAGACACCTTAGAGCAAGCCGGCGGCTGGCTGCAAAGGATTATAGATACTAAAGCCGCTGGCGAAGACCTCACGGAAGAACAAGAGGAACTTGCCAGAAATCTGATTCTTGCCTTAGACAGCCTGCCTGACGATATGAATGAAAAAGGCAAGGAAGCCCTAGACGCTTTAGGAATCGGCTTAGACGACCAAGGAAACGTAATTTTTACAAAGGGTGAACGGCTGGGTGAAATTGTTCTGGAAGGCGAGGAATCCGCAGACCCAGAAGGCGAAAACTCCTATTCTAATGGAAAGAACAGCGCTGACGGTTTTGTTGGCGGTGTGGAATCCGGGTTTCAGGCTGCTTTCACGGCTGGTTACAATATCGCCAAGCAGGCAATGGCTGGTCAGCAAACAGCACAGGACAGCCATTCCCCAGCCAAAGAAACCATTAAGCTGGGCAAAGATAACGCCGAAGGCTATGCGCTCGGTATTGAAAAGAACGCCAAGGAATCAGCGGCAGCGGCGAAAGACATGGTCACCGACACAATAGGCGCAATTTCCGATCAATCGGGTAAGTATTCTTTCCTAGATAAATTTGGCCTTTCGAAACTGGACGTATCGGGAATGGTTCAGAAAATGAAAGCCGCTGTCGCTGCGGAGTCCTACAGAATGTCCGCTTCCCTTTCCGCGTCCGGTAATTACGCGGCGCTTCGGGATTCAAGCTATAACAGCGGAACGGATTCCGCCGCGCCCCAAGGAAAGTATGTGGCTGAAATCCATGTGGACCTGGAGGGCCGTGAGGTTGCCAGAGCCACCGCCCCGTTTATGGGAGAACAGCTTGCATGGGAGGGATAACATTGTACATTAACCACATTCCCCTCAGTCAATTCGGCGGGAAGCTGAGGGCAAATTATACTGTTTCCGGCTCTGCCGTAACCGCCGATTATTACAAGCCTCGGGACGGAAACGCCTTTATTTCCTTAGGGAGCAGGATCGGGCTAAAAACTATCACGCTCCCTTTTGATTTATACGGCAGTTCCCCGCGGGAAACCAAAAGAAACCTTTCGGCTCTTGACGCTTTATGTCTCAGCGGCAAGGTAGAGCTTTACCTTCCCGATGGGTTTTATTACACCTCTATTCTCCAATCTATCGGCGTGCCCCAGCAGATTACGCCGTCTATTCTGTCCTGCTCTTATGTCTTTCTGGGGATTCAGCACGACAAAATGGTCAAAGCTGTTTCAAACGGCAGCCTTCAGGCTCAGGGCACGCTGCCAAAGATGGATTGTATCCTTTCCGCTTCTCCGTCTGCTGATGCTGAAAAATATGTGGTAGCTGGGATCACCTTTACCAATGTTCACCAGGGCGATCAGATTGTTATTGACGGTATCACAAAGCGGATCCTGATCAATGGAGGCCCGGCGGCCCAGCGGTGCGATATCATTGACTTTCCATATCTGGTCCCGGGCGATAATACCGTTTCATGTATTGACCCGGTCACCGTCCAATACTATCCGTCTTATGTGTAAGGAGCAGCCTATGCTTACTATTTCAAACAACGGGGAGCAAATCCCTCTGAACTTTGACGACTATTATATCCAAGAGGTATACGGCGGCAGAGACGCCGCGGGATTCACTCTCCCTCTGGATCACCCCGGCTATCAATATCTTTTTGAGGAAACCCCTCTGATCGACACAGAAACAAAACAAAGATATCTTATCAAGGCGATCGACGAGGGACAAACCACGGTAAACATTAAGGCCGAGCTTGACCTTGACGAGCTCTCAAAGGATATGTTCCTGAATTACGCAAACGGCAGCGATACTGTGGTTAACACCATATCCAAGGCGCTGCCAGACGGCTGGACCGTCCAGGATCACGCCTATTTTAATCAGCGCCGTACGATCGAACTGGAAGCCGCTACTCCATTAGACGTTATCGACGCCTGCCCAGACACCTATAACGTGGTATTTCGTTTTGACAATAATGCCCGTGTGATTCATATCTACAATCCGGACAGCGACGAAGTTTCCGGAGTATTCCTCACGGACGAGCTGAATTTGAAAAGCGTTAACTTCAAGGGTAAGAGCAGCGGTTTCGCTACCAGGCTGTACGCGAAAGGAAAAGACAGCTTAACCTTTGCCGATATTAACGGCGGGAAGGATTATGTGGAGGATTTCTCCTACAGCGATAAAGTCATATCCGTTTACTGGAAAGACGAGCGGTACACAATAGCGGAAAACCTGCTGGCTGACGCAAAAAAACGCTTGAAGAGTATGGCGGTTCCGCAGCAGTCTTATACCTGCGGCGTCATGGACCTGGCAAGGGCAAGAGAGAGTCAGGAAGGAAAAAACGACAATATTTATTCGTTTCTGGAATTCGAGCTTTACCAGAATGTAGTTCTTTTGGACCGCAGGCGGAATCGACGGATTACCCACACTGTTGCCGGAATCAAGCGCTATCCCAAATATCCAGAAAAAAATGAAGTTACTTTGTCTACTGTGGCTCCCAGTATTCAAAATTCCGTGAAATCCATTCAGACCCAAATGGAAAAGCCTACCTCGACCTTTAATCAGATAAGACAGGCGGGACTGGAGACAGCTGGCGAAATGATAACCGGACAACTAGGCGGAAACTATATCGTTACGATGAATCCAGAAACCCAAAAGCCGAATGGCTGGGCAATTATGGATACAGATAATACGGAAACCGCTATGAATGTATGGCGTGCGACACTCGGCGGCATAGGACACTCCTCCAATGGATTTAACGGCACACCAAATATTGCATTTACAATGGACGGTAAAATCAACGCCAGCATGATCTTGACCGGGGAGCTGTGGGCAAATCTGATTAAAACCGGAAAAATTCAATCACACACTGGGGCTGTATATTTCGATCTTGACGCAAATAATGGAAAAGGTGAGCTTGCTTCTTCCGTACTGAAAGGCGTTGACGATGGGGTAACAACAACCGCAAAAATCGGTTCCGGGAGCTGGGCTGGAGGAGAACCGTACCAGGGCTTTCGGATTTCTTATCCCGGTGGAAACTCCGGGTTGCTGCTTATAACAATCGATGGGATCAGCGAGGATTTTCCGTTGGCGAACAAGGACGAAATTGTTTCAAGCGGAGATCTTATCATTCGATCAAATGGTATTTCTGAATATTCCGGTGGAGCCAGCGGTCTGTATCTTAACGGAAATTCCTCTACTGGAGAAGGAACCGTAATAGTAAAACGCGGGACAAAAGGTAAAACAAATAAAAACGTCTTTTATGCCGACACTGAACAGCTTCTTGTTCAATACGACGGCTACAACAATTATCTTCGTTTTAGCAATACCGGATGTGTTCTGTACGACAAAAACAAAATCCAATTTGGTACAAATGGATATATGAGAGCGTCCATTGAATCCAACGGCGATGCTAAGTTCGGAAATATCTATTCCAATGGATCTCTTGTGACCTCCGACCGAAAAAAGAAAACCGGAGTAAAAAAGCTGTCCGGAACCTTCTTAGACAAAGTGAGAGGTTCAGCGGTGTACCGTTATCGGCTGAAACAGGACATGATCCCAGAGAAGAACGCGAAAAATTTAAAAGGAAAATCAGTCGGCACAAAAAACGAATCAGTGGGTTTGATGTACGATGAAGCCCCGGAAGAAATTCGCCGGGAAACTGAAAGCGGAGATAAGGCTATCGATCTCTACGGAATGGTTTCTGTCCTTTGGAAAGCGGTTCAGGAGTTATCCGACAAGGTTGATAGTCTTCAACAAAAGCAGGAGGTGTAATTTTGGTCTACAAAGAAATAGAGATTGACAGCACATGGCAGCAGCCCCTTGGAGAAAT
>ENA-OPRR01001532-OPRR01001532.1-human-gut-metagenome-genome-assembly--contig:-NODE-1532-length-18776-cov-3.620960_pt1 | contig 18776 bp, 16 predicted proteins | sample MGYA00241796_ERZ501883 | MGnify/ENA primary metagenome ERZ501883 (study PRJEB25962, sample SAMEA2042406) | human gut metagenome | biome: human gut; feature: human-associated habitat; material: faeces...
ACAGAGGATTTGGTTTGCTGCGTCAACAGGGGCAAGACCGCCGCCAGTACCGCCTGATTTGCCCCTGTGTACCCTTTTACGAAACGGGTGGAGTAGATGCAGGGAAAGGTAATATAAGGCGAATTTGCCCCGATTTTGGGCAAAGAAAAAAGAGGGTATTGGGAATCAATATCTGCCAAAGGGAACTTTGCCAGATGCGAAAAATATTTGTAGGTTAAAAGCCGGCGTCAAACTGCCGGCATAGTCCCTCAAATCCCCGCAGTGCGGAGATTTTTTGCCAGCGCCGGTGAAAAAAGATTGGCGCTCATTTGCGTGTTGTGAAACAGAAAAAGAAAAGATTGTCTTAGGAACCAGCGGCTTTGTCAGGTGTGCTGGTACCGACGCTGTGGAGAGAAAGGAGCATTTTTATGAAAGAAGAATACCAGAAACAACGATATACCGTGTGGCTGTCCAAGGATGCCATCCAGAAAAGTGATGCGGCAGTAACAAGGGAGGATTTCGCAAACCGCAGTGCATTTATAGAAAGAGCCATTCACTTTTACTCCGGTTATCTTTATCAGGAAAGCCACCAAGATTTTTTGTCCGAAGTGATGTTGGAATCCATGAAGGGCATCGTGAAAACATCAGAGAATCATTTGGCTCGTTTGCTTTTCAAAATCGCCGTGGAGATGGCGAAGCTGGAAAGTATGCTTGCTGCCATCAACGATATGGATGAGGCAACCATGCGCAGACTTCACATCCGCTGCGTGAACGAAGTGAAAAAGATCAATGGCATCCTCACCATGGAGGATGCTGTGAGATACCAAAGAAGTGATGAGGAATAAATTTTTTTCGCTATGAAAAAATAGAGAGGAGAGTACAAATCATTTTGCCTGTTCAGAAGAAAAGACTGCCGCCTGTTTGGTTCAGCTGACAAACGGAACGCAGTCTTTTTCTTTTGAAAATCGGGATAGAAAATTTTGAAAACAGAGGGAGGTCTTTGACGGGAGAGGTCTGCCCTTTTGCTGAACCATGGTATGGCTCACGAAGAGCCATGAATGTGAACCATTCAATATAACAGTTACAGGTATATAGAAAAGAAAATGAATACCTTCAGGCAAGACCGCTATGGCAGCAAAGATGGATTTTTGTTTGAGATTTTATGTGGGATATACTATACTGAAAAAGAGAGAATCATGAAACGAAAAGTCGAATGATAAAAACAAGAATAACGGAGGAAACCTTGCATGATTACAGGAGCCATTAAAAATAAAGTGGATAAAATCTGGACGGATATCTGGGCAGGTGGCATCACCAACCCGCTGACTGTCATCGAACAGCTGACATACCTGATGTTCATTCGTTCTCTAGATGAAAAAGAGCTGGAAACCGAAGAACTAGAAAACCTGATGGGAGAAAAAATGGAACACATCTTCCCAGCATCATCTGCGGGGCAGTCCATGCGCTGGAGCAAGTTCAAAAACAATGACCCCCGTGACATTTACGATGTCATGAGCCAGCGTGTTTTCCCTGCCATCAAAAACATGAAGCAGGGACGACTGCCGGATTTTGACGAGAGAGGGGAACTGGTGGAAATCCCTGACGAAGATGGAACAGGTGCCCAGAGCAATACCGCCTTTGCTCGTTACATGGAGGACGCCATGTTTCTGATTCCCACGCCTCAGGTATTGCAGAAGATCATCACCGGACTGGAAGACCTTTATGAGCATGATATTGCGGACTTGGATATGCAGGGGGACTTGTACGAGTATATGCTGGGCAAGCTGGCAACGGCTGGGCAGAATGGGCAGTTCCGTACACCGAAACACATTCGGGAAATGATGGTGGAGCTGATGCAGCCCACACCGGATGACACCATTTGTGACCCTGCCTGTGGTACCGCTGGCTTTCTGGTATCCGCTTCGGAATATATCCGCAAGCATTACGAGGACACCATGACCAGCGAGCAGTGGGAACATTTCGCAGGGGAAGCCTTCACCGGCTTTGATACGGACAGAACCATGCTGCGGATCTCTGCCATGAACCTGATGCTCCATTCCATCACTAACCCGGAAATCGACTATCAGGATAGCGTATCCAAACAGAACCAGATCAAAGAAGCTTATACGGTCTGTCTGGCAAATCCGCCATTCAAAGGGACAGTGGATGCCGAAAGCATCAATGACGATCTGAAAGCCGTGACCAACACCAAGAAAACAGAGCTGCTCTTTCTGGCGCTGTTTTTGCGGATGCTGAAAAAAGGGGGCAGATGCGCCTGCATCGTGCCTGACGGGTTGCTGTTTGGTTCTTCCAAAGCCCATAAAAGCATTCGGAAAGAACTGGTGGAAAACCATCAGCTCAAAGCGGTGATTTCCATGCCTTCCGGCGTGTTTAAGCCCTACGCCGGCGTGTCTACGGCGGTGCTGGTGTTCACCAAAACAGGGGCAGGCGGTACAGAAAATGTGTGGTTCTACGATATGAAAGCCGACGGCTTCAGTCTGGATGACAAACGCAGCGAAATCGCCGATAACGACATTCCCGACATCATCCACCGCTTCTGCCATCTGGAGCAGGAAGAAGAACGGGAGCGGACAGAACAGAGCTTCTTTGTGCCAAAAGAGGAAATCGCCCAAAACGACTATGACCTGTCCATCAATAAGTACAAAAAGGTGGAATATGTGCCAGTGGAATATCCTTCCACAACGGAGATTCTGGCAGACCTCAATGAGCTGGAAATGGAGATCACTAAAGGACTGGCGGAATTGGAGGGGATGTTGTGATTACTAGGATAGAGGAACTAATTTCAGAATATTCTGTTCGCAATAAGAAAAGTGAAGATATTCCTGTTTACAGTGTAACGAATGATAGAGGATTTTGTACGGGATATTTTAGCAAAGAAGTAGCCAGTAAAGATAAGTCAACTTATAAAATTGTTCCGAGAGGATATTTTGCATATAATCCGTCTCGAATTAACGTTGGTTCAGTAGATTGGCAAAATTGCGAGGATAGAGTTATTGTAAGTCCGCTTTATGTAGTTTTTAGTATATCTGAACAATTAGATCAGCAATATTTTTTGCACTACTTGAAAAGTGATATAATGTTAAATTATATCAAAGAGTACGCCACAGGAAGTGTTAGAGATAATCTGAAGCTATCTGATCTTGGAAAACTTTCTGTTAATTTAAGACCTTTGGATGAACAGCGAAGAATTGCGGCAGTGCTGGACAAGGTCAGCGACCTCATTGCCAAACGCCGCCAGCAGCTGGAAAAGCTGGATTTGCTGGTAAAGGCAAGGTTTACGGAGATGTTTGGGGAGGAAAAAGAGCGAAAAACTATTTCAGATATTTGTAGTATTATAACTGATGGTACACATCAACCACCTAAATTTGTATCGGAAGGAATTCCATTTTTGTTTGTTTCTAATCTTGTTTCAAATGAAATTACATTTGAAACAGATAAATTCATCACACAAGAAACTTATAATGACCTAATTAAACGTACACCTATTGAAGAAGGCGACATTCTTCTGTCTACTGTTGGCTCGTACGGTCATCCTGCAATAGTAAAAAATAATAAAAAGTTTCTATTTCAAAGACATATTGCTTATTTAAAGCCTAAACATGATGTAATATGTAGTGAATATTTGCACTCTGCATTATTATCTCAAGAAGCCCAAAGGCAGATACAAGAGAAGGTCAAAGGAGTAGCGCAAAAAACACTAAATTTATCAGAGATTAGAAAAATCAGTATACCTATTCCAATTATGGAAAAACAAATACAGTTTTGTATATTTGTTAAGCAAATTGAAAAAACAAAAACAGAAATTAAGAACAGCCTAGCAAAGTTGGAAATATTGAAAAAGGCTTTGATGCAGGAGTATTTTGGGTAAAGGAGGGGTAAATATGGATGATAAGAAAGGAATTGATGATTTGCAAGTAGAGGTAATGAAGGAGATTGCGAAAGATGTATATAATGATTTGGGTAAACCGATTGCAAAGCCAACAGGAGAATTGGTGGGATTAGTACCAAGAGCAATCAAAGCGGCATTAGCGCCGGTGGAAATTTGGACTTTGAAAAGAGAATACAATGTTGCTGAAGCGCAAAAGTTATTAGAGAAAAAGCTTGAAAATGTATCACCGGATATGATTGAATCTCCAGAACCATATATTGCAATTCCTGCTATACAATATATAAGTTATTGTATGGATAATGAAGAATTAAGAAATATGTATGCTTCACTACTTGCAAATTCAATGAATAAGGAAATGAAAAAAGGGGTACATCCAAGTTATTTAGAAGTTATTAAACAATTAAGTCCTGATGAAGCAAAATTGTTAAAAATGATTTCTCTGAATCCATATATTGCTACAATTAGGTTAAGAGCAGAAAATAAAGATAGATATGGTATAGATATTATCCAAAATTTTTCAGATATTTGTAAAGATGTTGGATGTGAATATCCTCTTAATGTGAGTGTATACTTTGATAATTTAGAGCGTTTGGGGCTTGTGAGAAAATCTCAACCATTATCTAAATTATCAGATGAAAAAGAATATAACCGTTTAAAGAATCTTAGTTATATTTTGCAACAGAAGAAAGAAATTGAGAGTAGACAAGATGGGTATAATACTGCATATATGATAGAAGGGTATATAGCATTAACTGATTACGGAAAACAATTTTGTGATGTTTGTGTAATAGACCATAGAATTATCAAATTTCAAATAAAAGATGATGAAGATTTCTAAGGGGGAGATATGATGACCAACTTTTCTTTCCTATGCACCCAACCCACCTATGCCCTGTTTGCCCCTGCCTGCGTAGAAGCGGAGCGCATCTTTGCCGCTTCTCCTGCCATGTGTGCCGTGGGCTGTCGGAAAGCCTTGGAACTGGCGGTGAAGTGGGTCTATGCCGCCGATACCTCCATGGAGATGCCTTATCGGGACAACCTCCAGTCCCTCCTCCATGAGCCGTCTTTCCGTTTTGCCGTAGACCGGAATACTTGGGGCAAACTGCCCTTTATCGCCAAGCTGGGCAATGAAGCCGTACATACGGGGCATAACATCCAGAAGGGTGACGCCCTTTTGTGCCTCCAATCCCTTTTTGAATTCGTCCAGTGGATCGACTATTGCTATGGCACCGCCTACCAAGAACGGAAGTTTGACCCTGCCCGTATCCCTGCCGAGAAAATCGCTGTGGATGTGAAGAAGATCAAGGAACAGGAAAGCCTGCTGGATGAAAAACAAGCAGAGATTGAAAAACTCCGCAAGCAGATCGAGGAAATGTCTGCCCGTTTCACGGCGGAAAAAGACCAGCACAAGAAAGAGCGTACCTTCCGGTCGGAGGATCTTTCGGAATTTGCCACCCGCAAGCGGTTTATTGATGTGGATCTTAGGGAAATGGGCTGGAAGCTGGAAGGTGTGGATGCCGATGTGCAGGTAGAATACGAAGTGGACGGCATGGCAGGCAAAGCGGGGCAGAAAGGCTATGCGGATTATGTGCTTTTCGGCAAGGATGGTCTGCCTTTGGCGGTGGTGGAAGCCAAACGTGCCAGCAAAGCCCCCAATAATGGATGGAAACAGGCGATTTTGTATGCGGACTGTCTGGAACGGAAGTTTGGCAGACGCCCCATGATTTTCATTACAAATGGCTTTGAAACTTATTTCTGGGACGATCAGACCAGCCCGAAGCGGCAGGTCAGCGGCATTTTCAGCAAAAATGACCTGCAAAAACTCATGAGCCGCCGGACAGAACGGCTGAAACTGGAAACAGTGCCCATCAGCGATAAAATCACCGACCGCTATTACCAGAAAGAAGCTATTCGTGCCGTCTGCGGACAGATCGAAAAGGGTTTTCGTAAGCATCTGCTGGTAATGGCAACAGGTACGGGCAAAACCAGAACGGCATCCAGCCTGACGGATGTGCTGAGCCGTGGCAAGTATGTGACGAATATCCTATTTTTGGCTGACCGTACCGCATTGGTGAAGCAGGCGAAGGACGATTTCAAAAACTATCTGCCGGATATGTCCCTGTGCAATCTCTGCACCAATAAGGATGACCGCAACGCCAGAATCGTCTTTTCCACCTATCCCACCATGCTTAACGCCATTGATGATACGAAAACAAAAGACGGACAGCGGCTCTTTACCCCTGCCCATTTTGACCTCATCATCATTGATGAAAGCCATAGAAGTATTTTCAAGAAGTATCGTGCCATTTTCCAGTACTTTGACGCCATTTTGGTGGGGCTGACGGCAACGCCAAAAACAGACGTAGACCGGAATACATACGATTTCTTTGAGATGGAGCATGGTGTGCCTACCTATGCCTATGACTATGAAACGGCAGTTTATCAGGATAAAGTGCTGGTGCCTTATTATAATTATGAGGTGAAAACCAAGTTTTTGGAGGAAGGCATTACTTACGACGATTTATCCGAAGAAGATAAGGCACGCTATGAAGATGATTTCACAGAGGACGGCGTCATGCCAGAATTTATCCCTTCTGCGGCATTGAACCAGTTTGTATTCAATGAAAAAACTGTGGATCAGGTGCTGCAGGATTTGATGGAACGGGGCATCCATGTGGCAGGCGGTGACAGGTTGGGGAAAACCATTATTTTTGCCCAGAATAAGCGTCATGCCCAGTTTATCGTGGATCGGTTCAACGCTCTGTATCCCCAGTATCATGGGAATTTTGCCCAGCGGGTAGTTTGTGATGATTCCTATGCTCAGACCGTCATAGAGGATTTCAAGATACCGGAAAAAGCGCCCCATATTGCTGTATCGGTGGATATGATGGATACGGGTATCGACGTGCCGGAATGCGTGAATCTGGTGTTTTTCAAGAAAGTCCGTTCCAAAGCCAAGTTCTGGCAGATGATTGGACGGGGCACACGGTTATGCAAGGGGCTGTCCTGTATCGACCAGATCGACGGGGAATATACGGATAAGCGGCGGTTTTTGATTTTCGATTACTGCGGCAATTTTGAATATTTCCGTCAGCATAAGGAAGGCTATGAAACCAGAGAAACTAAAACACTGTCAGAGAATATCTTTGGAAAACAGGTGCGGCTCATGATGGCGTTGCAGGAGAGTACCTTTGCGGATGGGGATTATCAGGTATGGCGGAAGGAATTGGCAGAAAACTGTCATGGACAGGTGGCGAATTTGAAACGGGAACTGATTGCCGTTAAGATGCGGCTGCGGTATGTGGAGAAATATCAAAAAGAGGATGCTTTTGCCTATATTGACGATTTGGACAAAGGGGAACTGGAACGAGAGATTGCACCGTTGGTTTTTCTGGATGATCCTGATGAATTTGCTAAGCGGTTTGATAATTTCATGTATGGGCTGATGCTGGCGCATCTGGAGCAGATGCCGTCCTTCAAGTATGCGAAGAAACAGCTTTGTGATATGGCGGCGCTGCTGGAAAAGAAGGTCACAATTCCGCAAATCAAGGAAAAACTGCCGCTGATTCGGGAAATTGGTACCGATGCTTTCTGGGAAGCTAAGGATTTGCTCTTGTTTGAAAAGGTGCGGAAGGAACTGCGGGATCTGATTCAATTTCTGGATGAAGGAGAGAAAAAGCACCAGATCATCACAAAACTGACAGACCCTGTCACAGAGCAGCAGGAAGGGGTACAAATGGAGGCAGCCTATGATTTTGAAGATTATCGGGCAAAGGTGAACCGATATGTCAATGACCATGGGGATACCCTAGCCATCCATAAGCTTACCCACAATATACCGCTGTCCCAAGGGGATTATCAGGAATTGGAGCGGATACTGACTAGTGAATTGGGCAGCAGAGAAGACTATGTACGGGAATTCGGAGATACGCCTTTTGGTCTTCTGATTCGAAAGATCGCAAAGCTGGATCATGAAGCGGCGATGGCGGCATTTTCCACATTTATCAACGATCAGTCTTTGAATCAGAAACAGATTGCTTTTGTTCATAAGGTGATCCAGCATATCGAATTGAACGGATACATGGAAAATCCTGCGGAACTGACAAAACCGCCTTTTGATAAGCCCATCAGTTTTCTCAAACTCTTTGACGCAAAGACTCGAAAAGAACTGGTGGATACCATCAATACAGTACGGGAAAATGCGGTGAAGGTATCCATGTAAGATTCAGATAATTTTATCATATTGTATACAATTTTTACATCAAAAAAACAGTTTCAACCCGAATAATAGGGATTTGAAGCTGTTTTTTTCATTATTCTGAAAAAAATTGAAAATCATGTGCATCAAACCCCTTCGTAGTGACCTGATATATGAAGGGTTATTTACCAAGAAAAAACCAACAGGCTTGGTTGCAGTATGTTCTAAAGCAATCAGATGGTTCGGGATTGTGTATTTTTCACAAACTATCAGAAATTTTGCAAAAACCTGCATAAAGTACCCTCTTAGTTCGGCTTATAAGTGAAGGGCTTTTTATTCGAACAACCATTTTGAAAAAAATGCACAAAATTTTCAAAATTGGTTGTAAAAGGGGTCGTTTTTTCGGCTTATAAGTGAGGGGGTTTTTCCATTTAAAAATTTTCTTCAAAAGTTTTCGGAAAAAGCAGGGCAAACACCCTCATTTTTCGGCTTATCAGTAAGAGGTTTTTTTCGTCCCTTCGATGCACCTTGAAAACTGCATACAGGCAATATAAATACATTACTCTGTTTCGCCCGAAAGGGAAAAGCAGCACCATACGGTGCGCCATGACGATGAACAGGATGTGAAGCAAGAATGATCCGAGCGATTTTTGCTGTATGGGTATGATCTTTTGGCAGGATCAAATGCCATGACCGAAACAGAGCCACAATGATACTTCTGCCGAGTCCCAGACATCGCAAGGACGGCAGCCTCCATGAAGGGGGAGGTGAAATGCCTATGTGTGCAGCCAGGCACAGTTTATATTGCTTTCTTTTATCTGTTTTCATCAGTGGTATGGCTGGTACTGTTGCTGAAAACAGATAAAAACAAAAGGAGGGAACGATATGATAGAAAAGAAAGAAACGAGAGAAGTATATTACGCTCTGTCCAGAAAACTGCTGGATCTGATGCTGCAAAGCGGCTATTTGGATCAGGAGGAGTACGAAAAAATCGACGCACTGAACCGGGAAACTTTTTCTCCGGAACTTGCCAAAGTATATGCGTAAAACCATAGATGTGTCAAAAAAGGTGTGGTATTGTGTTGTGCGAAAGGAGGAAACCTGATGGAAAAGAAGATCACAAAAATCGAACCGGTCAGAAAACAAGAGCAGCAGAACGCGCCCATGATGAAGCAAGTTTGTGCCTACTGCCGCGTCAGTACAGCATCAGGGGAACAGAAGCATTCTCTGGAAGCCCAGATGCGATATTACACAAAATTGATACAGGAAAAAGAACATTGGATATGGGCAGGGATTTATGCGGACGAAGCCTAAAGCGGTACAAAAATGACCCATCGGGAGCAGTTCCTGCAAATGATACAGGACTGCAAAAAGGGGAAGATCGATTTGATCCTGACAAAATCCATCACTCGCTTTGCCAGAAACACCGTGGACAGTATCAGTACCATTCGGATGCTGAAAGACATGGGTGTGGAAGTCTACTTCGAGAAAGAGAAAATCAGTACGTTTTCGGAGAAAAGTGAACAACTGTTGACCATACTCAGTTCCATTGCCCAAAGTGAAGCGGAAAGTATTTCTGCCAACAGCAAATGGGCAGTACAGCGGCGGTTTCAAAACGGCACTTATAAAATTTCAACACCTGCCTATGGCTACGAAAAAGACGAGAATGGAGAACTGGTGATAAAATCGGAAGAAGCAAAGGTGGTACGCAGGATTTTTGAGGCGTATCTGGGTGGCAAAGGTTGTTATACCATTGCCAAAGAATTGCAGGCAGAAGGCATCCCTACCATACGGAACAAGGGAAAATGGCATGAAGTTGTGGTACAGGAGATCCTCTTAAATCCCGTCTACGAAGGGAATCTACTCTATCAAAAGACATACAGCACCTCTTGTCTGCCCTTTACACGAAAACGCAATCATGGCACATATCCCAAATATCTGATTACGGAAAACCATCCGCCCATCATTACCAAGGAAGAAGCAGAAGCTGTGCGTCAGATTTATGAATACCGCAGCCAGTCAGCCAAAAACAAGGCATCCTCCCTAAACCGATATGTGTTCAGTGGTCGTATCCGTTGCGGCGTATGCGGAAGCACCTTTCGCAGACAGAAAATTTATATCGGAAAGCCTTATGAAGCAGTCCAGTGGTGCTGTAAAGGGCATTTGCAGGATATGACAAAGTGCGATCAGAAAGCTGTTCGGGAGGAGGTCATCCAAGAAGCCTTTGTGCATCTGTGGAACCGTCTGGCAGGAGCTTATGAAGAAATCTTCCTCCCCCTTCTGTCTGCCCTGAAAGCAGCGCCAGAGGATGGGGAAAGAGAACAGGAACAATGGAAAAATAGAATACAGGAAATCCAATGGCAGTGTCAGATGCTTCAGAAAGTTCTTTCGGAAGGGAGCATGGACGCTGCCATTTTTATAGAGAAGCGAAATGCACTGGAGCAGGAGTTGGAAACAGCCCGACGAAACCTGAGAAAATTGCAGGATAAAGGGGTCTTTGAGGAAGAAATCGCCCAGACAGAATACCTGATAGCGGTCTTTCAGCTGCGTCCTAAGGTCATGGAAACATTTCAGGAAGAAGCCTTCACGCTGATCGTGGAGCAGGTGACAGTATATGAAAATCACTTGGAGTTTCAATTAAAAAATGGATTGATATTGACAGAAACTTATGGAAAGGAGCGTTGATGGATGCAAAGACATATCCCCTTGGGCTATTGCGTGGCGCAGGGAAAAGCGCAGATAGACCCGGAAACCAGTCAGGTGGTGCAAGACATCTATAAGGCTTATGACAATGGGGCATCCTGCAATGCTATTGCTAAGGACTTGACGGCAAAAGGCATACGGACGGCGAATCAGAAAGCAGTCTGGCATTGCTGTATGGTGGGAAAAATACTGGAAAATCAAAAATATCTGGGGGATGGTTTCTATCCCAAAATGATAGAGGAAGCCTTGTTTCAGAGAGTGCAGAACAGAAGAAAGGAACAGGCAGAAAAGCTGGGAAAAACAAACACCCTAAACGGGCATAACAACAGGACTTTGTGGAATGAACTCCTGATTTGTGGACAATGCGGCGGTGTGTATTGGCAGTGTGTGGATAAACAACAGGAAAAATGGTGGAAATGCAAAAAGGATGCCCATAAAAAGGGGACGGGCTGTGACAATCTTTCTTTGACACAGGTACAGCTGGAAGATGGGTTCCTGCGTGTCCTACAGGAAGTCAATGAGCATCCTGCCTGCCTGATTCAAAGAAAATCCAAAAGGGAAAGAAAACAAAGTCTTTTGGAAATTCGGCTGACAAAGAAAATCCAAAACCTGTTCATGTCACCATGCTGCGATACAAAAAGATTAAAAGAACTGGCGTATGAAAGAGCGGTGGAACAGTATCAACATACGGTCGTTGATGACAGTGATTTTCAGACGGAAAAACTGCTGTATCTTCTGAGCAATATACCGGTTCCAACGAAGTTTGACAGTCATCTTCTGGCAGAAACAATGAGAAAAGTCGTTGTTGCCAAGGAAGGATATCTGGAGTTTCATTTCAAAAATGGGTATCAGAGAAAAATATGGATAAAGGAGGAATGAGCGATGCTGCAGACCATAAAAAAGAATATTTCCGTGATTCCGGCGGTACCTGCCCATGCGGCAGAAGGAAGCCAGCAGACCAAACTGCTTCGAGTAGCCGCTTACTGCCGTGTCAGCACCTTACAGGAACAACAGGAAAGCAGTTATGAAGCACAGGTAAACCACTATCAGGAAAAGATACAGAATCACCCTGGCTGGAAATTGGCTGGCATTTACGCCGATGATGGGAAAAGCGCCACCAGTACCAAAAAACGTCTGGATTTTCAGGCAATGATCGAGGATTGTATGGCAGGAAAAATCGATATGGTACTGACAAAGTCCATCAGTCGCTTTGCCAGAAATACAGTGGACGCCCTGACCAATATCAGAAAACTGAAAGAAAAGAATATCCCTGTTATATTCGAGAAAGAAAGCATCAATACCATGGAGGGCAGCGGAGAATTGCTCTTGACTATATTAAGCAGTCAGGCACAGGAAGAAAGCCGGAACATCAGCGAAAACTGTCATTGGGGTATTGTGCGGAAGTTTGAGGAAGGAAAGGTCATGGTGAACCACAGCAGATTTCTGGGCTATACGAAAGATAAAGACGGAAATCTTGTGATCGTGCCGGAAGAAGCGCAGCTAGTGCGGCGGATTTATAAGCTATATCTGGAAGGCAACAGCAGTTACCGCATCAAACGGATTCTGGAAGCTGAGGGCATTCCTACGGTAACAGGAAAAAAGACATGGAGCGCCACCACCATTGACCGGATGCTTTCCAATGAGAAATATATGGGGGATGCCCTCCTGCAGAAAACATATACGGTGGATTTCCTGACGAAAAAGAAAGTGAAAAATAACGGGATCGTACCCCAGTATTACATAGAGAATGACCATGAAGCCATTATCCCCAAAGAACTGTTTTATCGTGTGCAGGAGGAAAAAGCCAGAAGGGCTGCTATCTATAAACCGGCTGTCAAAAGAAAAAATGGACTGCAAAAAGGGAAATACAGCGGGAAATACGTTCTGTCTGATCTTCTCTACTGTGGAGAATGCGGACAGCCTTACCGCAGACAGGTCTGGTCAAAGTATGGCGTAAAGCAGGCGGTTTGGCGATGTGACAATCGGCTGAAAAACGGAAAAAAGAGGTGTAAGTATTCTCCCACACTGAAAGAAAAGACACTGCATACTGCCATTATGACTGCCATCAACAGTGTGGCAGAGGATCAGGGGAGGTTTGTGCAGGCGTTTCGGGAAAATGTCCTGCAGGTCATTGGAAGTTATGAGGCTTCGGAAAAAGAAACGGAAATCCTTAAACAGATAGAAGCCTGTCAGAAAAAGCTGATGGAGCTTATGGAAACCGGGATGAAAGATGGACAAGAGGATTTTGAACAGGAATATGAAAAGATCATGAGGAGACTGAAAGAACTGCAAAAAGCCAGAGTACAGACCGCAAAAGAAAACAGACTAGCGGAATGCTGTCAGCAAAGAGCAGAAGATCTGGAACAGTATGTGAGAAAAACAAGCTGGTTACGGCGGGAGTTTGATGAGGAATTGGCGCGTAGGCTCATTCGAGTGATTAAGGTGGTCAATGAAAATAAACTGGAGATACAGTTTCATTCGGGGATTGTACTGGTACAGCGGATGGATTTTGAGGAGTGATGGGGAGGTGGAAGGTGGAAAATGTTGAAGACATTTTGAGAATGATAGGTTTTTAGGCGGTGGGAATGGAGAATCCCACTGCCTTTTTGTGTTGATGAGAGAAGTAAAAGGAATGTGTTTCTCTAAAAAATTTAGAAACATTGAGATCCTATGAGACTTTTTTTTCGTTATACTCTGGAAAATAAATCATAGAAAGGATAATATGTATGAGTAAAGAGCTAATAGGAAAAAATGGAAAAATCGTAGGATCAGCAGCTTATTTTCAAGAAATGAATCGAAACTGTAAGATAACAGAAGTGATGAAAGTCCCAAAGGAATATCAATATTTTGATGGATGTAAAGAACTTGCGCGTAGCTGCAAAGAGATTGTTTCTGTGATATATCAAGATGTAAAAAAATGTGCAGACATTTTGGCTTTTCTTCCTGAAAAAGATCGGCAGGAAACTGCAGAATTGGCAAAGGCGATAGGAGAAATTTCACGGCAATGGGGCAGTGCCAGTGGCGATGTGAACCAAATTGTTTCCCTTGTTTTGCTGTCTGCAAGTGCATCCAAAAGAAAATCATCTGAAAGTATGGGGATGATCGAAAAAACAGAACGAAAGCTACGAAGTACAACTGGAAGTAGTTTTTCTATGTCGGAAAAGATAAATCTTTTGCAAAAAGCAGTAAGTGGTACGGTCTATCAAGCGGCATCAAATGATGCAAAAAAATTGGAGTTTCTCATGTCTATAGAACAGGGAAAAGGAAAAGGGTTTTTACAGGATGTTTTGCATTATTATGATTATTTGAACCATCAGCGCAATTATGTTGGCAAAAATGGAAAGGTTGTTTGCAGCAGAGAATACAATCAGGAGATGCAGAAAAAAGTTTTTTTCAGAGGCTTTCCACGAGTTTATTCTTATGGGCATCCGAAAAAATATGTTTCAGAAATTCAGAATATGCTGAAAAAAGTATGCGATGAACTTTCTAATGATTTGGATCAAGGAGACAGAAATAAAGATTATATCCTTGATGAAAATGGAAAAATTTGCTTTACAGCTATAGAACAATGTGGAAAAGCAGGGATATCCTGTGCTGGTTTAAAAAATAAAGTGGAAAAACTGATGTGGTTTGTAGGTGGAAACCAACAAAAAATTTTGACTTTACAAAGAAATATAAATGCATTAGGGATCAGAGGTACACATGGATGGCTGAAAGAGGATGGGGTTTTCGGAGAGGAAACGCTTAGTGCGTGGAATGAATTGTTAAAGGCTCTGGTGTCAGGTTCTGTGCCTGTGTTGACTTATATTGATGTATTGCAGAGTGATTTAACAGGGGTAACACATGAGGTTGTAACAAGAGATATTCGCAAAGCAAAAACCAAAGATCCAATGCTGAAAAATTTGCCAGATAAGAATGATTATTCCATTTTGTTCTATACAAAGGATGGAAAAAAGAAAAGGGCATTTATGTTGGATAAACCGCATATTGAAGATGGAAAGAGTTTACCGTTTCATATTAATTATGATGTTGACAAACCGGAGTTTTTGAAAAAGTATCTAAATCACAAACCTATATCGGAAGCCATGTATATGAGATTTAAAAACTTTACAGAAGTAGGCAAAGTTGTACATATGGGTGGGAAAATTCTATTGGTGGCAGGTATCCTGTTGGATACTTTAGAATTAGGAAACGCTGTGATAGATGATTTAAATGATGCAGATCAAAAGCTCGGTAAAAAAACAGGTATGTCAGTAGCGAGAATAGGTAGTCGCTGGGCGGGAGCTGCTATCGGTGCAAAAGCAGGGGCAATGACAGGAGCATGGATAGGCTCTTTCGCACCTGGACCAGGAACAGCAGTTGGTGGTATACTGCTTGGTCTTGCAGGTGGAATTGCAGGAGCAATTGGTGGAGAAGAATTTATAAATTGGATATTTGATATTACGAATTTAGAAGAATAAGGTGATGGTATGCTTTTTTTCGGAAAAAAGAAGAAAGAGGAACTAGCGGTAAAGCCATATGAGATTTATATAGAGCAGAAAGAAGAACATATAAAATATTGTTTTTCTTATTGGTCTCAGGATGATCCTTTGGAGGATTATCTAAAAATGGCTTTTGAAATTTTGGAAACACTGTTGCAGGGATATTGGCTTTTCATTTGCAGAGTGGAATGTGACGCTGAAAAACAGAAAAAGGCATTGGAATATATGAACCGTTTTACAAACATCGATTATATTTATGATGAACATATCATTGTGGAAAGACAGAGCACATTTCGTTCTCGTTTGCTTGGGGTTTATTTTCAAAGGGAAAAGGAATATGGCGCAGAACATGACTTCAGGTCGTTTACCATAGACGGGTTTCAAAAGGATATGGAAATGAAAAAAACGGCAGCAGAACAATATGATTTTCTTTTGAAAAATCAGGGAGATATCTGGGTTGGTTACGAAGAATTGTTTGAAGGACCTACCATGGAGTTGGAGATAAAAAATGGACTTTTTGATATGGAAAAGCTGCTGAAGCTGTCCATAACTGTATGTAAAAAATATGGCAAAGAAACAAAAGTAATTTATGGCAGTGAGCAAAAGGGGCAAGAAGCGCTTATGGGTGATGAGTGATGAGAAAACTCACAAATTTATTTCAGAAAAAGCAAAAACAAGAAAAGCTGCCGGAGGATATCTTTTTCAGTCCACGTTGTGTATATTACGAATCAGATATGGATGGAATCAACAGTGGACAGGTTCAGGTGTTTACGCTGTATCCCAGCCTTTATATGGAAGAATCGGATGATGATTTTTGGAAGCTTTGCAATGGAATTTTACATGGACTGCTGCAAAACAGAAATGTGTTGATAGCAGTGAAAATCATAGACAGCAGTCCGGAAACGAAAAAAACAGTACTTAGGAAACTGACAGAATGGAAAAATACAAATCAGGAAGCTGTCATTCTGGAGTATGATGAGGGGTATGATATAATATGCAGAGCAGACAAGATGATTTTTGATTTCAAACAATTTGAAGAAGATTGTATGGAGTTGTGTGACTATAAAATATATGGTTATTCCGAAAAGATGGAATGTCTGTATCAGGAACAGGCAAAACAGCTGATTACACACTATCAGTACGATATTTATTTGTATTATCATAAATATCCGGATTATCTGGAAATCAGAGTGAAAAACAATCAAAAGGCAAAGGATTTGCTCGATGTCATCAGCGGGGTATGCAAGGAAAACCATAGGCGGTTGTTTGTGGAGTATGAAGGATGATGCTGAGTATGCAAACGTAAAATTCGGTTATTATATAAATAAAATATGTAATTCTATTTAAAAACTATTATATTTACGAAAAAATCGTAAATAAATTGACTTTTAGGTATAATTGATATACGATAAAAATAGAAATGTATTGTTTTGGGGGTGAAAAACTAATGTTATTAATGTTTAAAGTGAAAAACTATACTTCATTTAAAAATGAAGCTATATTGGATATGAGAGCAACTGCATATGTACAGCATCCTACACATGTAATGCAAGTAAATGACAAACTAGGGCTGCTAAAAACAACTGCTTTGTATGGAGCTAATGCTTCAGGAAAGTCTAATCTAATCTCGGCAATGTTCTTTTTTGAACAATATATTTTTTCTCAGTTTATTAACAAAAATGAGAATCAGGATTTTGAATCTAACAAAATTGGTGTAAAAATGAAATTAGAACCATTTAGTTTATCAAATGAAACAAACGATGCTTCTGAGTTTGATATTATATTTTTGCATAATAATAAGCAGATACAGTATGGTTTTGAATGCACATCTAAGGAGGTTTTAACTGAATGGTTATATATTAACGACAAAAAGGTCTTTGAACGTACTGGTATAGAACTTTCTTTTGGCAGTAAATATCAAAAAATGTTGGGAGCTTACAAAAAGTTGCCAGCTGAGAGACTTTATATAGCTGTACTTGAATATTTTCTAGATGAAGAAGGAAAAAAAGTAATACTAGATGATTTTATTTCTTTCTTTAACAAGGAATACAATGTATTTACAGAAATTCTTTTTGAATCTACAGTAAAAGGTCTAGCGGGAATGGTTGGACTTTCAAAAAAACTTGTTAGTAATAAGGGATATAGAAACAAAGTAGAGCAGTATCTTCGTTTAGTTGATGTTGGAATCAAACGCTTAGATGTACAAACGGAGACGATTTTTGATGAGCGTACGGGTAAAAAAAAGAAAGAAAAAGTTATTCGTACCGTACACGATATTTATGATGAAACAGGAAATGTGGTTGGAGAAAAACTTTTTGATTTGCATCAGGAATCTACAGGCACACTTCGCTTTTTGGCATATATTCAAAATGTCATTGAAATGATTTCAAAGGGTGGTGTGTTTATTGTAGATGAAATGTCTGCAAGGCTACACCCGTTATTAACTAAATTGATTGTAGATATATTCTGTTCAAGTCAAAATACAAAAGCACAGTTGATTTTTACTACCCATGATATTTCACTTCTAAATAATAATCAATTTCGACGAGATGAGGTAGTATTTATAGATAAAAATGAACGTGGAGAATCTAGTTTATATGCTCTTTCTGATTTGAAAGTACGAGAGGATGCAACTTTTAATAAGGACTATCTTCAAGGAAAATATGGAGCTATTCCGATCTTTCATTATGATGATATTATGGGTGGTGGGTTGAATGGGTAGAACACAATTATCACCACAACGTCTTTTGGAAACAAAGCATACTAATTTGGGACGTATCATTATTTTTTGCGAAGGAAAAACAGAGAAATATTATTTTGATTATTTTGCAGAGATCATTAAGAAAAATAAGTACACTGATGTAGAGGTCGTTCTGGAAGCGGCAAATGGAAATGCACAGACTGTTCTAAATTTTGCAAATAAATTTATGGAAAGTGAGGAAAATAATCAGAAATTTAGTAATTATGGTAAATATCTAGCATTTGATTGTGATGATCCACCAGATATTCAAGCTGTAATATTGGCAGCAACAGAATATGAATTGTTGATTTCTAACCATTTATTTGAAACATGGTTGCTTATGCATTTTGAGGATGTGGATGAAAAGATATCAAAGAGAGAAATTTACAGGCGTTTATCGTCTCATTTGCATGATAATTATTCTAAAGGGCATAAGGGGAAAACGCGTGAAATAGTTCAAAACGGTGATATAGAAAAAGCTATCGATAATGCTAGAAAACTGGAAAATCAGTATTTTGATGAGGGGAAAAATATATTCACGGACATTAAAGATATGAATCCATTTACAAATGTTTATAAATTGATTGAACAGTTTATGGTTGAAATATCGTAATTTTAAAGAAAAGAAGTATGTGATTCTACGAATGGATTCAAACAATAAACAATGATATTTTACGGCATCCAGATGATAAGCCGATAATTGGTTTTGGACTATAGTCAATAAAAAAGACACGATTTTTAAATATATTTTCTGGGAACGGCTAG
>ENA-OPRR01001547-OPRR01001547.1-human-gut-metagenome-genome-assembly--contig:-NODE-1547-length-18576-cov-6.124291_pt1 | contig 18576 bp, 15 predicted proteins | sample MGYA00241796_ERZ501883 | MGnify/ENA primary metagenome ERZ501883 (study PRJEB25962, sample SAMEA2042406) | human gut metagenome | biome: human gut; feature: human-associated habitat; material: faeces...
CGTACTCACGACGCACGATGTGGCCCGGGCCCTTCGGGGCGACCATGAAGACCGGATGGTCCTCGGACGGCTTGATGTAGCCGTAGTGGATGTTGAAGCCATGAGCGAAGGCCAGAGCAGCGCCCGGCTTCAGGTTCGGCTCGACGTCCTTCTTGTACACGGCGGCCTGGTACTGGTCAGGCAGCAGGATCATCACCACGTCGGCTTCGGCAACGGCCTCGGCAACAGGCTTGACCTCAAGGCCCTGCTCCTTGGCATACTCCACGGACTTGGAGGTAGGACGCAGGCCGACGACGACGTCGACACCGGAATCGCGCAGGTTCAGCGCATGGGCGTGGCCCTGGGAACCGTAACCGAGGATGGCCACCTTCTTGCCATCGAACACGGACAGATCGGCGTCCTTTTCGTACCAGATAGTTGCTGCCATAATTGGCGCTCCTTTATTGTTTTTTGCGATTCGGAACTTGCTTTTTCCGAACAAACTCGCTATTTTCTATTCTTTTTTCGGTTGTTATCACGGCGAGTGATTCCTAGGATGTTGCTCCCCCCGGATTGTGTCCGAGGAACCACTCCGCCTCTCCTGCGGAACTGTTCTAGTACCGCTTTCTTTATGATGTCTGTTGGCGTTCACATAGTGGCTATATTCACGTCAAACGTTTTTTCTAAGGCTCCGAGCCACCCCAAGCGAAGCAGCCCGGCAAGCCGGTCGGCGTCACTTGGTGAAGTCGACGTTCTTCGTTTCCTTGCAGCTCAACACCGCGATGAGGCAGCACAGGGCCATCACACCGAGGTACAGGCCCACGGAATGCACGCCCCAATGATGGGACAGCCAAGTGGCGATGGTCGGCACGAAGGCCGCGCCGACGATGGCAGCCAGGTTGTAGCCGATGCCGGAGCCGGAGTAACGCACGTTCGCGTCGAACAGTTCCGGCAGGAAGGCGCCGATCGGACCGAACGCGGTACCCATCAGAGCGAAGCCGATGCACAGGAACAGCAGGTTGGTGGCGAAGTTGCGCTGACCGACGACCGCCGGATCAAGCAGGAACGGGAACAGCAGGGCGAAGGCGATGAGGCAGCAGGAGGAGATGATGATCACGCGCTTGCGGCCGAACTTGTCGGCGTTCACGCAGGAGATCACGATGAACGCGGCGAATACGCAGACGGCGATCATCAGCATCAGCAGATACTCCTGGTTGCTGAAGCCCAGGTTGCCACCACCCTGCTCGACGGTCTTGGTGCCCCAAGCGAGGGACCAGGTTGCCAGCGTGTAGAACAGCGTGTAGGTGACGGCCACCAGGAACGTGGCCTGGATGACTTCCTTCCAGCTCTTCTTGAACACTTCGGTAAGCGGGGACTTGACGACCTTCTTCTGCTCCTGGGCCATACGGAAGATCGGGGTCTCCTCCATCTGGACGCGGACGACGAGGCCGACGATCACGAGGATGGAGGACAGCAGGAACGGCACGCGCCAGCCCCAGGCAAGCATCGCGTCATTGTCGTTGAAGGTCTCCAGCAGGAAGTAGGTGCCGTTCGACAGGAAGAAGCCGATCGGGGCGCCCAGCTCCGGGAAGGAGCCGTACAGCGCGCGCTTGTCTTCCGGAGCGTTCTCGGTGGCCACCAACGCGGCGCCGGACCATTCGCCGCCAAGTCCGATGCCCTGCACGAAGCGACATAGGCACAGCACGGCGACGGCCGCGACACCCCATTGGTTGTAGGTCGGCAGGCAGCCGATCAGGAAGGTGGCAATGCCCATGGTGAGCAGGGAGACCACCAGCGTGGTCTTGCGGCCCATACGGTCGCCGAAGTGGCCGAACACCAACGAGCCCAGCGGACGGGCGATGAACGCGATGGCGAAGGTCAGCAGGCTGGCCAGCAGCGCGACGGTCGGATTGGTGGTGTCTCCGAAGAACACCTTCGGGAAATAATTCGCAGCGGCGGTGCCGTATGCGTAAAAGTCGTAGAACTCGATGGCGGTGCCGACCATGGATGCTGCGATCACGGTTTTGACCGAATCGCGGACCATCGCCTGCGCTTTGCCAGCGGCCGCTTCGACTGTACTCATTGATGTACTCCCTGTACGTCCTGTTACCGGTTCCCAACTTCCGCCGATAACGATGTTGTTTGTAGTTTTTCTGTTTTCTGTTGTGCGCTATGCCGGCCGGCTTCAAAAGGTTTTCGCTGCGTCTGCCTTGTGGGCTGCAACAAAAATGGCCCCGCATTATGCAGGGCCATCAACGTGTGTGCTACGCGCGCCTCAAACCCTGCCTTCGTTGGCGAGGGATTGAAGCCGCAATGCTCGAATCAGTCCGCCAACGAAAGCGGAATAATAATTCGTGCGGACAGCAGTACGTGTGCGACCATTCCGTTCATCGTGGCGAACCTCCTTTCGCAAAGTCATTTCCCCGGGCGGGATTTCCGCTCGAACTAAGCCGTAAACATAGGCGCGTCCATCTCCCCTATCCACTAAAGGTTCACTATGTGGACGCGCCGTTTCGCTTTATTTTCCAATCATTGGCGATCTAGCACCGTCATAGTCGCCGTCATTGTTGCGATTTCAACCGCAATGTCAGCAGACCCGCCAACAGCATCGAAACAGTGGCGACAGCGAAGATCAGCACGGTGGCACCGGTCGCCACAATCACCGCGGCGCAGGCAGCGACGCCCAGTATCGTGCCGAACGTATTGGCCAGACTATAAGCGGCAAGCGATCGGCCCACGGAACGCACATCCGGCAGCATCGCAAGATCCAAGCTTTGGCTGGCGCCATCGAACACCACGTATGCGAAGCCGGCAAGCAGGGCGTACAGCGCAACCGCCAGGAAACCGTCGTCCATCAGCAACGGCAGCAGCGCAGCGACCATGAACAACACGGCGGACGCGACGGCCGGAATACGCAGATCGCCAAACAGGCTGACGATGCGGCCAAGCAGCAACGCCGCAATCAAAGCACCGACAAACGTGCAGATGGCCATGACCACAACCACCGATCCGGCACCGGCAATGCCGAACAAACCGGCCTCATCGGTATTGCCGACGATATTCGGCGCCAGATACCACTGATATACGGCGATTCCGGCTGTGGCCGCAACGGCGAACATGCGGGCCGCGAATGCCACAGAAAACTTCGGCGCGTTCTGCGGCGGACGGTATTGCGAGAAGAAATCGCCTTTCTCAACATCCCTACGCGGCAGGTAGCTGCTGGCCCCTTCGAACGGCAGTACCAACAGCGTAACGACGGCCGCGACGACAAGCCAACCCGCGAATACCAGCATCGCGAAACCCGTAGTGCCATCCCAACCTTCGCCACCGGCATGCGGCGTCAGCGCAACAGCCACGGCGACGCCGACCAGCTGGCCAAGCGCCAGCCCCTTGCCGTGCCACGAATCGGCGCGGTCGCGGAACTTGTCAGGCACACGTTCGCCGAACGCGGCGGCGAACGGTATGGCCGCCATCGCATACGCGGCCTGCGTGGCCAGCCAGAAGAACACGGCCCACGGGAGAAAATCACATGCGGAAAGAATCGCCATGCAGATAGCCGCCAATACGCTGCCGCTGACGATCCATGGCGTACGGCGCCCGAACCGGCAGTAGGAATGGTCGGAACCGACGGCGATGCATGCGTTCAGCAGGAACGTCATGATGGCACCTGCGATGACGAGCATCGCCAAATCCGTGACGCGGTTGATTCCCGACAAACGGCTGACGGTTTGCGGAATGAGCACCGTGTTGAACGCCGCCATCGGAGCGGACAGCAGCATTGAGCCAAGCGCAAAACCCGCAACGAGCCGGTTGGCCTGCATTGCGGTCGGCCTGGTGCCGTCCGGAGCGGTCATCGGGTCGCGCAGGTCGAGGAAGGACGATTCGAGGTTCGGCACAGCCACGTCAAGATGCGCGGCCGCGGTTAGGGGCGCTCCACCTTCCGATGCGATGCGCGCGGCCTGGGTTTCCGGACGCTCGTTGGACGCTTCCGGAATACGCGGATGCTGCTGCACCGACAGCCGGCGCATGGCCGCCTTCGCTTCGGGAGTCAGGGTCTTCTCATAATCGGGGCGATCGTCGATGCCCGGGCGGATGAACACCTGGCCGGGCAGCGGCTGCGGTTTGAATTCGTTATTCTGATTGTCTTCGGTCATATCTGCTGTTTTCTTGGCTTATCGCGTTTTCTGCTTGTCGCGTTTCATGTGCTTCGATACTCCACGCATGCGCCCGCCCGCTACGAGCGACACATACGAAAATCGCCCGGACGCATTGCTTCAGCGCATTCGGGCGATTCTTCAACGCAACTTACGATACCAACACGTGCGGCCACTGCCGTCCGCCCGACGGACCGGGTGCGACGGACCGGGTGCGCGACCGCAAGGTGGAACGCAATCGCAAGGCCGTACGTAACCGCAAGAAAATACGTAATCGCAAGAAATTTTCCGTCAGGCGACGACAGGCGGATTGGCGATCAGATCGTCCGAACGGTGGTCTCCCGCGGAATCCTCCCATTCCAACATGGCGACCGGCGTAGTGTTGTCCACACCGAGACCGCGCTTCGGCTCGAACGTCAGCGTGGCCTGGCTGGTTTCGCCGCGCCAGGTGAAGCTGATGGACGTGTCGTCATCGGTGGTGTACGAGAACGTGCCGTCGAACGCGTCGAGCTCGTTGCGGAACTTCGCGAGCGCGTTCAGGGCCTTAACGACCGGACGCTTGAGATTCTCGTCGATTTCCGCGGTGGAGTAGTAGTGACGATTGATGTCGCGGCCGTTGTTGGTCTTGCGCAGCAGCTCCATGTCGTTCCTGCCGGCGAGCGCGCCGACATAGTAGACCTGCGGCACGCCGGGCAGGAAGAACTGCACCGCGCGGGCGGCGATGTAGTGCTGGTCGTTGCACCCGAGCGCCGAATAGTAGGTGCTGTTGACCTGGTAGAGGTCGAGATTGGATGCGGCGGCGCCAGTGGCTGCCTGGGATTCGCCGTGGGTGTTGGCGTGGATGGTGTTGACGAGGTTGTCCACGTCCTCATCCGGCACGAGACCCTTGAGCGAGCGGTCGAGCTGGTCGGAGCCGATGTCGATCACGCCGATGCCGTCGTGCGTGTCGAGCACGGTGACGGCGTTGTTCGGGCGTATGTCGGTCCAGTGGGCGACGGGCTCGACGTGGCCGGTGCTCAGCGCGTGCAGCAGCAGCGGAGGCAGGGCGAAGTCGTAGACGCGGTCCACCTTGGATGCGATTTCGACCTGCTTCTTGTAGTAGGAGTGCACTTCGATGAGGATTTCCAGACCGCGCTTGACGCCTTCCTCACGCAGACGGGAGATCAGCTTGAAGGTCTTCGGGGTCATGAAGCAGCTGGTGCCGGCCTCCTTGGCGCCATAGCCGACGGCGTCGAGGCGGATGTAGCTGACGTGGGAGGCGGCCATCTGGTCGAAAATCGACATGAGGTATTCCCAACCCTTGTCGGAATCGGTGTCGATGTCCACCTGCTGCGGGGTGAAGCTCACCCAGACCAAGCGCGTCTTGCCGGCGAACTTGTAGTGGGTGAACGGCAGGCCCGGACGCGGACGGTAGATGCCGGCCAGATCCTCTTCGGTGGCGCCGTTCGGGAACACGGAGCTCATGGTGAGGAACATCGGATAGTATTCGGACTCCTCGCCCTTGGCCAGCACGTCTTGGAACTGCTTGGATTCCCAGCTCATGTGGTTGACGATGGCGTCGACCATGATGTCGTGGGTCTTGGAGAGTTCGGCGACGTCGTCCCAGCTGCCGAGACGTTCGTCGACCTTGGTGTGGTCGATCGGGTCGAAGCCCGCGTCGGCGCCGTCGAACGGGGTGAAGAACGGCAGGATGTGAACGCCGTCGTACACGCCGTCGAAGCGGGTGCGCAGAATGTCGGTCATCGACTTGATGGTGCCGTCGCCAAGGCGGTCGGCGTAAGTGATGAGCTGCACCTTGTTTTTCATGGAGCCTCCTTCGGTTCCAAAAAGTCGTTGCGAGATTCTTTGCGGGAGTCCTTACGGCCATTCCCACGGTTGTGTCGAACCGGTTCGATATTACCGCAAAATGGGGCTCGACACCAAAACCGCAACCGGTGTTCGGGCGTGTCGAACCGGCTTTCGGCCGAATCGCGGCGCATGTCTCCGGCGCCCGATTCGAAAGCGACGGACATGCGGGGGCAGCCGCGAGCGCAGGGCCCTCAGCCTTGGGCACAGGACTTCAGCTGCGGGCGCAGTCCGTAAGCTGGCCGACCTGCTTAAAGTAACGGTCGGGTTCGAGGCCGTCGACGGTCGCCACGTTCGTCATATGCACGCCGTCGAGGCCGCCGTATTCGACGATCACGTCCAGCACGTCCGCCTTGAGTTCGTCGGGGGACTCGTCCACATAGCGGCGCCCGAATCCGGCCAGGTCGCGGTACGCCACATGCGCCCCGACCATTACCCCCCGCGACGCCGTGTATGACAACGTTCTCAGCATGACGGACGGGTCGCCCGCATGGAAGCCGCACGCCACGTTCGCGCTGGAAACCACGTCGAGCAGCGCCTCGTCGTCGCCGAGCGTCCAACGACCGAAGCTTTCGCCCATATCGCTGTTCATATCGATTCGCATAGCCGTCTGCTTTCCGTCTGTTTCCTGCACAGCCATCGTTTCCATTCCTTCCGTCGCCTTTCCGTCGTTCTACCGTCGCAGCGTTCTTCAGCCGCGACGTCCCTTCTGCCGCAGTCGCCGCAGCACGCATCTCATGCCACGCATCGACACGACCATCGTCGAATGGAACGCGCCGGCCGAACGGCACTCGATCGACGTGTCGTACATCGGCACGTTGCGGCCTGCCGTGATGTGCCGCACCGGCACGCCCGGCTCCATCACTTCCAGCAGCGGGCAGGGTTTGGGATTGCGCTGCGCGAACAGCAGAAAATCGAATGCCTGCTCCTTGGGCAGAATCATCAGATTCGCCTGCGCGTAGCCTTGCGCGATGCCGCAGGTCGGGCGGACCAGGCCGTCACGGAACGCGGCGCGCGCCTGTTCGGGCGTGCTCGCCGCGCCAAGTTCGGTTGTTCCCATATCGGACATCCCATCCACCATTGCGCTTACCTTTCCCGTCGGCCGCCGTCCGGCCTTTTCCGAACGAACTGCCGACGAACTCCGAAATCCGATTCCGCAGAAACGGACGTTCAGAGTCGCTTTCCCTCACCTTGGTCGCCGAACGTTACGGGAGCCGCGCGATTCATGACGCGTATGTTTCCGCATTGCAAATTGGCGGTGCCAAGTGGAAACAAACCATGGTTAGGTTGGACGCCGAAGACGCACGCGAACGCTGACGCAACACAACAGCGCAACAGCAATAAAGCGGCAATCAAAAGACGCGGAGCGCGGAAGAGAGGTTCCCATGAGTTCGATCGTTCTGGCAGTCGGTAACGGCAAGACGCTATTCGGAGGCGCAGGCGTGGCGCCCGACGCGGATCTGGTTCGTTTCGTCGATCCGGAAAGCCCCATCATCAACGCGTTCGATTTGTGCGCGCTGCGTGGCGACGGCATTTTCGAAGCGACCACGGTATGGAAGGGTTTCCCGGTCTCGCTGGAGAACCATCTGAAGCGTCTCGCCAATTCCGCCCGTCTGGTGGACATGCCCGAGCCGAACATTCCCGCGCTCACCCGCGCGGTCCAGCTGGTCATCGACCAGTACGACGATCCGGAACCCGGTCCGATGCTGCGCATCATCGTCTCCCGTGGTCTCGATCCGGACACCGGCGTGGGCAAGGCGGCCGACCGCACGCCGACCGTCTACATCTTCCTTGACGCGAAGGGCACGCTGCATTCGCTCGAACCGATCACCATGGCTTCAATGACGCGCGGCTATCCGTCGGACATCACCGCACGCGCCCCTTGGCTGCTCAACGGTGCGAAGACGCTGAGCTACGCGTTCAACTGCGCCGTGCACCGCGAATGCGCCCGCCGTGGCGTCGGCGACGCGATTCTGTTCACGGAGGACGGCTACACGATGGAATGCCCGAATTCGTCGATTGTGGCACGCTATGGCGATACGTTCGTCACACCCGACCCGCGCATCGGTATTCTGAATGGCACATCACAGCGCGAAATGTTCGCCTGGGCGCTTGAAGAAGGCAAGAAGGCGGAATACCGCAAGCTGCCGATCGCCGAACTACGCGAAGCGGACAGCCTGTACATGACGCACGGAGGGTGGTCCATTCCGATCAGCGAGATCGATGGACGCGCGCTTGCCGTGGATGCAGCGGAGATTCAGGCGATCAACGATGCGATCCATTCGGGCCGCACGCACGAGGACGCGTTGAAGATCGGTCCGACCGGCGATTACGAATAAGGCGAAACGACCCGCTTAGCAGGTAAAACGGCCCGTCCAATGATGGGCGATACGGCCCGCTTAGCGGGTGGTATCGCCCAGTTTGAGCGTCACGGGAATCAGCACGTCCGGCTCGTACGGCTTGCGTCCCGTGGCGCTTGTCGTATCTGCCTTGGCATCCCCTTCCTTGGCGATCGCACGAACGATATTGCCGACCGCGACCTGCGCGATTTTGTCGAAATTCTGCGCCACCGCGGTCATTTTCATACCGGCCAGGTCGGTCAGATACGTGCCGTCGTAGGCGATGATCTGCAGGTCGCGCGGAATCGAAATATGCCTCCGCATCGCTTCGCGCACGCAAAGCGCGGCACCGATATCGGAGCTGACCACGGCATCGACGCCGTCCACCGGCATACTGTTGAGCACAGCATTCACCGCGTTCTTATACCCTTGGAAATCCTCCACATTGCCGGCTTCGACGTACTCGTACCGCACGCCGGCCGCTTTCAGCTCCTGCTCCAGCGCAAGGTAGTAGCGGACGGTCGGGAACGTTGTCTTGTGCAGGTCGAAATCGTCCGGGCTGTCTCCATTGCGCGCCGCCAAATCGAAGAACTGGTCGCGCGGGCCGCCGATCATCACCACGTGGTGCGCGCCGGTGTTGACCAGCATGTGTGCCATGAGCCGGCCGCCCTGCTCATGGTCGGAGCCGATCGACGCGATGCCGCCGCCCAGCACACGGTCGAAGGCGACGATCGGGCGGTGGATGGACGTCCAGTAATCGTTCGGATGGGTGGTGTGCGAGCAGACGATGATGCCGTCCATCATGTGACGGCGCAGCATGTCCACGTATTCAACCTCGCCGTTTTCCGCGTCGGCGGTGGAGCACAGCATGGTGCGCAGTCCTTGCGCGGCCAGCTCGCGTTGCAGATGCGCGGTAAGGGTGGCAAAGAAGGGGTGGCGGATGGTCGGCACGATCACGCCGACCAGGTTCGTGCGGTTCTTGTACAGGTTGCGTGCCAGCTCGTTGGGCACGTAATTGAGCTCTTTCATGGCGGCTTCGACGCGCGCGCGCATGTCGTCGGACACGTAGCCCGTCTTGTTGACCACTAGCGAAACCGTGCTCAGCGAAACCCCGGCCTCTTTCGCCACGTCACGCATGCCGACCATTACCCAACACCTCTCCCCCGCATCGTCGGGATGTTTCCTTACAAATCGCGATATTATGTGTTATTTTACATGCATCTGTAACGTTTCTTTGCAATCGTTCGCACAATATGAACTATCAATTGACGAAAGACGCCCTCCCCCTCTTCAATTCCCCCGAAAAATCCACTTTTTCACCCGTGAACGACGTATGTTTCACGACGCGTTCCACGCATCTTCCACGCACGCTCCGCATGTACTCCACACGCGTTCCGCCCGCAAAAGGGGCGGTGCGACACTTGCGATCATCTCGCTTGCGTCGCACCGCCCCTTGCGTTGCGTGGCTTGGCCGTCAGCCGTCACGTCCGGCCATCACGTCAGTCCGCACCACGGACGAACCGACCGTCATGCCTTCGGTACGGAACCTTCCTGGGAGTGGTCGAAGACCGGCTTGTTGTCGGCGTCGTACTTATAGACGCCGATGGAAGCCGAGCTCGGATCATGCGCGTCGTTGAACGCGCCGATGGAGGTCTGGCCCTTGTACTGAATCTCCTTGCCGTCCTTCAGCAGGGCGAGGCAAGCCTTGTAGGAATCGCATTCCTTGCCCTTGGTGGAGCCGGAGACGGCCGCCATATTGGCCTGGATGGTCTTGCCATCGGCACTGCCGCCCTTCTGTGCGGCGAGCGCGGCGAGGATGATGCCGTCATAGGTTTCAGCACCGTAGGTGGTGGTGTTTTTCAGGTCGACGCCGGTGGATTCGAGGCGCTTGACGAAGTCGTCGGACGGATTGATACCCGGGATGGTGCCCTTCGAGCCTTCCAGCAGGCCCGCGTCGAGTTCGCTGGAATAGTCGGAGGTGTTGCCGTCCACGAAGTACAGCTTCTTGGTGTTGACTCCGGCGGAGGCGAGCGCCTTCAGCAGCGGTTTGGTCTGGTCGAAGGCGATGACGAGCGTCGCGTCGGGGTTGGATGCCTTGATGGCGGTGGCGATGGATGAGAAGTTCGTTTCGGTCGGGTCGAACGTGTCCTTTTCGCCATAGATGATGTCGACGCCTGCCGCGGATGCGGTTTTGACGATTGTGTCGCGCAGGCCGGTGCCGTATTCGTCGTTGAAGACCGCGATGGCGAGCTTCTGCACGCCGTCCTGGGCGATCAGGTTGCCCATGACCGCGCCCTGCACGGTATCGGGGGCGACGGTGCGGAAGAAGTAGTCGCTAAGGCCGGAGAAGCCGGCCGAGGTGGCGCCCATCGACAGCATCGGAATGTTTTGCGAGGTGATGGACTTGTAGGTGTTCTTGACCACGGAGCTGGAGGCCGGGCCGATGATGAACGACGGGTTCTTGCTGAGGACGGATTGGGCGGCGGAGGTGTTCTGGTCGGCGTGGTCCGCGTCGGAGGTGTCGGCGTCGACGGTGGTGATTTTGTTGCCGAGCACGCCACCAGCGTCGTTGATGTCTTTGACGGCAAGTTTTTCGGCGGCCAGTTCCGGCGGGGCCAGGTAGGCCAGTGAGCCGGTTTCCGGCCATAGGCCACCAAGCACGAACTTACTGGTTTTGGTGCCGGAGGTGCTTGCCGAACTGCTGGATGAACTGGACGAGTTGGATGAACCGCAGCCGGCGAGCGCCATGACTGCGGCGGCCACCATGGCGGTGGCTGTGATGGACAGTTTCCTCATGCCCTTCATGTTGATCTTCTTCATTTGAATCACCGTTTCCTCTCTTGGCTCCGCTGATTGCCGAACCCTTGGTGACGATTATCGAGATGTGTTGCTCGACCATCTTGAATCGCACTATAAGTGCCGAGGAAACCGAATGTGTATGCGTGAAGTTAACCGAAGGTGAAGCCCGAAAACTGTTGGAAACACAAGGTTTTGAGCTTGTTTTCAGACATGCCGAAGCCGCTGTCGGGCAGTGTCCCAACAGCGGTAATCGGAATTGAGAATTTTGAATCATAGGGGGAAATCGCGGAACGCATGCGGAGACCGCCGTCCGAGCCCGAAGGCGTACGAACGTACGTCGAGCGGCAAGGAAAGGCGGTATACGCTCCGTTCCGCGATTTCCTGGGTCCTACCTTCCTTCCTCTTGAACCTCTTCTTCCAGGTTGCCCAGGTAGAGGGAGACGACTTTCGGATCGTTCATCAGGTCGCGCCCCTTGCCGGAGTAGGCGTTGCGGCCTTGGTCGAGGACGTAGCCGCGGTCGCAGATCTGCAGGCAGCGGCGGGCGTTCTGTTCGACGATGACCACGGATACGCCGGCTTTGTTGACTTGGCGCACGCGGATGAAGGTCTCGTCCTGGAGCATTGGGGACAGGCCCGCGGAGGGCTCGTCGAGCAGGAGGACGGATGGTTTCATCATGAGGGCTCGGGCCATGGCCACCATCTGACGTTCGCCGCCGGAAAGCTGGCCGGCGAGCTGGTTCTTGCGCTGGCCGAGTTTGGGGAAGATGGAGCACACGTAGTCGAAGCGTTCGTTGAACAGTTTCGGTGCTTGGAACGCGCCCATGTGCAGGTTTTCCGCGATGGTCAGGCTGGGGAAGACGTTTTCGGTCTGCGGCACGAAGCCGACGCCACGGGAGACGAGTTTGTCGGCGCGCAGGTTGGTGATGTCCTCGCCTTTCAGCAGCAGCTTGCCGGAGTGGATGTGCACCAGGCCGAACAATGATTTGAGCAGGGTGGATTTGCCTGCGCCGTTCGGGCCGATGATGCCGACGATCTCGCCTTCATGCAGGGTCAGGGATGCGCCGTTCAGGATGTTCACGCCGGGAATGTATCCGGCCACCAAATCGACCGCGTCGAGCAACGGTTCGCCTTCGGGCTCGCCCATGTGGATCTGCGCGCGGGTCAGCGGCTCGTCGGCCACGCTTGCGATGTCGCTCATTTCAGGCCTCCTTCAGGTCTTCCAGCACGGAATCGTCGCCCAGGTCCACGTTCGCGTGGGCGCCCAGGTATGCGTCGATCACGGCCGGATCGTTCATCACGCTCTTCGGTTGGCCTTCGGCCACGATCTTGCCTTCCGCCATCACGGTGACCCAGTCGGCGATGTGTCTCACCATGTTGATGTCGTGTTCGACGAACAGCACTGTGGTGCCTTCCTCGCGCAACGCCATGATGTGGTCGAGCAGCGACTGTTTCAGCGCGGGGTTCACGCCGGCCATCGGCTCGTCCAGCATGACCAGTTTCGGGTCGGACATCAGCGCTCGTGCCATTTCCAGCAGCTTGCGTTGGCCGCCGGAAAGCGCGCCGGCGTAATCGTCCTTCTTTTTGATCAGCAGGAAGCGTTCCAGCAGCGCCTCGGCTTTTTCGATGTTCGCCTGCTCCTGCTTCCTCCACATGCCGGGGAACAGCGCGCGGAACATGCCTTCGCCCGGCTGCACGGGGGCACCGAGGAGCATGTTGTCGAGCACGGTCAGACGGCTCATCACCTTGGTCAGCTGGAAGGTGCGGACCATGCCCATGCGCGCCACTTTTTCGGGCTGCACGTGGGCCATGTCCTTGCCGTCGAACTGCCAGGTGCCGGTGTTCGGCGTATCGAAGCCGGTCATCAGGTTGAAGAACGTGGTTTTGCCGGCGCCGTTCGGTCCGATCAGCGCGGTGATGCCGTGCCGTTCGATTTCGAAGTGGCTCACGTCCACGGCGGTCATGCCGCCGAATTTGCGGGTCACGTTGTCGGCCACGAGAATCGGGTCGGGCTTGTGCACGCCCGGCTTGTTTTCGACGAATTTCAGATCGTCGGTGACTTTGTCGCGATAGGCGGTGGAGATGAGGGTCTCGCCTTCCGGAGCTTTGGTGGCCCATTTGGTGAGGTCCTGGAATGGTACGCCGGGTTGCACGCCGGTTGCGGGTTGCGTGGCCGGCTGCACGCCAGTGGTCGGAGAATTCGTTGTATCAGGCATGGAAAGCCAACTCCTTTCGGTCGCCCAACAGACCTTGTGGTCTGAAGATCACCAGGCACATCAGCGCGACGCCGACGATCACCCAGCCGAGGGCTTCGATCTGGTTGGAAGAGATGAGGGTTTCGGGAACGGTGTTGCGCATGACCTCCTTGACGAAGGTGAGCAGCACCCACAGCACGCAGGAGCCAAGCACCGGGCCGAGAATCGTGGCCGCGCCGCCCAGCAGCAGAATCGTCCACACGTAGAAGGTGACGGTGCGGCCGAGCGAATCGGGCTGTACGGAACGCGGCAGGACGAAGATGATGCCGGCGATCGCGCCGAACAGGCCGCCCAGAATCAGCGATTCCATCTTGTATCGCGTCACCGGCTTGCCGAGCGAACGGATCGCGTTCTCGTCCTCGCGGATGCCCTTGAGCATGCGGCCCCACGGCGAGTGGAACCAGCGCCAGCACAGCAGCGCCGCGATCACCACCAAAACCCATGCCACGATGCGCAGCCACCAGGAGTTGGCGATGTTGTTGCTGTACGTCCACAGCAGGAACGTGGTCGAACCGTCCGGCAGCGGCGAAAGCGATTCGAATTTCTCGGTGAAGTCCTGCGGCGAGATGCCCGCGGAACCGCCGGTGAAGTTCGTCATGGCCGTCGATCTGCCGATAATGCGGATGATTTCCGCGGCGGCCAATGTGACCATGGCCAGATAGTCGGGTCCGAGCTTCAGCGTCGGAATGCCCAGCAGCAGCGCGTAGATGACCGCGAGCGCGAGCGCCGCGCATACGGAGGCGAACAGGTTGCAGCCCATCGACTGCGTGATGGCGAATCCGTAAGCGCCGAGGAGCATGAAACCGGCCTGGCCCATGTTCATAAGGCCCGTCATGCCGAAGTGAATGTTCAAACCGATGGCGGCGAGTACGTACGCCGCTGTGGTCGGGGCGATCAGCTCGCCCGCCGCGTTGGAGATGATTGTCATGATGTCCATGGATCAGCCCACCCTTTGCTGCTTGCCGAAGATGCCCTGCGGGCGCACCAGCAGAACGATGATGAGGATTGCCAGCGCGCTGGCGTAACGCATATCGTTGGGGATGACGAGCGAGCTCATGTCCGCCACGATGCCGATGACCAGCGAGCCGATCAACGCGCCATTGGCGGTGCCGAGGCCGCCGAGCGTCACCGCGGCGAACATCAGCAGGATCAGGGTCGCGCCGGTGTTCCAGGAGATGCCGTTCAGGTAGACGCCGAGTAGCACGCCGGACAGGGCTGCCATCGCGCACGAGAGGATCCAGACCACGCGGACCACCTGATCCACGTTGATACCGGATGCCGCGGCGAGCGCCGCGTTGTCGGACACGGCTCGTGTGGCGCGGCCGAGTCGCGTCTTGTAGAGGAACAGGGTGACGCCGACGATCACGCAGATGGCGATGAGCGCGGAGACCAGCGTCGGCATGTCGGTGGTGATCGGTCCGAGCTGGAAGCTGTCCGGCACCGATTTGACGATGCCTTTGATGTCGCCACCGAAGAAGAACTGGAACGTGTACTGCAACGCCATGGACAGGCCGATGGTGACGATCATCTGCTGCATGGTGCCGACGTGGCGTCTGCGTAGCGGCCCCCAGACGATTTCGTTTTGGATGAAGCCGGTCAGCGCGCCGATGACGATGGCGGAGATGGCGGAGGCGATGAGCGGCATGTGCAGCATCTGCGTGCCGACGTATGCCATGAGGCCGCCGAGCGTCACCTGTTCGCCGTGTGAGAACGACTGCAGGCCAGTGGTGCCGTAGACGAGGTTCATGCCGACGGACATGAGGCCCAGCATCAGGCCGAAGATAATGCCGGAATACAGTTGCTGCCAGATGCGTTTGCCGACATTGGAGCCGTCTTTTTTGACTGGCGATTGCGTGGCCGCCGTCGATCCGGATGTGCCGGTCGCGCCTTTCGTGCCGTTTGCCGAGCCGGACGATCCAGATGTGCCGGACGTGCCGCTGCCGGTGGAATCGCCAGCTTGGTCGAAACGGACGACTCCGCGCTGCTTGTCGAAGCTGGCTTTCCTGATCGTCACCGTTGCGCTGCTTGCCTTCAGACCGTGCTCTTTCGCAACGGATGCGTCGATGGTGACGGTGTAATCGCCATCATCGGCAACGGAAAACGCCCACTTGCCGTCGGCAGCGGTTTTGGTTTCCGCCGTTGCCTTGCCGGACAGCGTGATGGTGACGTCGGCGATCGGCTTCTTGTCGGCGTCCTGCAGGATGCCGTTGACGCAGCCGTTGCTGGCGGTCGGATTGCATTCATCGACGGCCTGCGCGCCGGAATCGGCTGCGGACGCGATGGCGGGAGGGAGTACGAAAAGCATCGAGAGAACGGCGACAATCGAACAGAGTATGACGATTCCCGGTCGACGATGCCGTGTGAGATACGTTACGGCTGTCATAGGTTTTTCCTCTCTTGTTGTTTTCACAACGTAGGAGAGGAAACAGCTCGCGCGGTTGCGCTCAGATTTCCTGAACGTTACCCGATGACCGCCCGTGTAACGTGAAAATTACGCGCGGCCGAGCCGGTGACAGCTATGCGTGGCCGCCCAGCATGGCGATGCCGAATCCGAGCGCCACGCAGGCGAGCGGCACCGCGACCGTAGCAGCGCCATAGCCCAGGGCCATGGCGAAACGGCGTTTGCGAATCAGCGACAGCACCTCGTTGATCGCCGACGAGAATGTTGAGAATCCGCCGAGGAACCCCACAACGAACGTCATTACCGTGCCCATATCAACCGACTGCGCATAGTACGACATCATGGCGATGCCGGCGCACAGGGAGGCGACGCCGTTGATGACGAGCGTGGCCAGGGGGAAGCTGTGGTTGCCGTCACGGTTCCAGCTGCGTTGGATCGACACGTCAAGCACATAACGGGCCATGGCGCCGATGCCGCCGAACAGGCAGATCATCCAGGTCATCAGCGCACCTCCCCTGTGGTCGGGTCGGCGACGAGCGGGATTTCCGCGGTGACCGGCTTGGGTTCGAAGCTGGGCAGAGGTGCGACGGGTTGCGATGACTGCGGCTGCGATTCGATTTTCGGCACCTGCCCGGTCTGCGCGACCTGCTGGGCGACCTGGGCCGCCTGCTGTGCCGCCTGCGCGGCCTCCAACGCGGCCTGCGCGGCCGAATGCGCCGCATCCGCCACCTTCACGTGGCGCACGCCCTGCGCGGCCGGCACGTTGTTCTGCACATTTTGCGCGGCCGGCACGTCCGATTCGCCCGAATCGGACATGGGGACCGTCTGCGTAACACTCTGCGTAGCCGATACTGCAGTGTCGGTCATCTGGACGTCCTGCACGATGCCGTACGCGTCCGAATCGCCCGAATCGGACATTGAGGATACGGAAGCCGTGGAGGCATCGGCGATCGCGTTACGGACCCGCTTGCGTGTGCCGCGCGCCAGCAACGCCTGCATCAGCGCCACGCCAACCGCGGCCGCGATCAGACCGCCAGCGAAACTTCCCGCAAGATAGCCGAGCGCGCTGCCGAAACGCTGCTCGCGCATGCCTTCCATGGTTTCCAACATCACGCCGGACATCGTCGACAGTCCGCCAAGCAAACCAAGCCCGACGCCACGGCTGACGACCTGCCGCACCCTGCGGCGCAGCCACGACGCGGTCGCCATGTATTCGGTCAGCATCGCAAACAGGAAGCAGGCGAGCATATTCGACACGAACGTGCCCACCACGAACGGCGAACCGTTCACCGACGGCAGCAGCAGGTCCGTGGCACGACGGAACCCGACGCCGACGAAGCCGCCGACGAACACCACGAGATACATCAGACCATCGGCAAGAGGGTTGAATCGCGCCTGCATGCGTTTCATCGGCGCGAGCGGAATCTGCGGCGGATGCTTGGATGCGGCGGCACCGGACGGGCGCACATCCGCGCGCGCCACTTCGGCGACGTCGATCGACTGTGTGGCGGGATTCGGCTCATCACCCGCGTTTGGCGAGTCTGCCGCCCGTTGTTCTTGCGATTCCATCACGTTCCCCTTGTACTTGGCTTTCCGCGGACAGCGTCGTTCCGCCCCAGCCATACGGCAACGAGCTGGCCGCAGGTGCCGTCTTCCTAACCTTGTACGAGTCTACACGTGCGTTGCAACCAAACATCGAACATGTCCGATTCGGTGGATAACTGTGGATAACTGTGGATAACTTCGGGTGGCCCTAGACGTCTACGAATGGTTATGGAAGACGGTACGGCCGCGTCAGACGGACACGTCGCACAGCCGCCGCATCGCATGCCGTGCGTCGCTTTCGTCCTCGCCGCTGAACAGCACGACCAGATAGTCGCCGGCACGCAGCCGCGTATCGCCATGCGGCACGATCTGCCGTTCGCCGCGACGCAGGCCGATCACCAGACAGCCGTACGGCCAGCGCACGTCACGCATCAGCTTGCCGTCCGCGGTCGCGCCCATTTCCACAGGCAGTTCCATGATGCCGTTGTCGATGCGATTGGCGATTGCCGTCGTGCCGCCTTGCGCGCGCATGTACCGTTCCAGCAGCTCGCCGTAGATCGGTTTCGTACGCAGCAGGTCGGAGACGAGCAATGCGATGAACGCGACGGCGGCGACCGGCAGCATGTGCGTCAATGTGCCGGACATTTCCACGGCCAGCAGAATCGACGTGATCGGTGTTTTCACGGACGCGGCCAGCGTGCCCGTCATCACGCATACCGAGAAAATCGCCACGGAATCGGACGGCAGGTTGCCGAACTGGTGCAACGTCTCGCCGCAGATACCGCCGGCGAGTGAGCCAACCGCGAGAATCGGCATGAAAATGCCGCCGGGAGCGCCTGAACCGAAGCTGGTGGAGGTGAACAGCACTTTCGCCACGAACAGCACGCACAGCATGCCCAAGCCGACGCGCGCATGCTCGGCCATGGCGATCAGGTTCGAGCCGCCGCCGAGCACGTCAGGCAGCCAAATGCCGATTGGCAGCGCGAGCGCGATCGCGATCAAAGGGCGGCTCCATGCGGGAAGCTTGCCGTACAGCGTTTGGAAGCCGAGCAGCGAACGGTTCATCAGCGAACCAACCAAACCGGCCACCAATCCCAGCGGAATCAGCCACCCGTATTCGCCGAGCGGCAGTTGGCCGATGGTGCCGAAGTCAAGCACCGGACGCAGGCCGAAACAGTATTTCGATACGAAATCGGCGGTCAGGGACGCGGCGGTGGCGCCCATCAGAATCGCAGGGGAAAAACTCCGATGCACCCCTTCCA
>ENA-OPRR01001570-OPRR01001570.1-human-gut-metagenome-genome-assembly--contig:-NODE-1570-length-18282-cov-9.225819_pt1 | contig 18282 bp, 8 predicted proteins | sample MGYA00241796_ERZ501883 | MGnify/ENA primary metagenome ERZ501883 (study PRJEB25962, sample SAMEA2042406) | human gut metagenome | biome: human gut; feature: human-associated habitat; material: faeces...
AACCGGGGACACAAGGATTTTCAGTCCTTTGCTCTACCAACTGAGCTATGGCACCCTTGTTTTGTTTAACGGGTGCAAAGATATGAATCTTTTTTGAGTCTTGCAATAGGCAGAGCTACTTTTTACTGATTTTTATTCTTCCAAAGAATTCCAGCCTTGTGCTTTTAGTTCGACTTCGCCTCCATCACGACCTACCAAGTAGTTACCGAGATCGGGTTTTGTAATATGACCGATTACTTTAACACCTTTCATTTCAGATACTTTATCATGATCAGTGAGAGGAACAGTGAAAAGTAATTCATAGTCTTCACCACCATTTAAAGCTGCAGTTACCAAATTCATATTAAATTGTTCAGCCATTGCAGCCGTTTGATAATCGATAGGAATTCTATCTTCATATACGCGACATCCGACATTACTTTCTTTTGAAATATGCAAAAGTTCGGAAGACAGACCGTCTGATATGTCCATCATTGCTGTAGGGATAATCCCCGCATGACGAAGCATCTCTATAATATCTTTACGAGCTTCCGGCTTCAATTGACGTTCCAACAGATATTCTTTGCCTGTAAAATCCGGTGTGAAATCTTTTTCACCTTTAAATATCCTTTTTTCGCGTTCTAATAATTGCAATCCCATATAAGCAGCTCCTAAATCCCCGGAAACACATATCAAATCCGTTTCTTGGGCTCCACTGCGAAGAACAACTTTGTCTCTTTCTCCTTCCCCAATACAAGTGATACTGATGCAAAGCCCTGTTAAAGAAGCAGAAGTGTCTCCTCCGACAATATCGACTCCATATACATCACAGGCCAACTTTAGCCCAGCATAAAAATCTTCTACATCCTCAACAGAAAAACGTTTGGAAATACCAAGTGATACAGTGATCTGCTTAGGCTGGCCGTTCATGGCATAAATATCGGAGAAATTTACAACAGCCGATTTATATCCGAGATGTTTTAAAGGTACATAAGTCAAGTCGAAATGAATACCTTCCAATAATAGATCGGTGGTGACAAGCACTTGTCTATCCTCATAGGAGAGGATTGCCGCATCATCGCCTACGCCCTTTATCGTACTATTATTCTTTATTTCAATCCTGTCAGTTAGGTGGCGAATCAAACCGAATTCGCCTAATGTTGATATTTCTGTCCTGTTACTCATATTTGTTTTGTAATATATTATTTTTGGGAAATGTGATAATATGTTTTTTTATTGTCTCATTAAAACTCTGCTCATTGTAAAACCTGATTACAATCGGTAGATAATATAAATATTTCTTCCAACTTTCCGGAACAAGAGGACTGTTTTTTAAACGTGCTGCATCTTTTTCTGTTACTAAAATCAATTTTCCAGGTGAAGTCATCTTTTCGAATATCACATCCAATTTCTTGAAATCTGACTTGCTAAACGTATGATGATCAGGAAAAACGACCGGCAACACTTTATTTGAATACTTTTCTGCCTCACGAATAAATGGAGTGGGAACTGCAATACCTGATATCAACAATATATCATCTTCTTTTCCAATATTTTTATGGTTTAAGAAACGAGCTTCCGAGGGGAATACAGGTTTGACTTCTCCATAAACGATGCTGGTAAAAAAAAGTAACTGGTGAGCCCGCAACTTCATATTTTCTTCAATAATACGAAAATCGATCGGCTTCATATCTTCGTCGCATTTAGTAACAACCACGATATCTGTTCGGTTTATATTACTTATCGGTTCTCTCAGGTGTCCGGTAGGCATTAGTTTATCATTATAAAATAAACGATGGTAGTCACTCAACACGATCGAAAGGGAAGGGTGCACATATCTATGTTGATATGCATCATCTAACAGAATTACTTCAGGTCTGTCTTTTTCAGGGAGGGATAAAAGATTTTGAATCCCCCGGCGGCGATTAGCGTCGACAGCGACAAGTATATCCGGAAATTTATTTTTCATTTGAAAAGGTTCATCTCCGATCTCCAAACTGGAACTTTCAGAATCAGCAAGAATAAACCCCGATGTTTTTCTTTTGTACCCTCGGCTTAATACTGCAATGCGATATTTATCTTTCAGTAAACGTATGATATATTCTGTATGGGGAGTTTTACCCGTTCCTCCTACAGATAAGTTTCCTATGCAGATCACAGGAATAGAATATTGTTCGGAATGTAAAATACCCCAATCAAAAAGTCGATTTCGCAACCATATCCCAATTCCATATAAAAAGGAAAGGGGAGCCAGGTAGGAATTAAGTTTTATTTTGTCATTTTTTTGCATGTAACTTCTTATCTGCTGACAAATATAGTTAACTTATCGGTGGCTGTCTGTTTTTTATTTGTTTATTTCAAAAAGAAGATACAATTTGAATCTCTTTGAAAGATAAGTTTGCGTTTATTCTGAAATATTTTCAGGGAGTTTGTGACTATACACATTTATTGTAGAATTAAGTCAATATCCGGATAAGATATCCGTCGTATCTTTGTTGTCTTCTTGATAATCTCTTGTAAATTATATACTTTTGCATTGTCCCAATTAACATGCTATGCCATGAATGTCAAAATAGAAGAAAGCTGGCGAAAACGCCTTCAGGAAGAATTTGATAAACCATACTTTGAGCAGTTGGTCACATTTGTCAAGAACGAATACAGAAGCGCCCATGTGCTTCCTCCCGGACACCAGATCTTCCATATTTTTAATGCCTGTCCATTCGAGAAAGTGAAGGTTGTTATACTTGGACAAGACCCTTATCCCAATCCGGGGCAATACTACGGAGTCTGCTTCTCCGTCCCGCAAGGAGTTCCCATTCCTGGATCACTGGCCAACATATTCAAAGAAATACACCAAGACTTAGGCAAACCGATCCCCACATCCGGCAATCTGGACCGTTGGGTAGAGCAAGGCGTGTTTCCTATGAACTCGGTCCTGACTGTACGGGCTCACGAAACCGGCTCACATCGGAATATGGGATGGGAAACTTTTACAGATGCAGTGATAAAGAAATTGAGCGATGGACGTGAGAATCTGGTATTCATGCTGTGGGGAAGTTATGCAAAAGAGAAGATCGCCCTTATCGACACCCATAAACACTTGGTGCTGACAACCGTGCATCCGTCTCCACGCTCTGCTGACCATGGTTTCTTCGGCTGTAAACACTTCAGCAAGGCGAATACTTTCCTCCAAAGCAAAGGTATTCAAAAGATTGACTGGTAAGAAGTACGAGTTCCGGACATCCGGGTGTAGCCATTCCGGACATCCGGGTGTGGAGAGCGGTAACATCCGGGTGTAGAAAGGCGGAAGATGGGCATGTTACCAAACTTTTCTGCTTGCTTTTCGTTCTTTTCCTACTTGTTTTAGTAAAAAAGGACCTTTATGTTGAGGGAACTATCTCCACACAGATGTATATCGGCACGGTTCCCTGCGTTTTTGTAAACAATACCGGCTACCCGTTTCAACGGCAGGTAGTGATACAAGTGTGATACAGGAATCCGGTATGTATCACTCCTTGCACACCATGTTTGTCAATGCTTGCAAAACAAAGTGTGATAGAGTGATAGAGAAACTGGATTATTGTGCAAGAGAGAACCGCAAACTGATACCGTAGTTTGAGTTTGAAGTCGGATAAGATGCACTCGATATCAACGGTTCATTGATCTGAATATCATAGAATGCACGGACCGTCAACGCACGGCTCAAACCGTAATCAGCCGAGAAGGAGATTGTCTTTGCGATGTTACCGCTAGTAGCCTGCGTCAGTTGAGTGTCGATTTTACGAATCAACGACTGCATCTTGTTGAACGAGAAATCGAGGCGAACGGTGAGGTCATTGCTGAAATCACGCGTTTTCTTCATCTTCAAAACCTTGTTGAACTCGGCATATTTGTAACCCAAACCGATCGTCACTTTCTTGGAAAGTGCTTCGACCAATTGGTAGGATGTCGTGTTCAGGCTTAAATTGCGGGTAGTCGAATAGTCCGCCCGAACCGTCACGTTATTCAACAGCGTCGCATCTGCACCCAACAAAGGACTAAACGCTTCGGTAAGGCTGACAGACGAAATCGAATAAGGAGACGATGGTGTCGGGTTATCGTTCAGAATCGACTGGATATATCCCAGTCCGTCCTGCCCGGCATCCACCCAATTCAAGAAGGATGTGAAAGCACCTACCGAATAAGAACAACGGTACTGGTGACTCAACGTCAAGCTCTTGAAATATTTCTTGACAGCCGGAATCTTGATCAAGCCGTCGTAAGTAACGCGCCAGTTAGGCAACATGCTCTTCAACGAAGGGAAAGCCGTCAAGCCTACCTTCTTCGGGTCCTTACCGGTATAAGCGGCCAGAAATGCAGGAATCAGGACATCCGCCGAATTCCGGTTGACACCGTTCACATTACCTGTTCCCGGATTATAAGGCATTCCTCCCAAGCCTTTATCATGGATAAAGCCCACATCCGGATATTTCAAGCCGGAATACTTGCTTTCGATACGTTGGGCAATGATCTCGCGGTTTGCCAACAACTTGTCAAAGGCTTTCGAAGAATAGTTATTCATAGCATTGCCACTGCCTCCGAATGCGCTTCCCAGCGCGATTGTCGTCATGGTAAAGTTTCCCCCCATAATCTCCGGCATACCTTCATACATAAATTGTATTTCCGTATTACGCGTATCGTTGCGAAGAGCCGTCAAGTCGATCTTCAATCCAGTGATCGGTTCGAGGTTCGCCCGTATATTCAGATTTTTCGTACTGGTCATGACTGCGGCATTCACGTCTCTCTCGGTATCCGTAATCAACCAGCCTTTTTCATATGCCTCGTCTATATAGCTACGACGCACGTCACCGAACGCAAAACCGATCCCCGGGGAAAGTCCGAATGAAGAACGTCCCTGGCCAAAGATATCACCGATCTCCGGACGGAAACCGGGCAGCATCATACCGGCAGAGTTCGTAAACTGAATATTGAAACGGCGCACCATCATCAAAAAGCGGGCACTATGTTCAACCGCCTTGTAAAGAAAATCCTCAGTAGGGGCCGGTCCCGGTATGATCGTCAACTTCAAGCGCACCGTGTCTTGGTTCAAAATCTTAACCTGTGCGAAGTTGATCGGCTTGAACTTGACTTTGTAGACACGCCCGTCCGTTCTTCTGGCCGTGATTTGCACCTTTTTCGTAAACATTCCATGCTCGACAACCGTAGCGCTGTCCGGACTCAAGACAATTTCTTTTTCCAATTTCGGCTTTTTCTTCTTCTCCGTTTTTTTAGCCGTAGTCCGGGTATTGTTAAACTTCTGGTTGATCTTCTTCAAATATTTGTTTTTGTTGTAGAGAGATAACAGGTTCAAGTTCGCCTGCAAATCGAACTGACGCTGGTTCTTGATCGTATTACCCATCTCGATATCTTCGCTTACCGTCGCTCCACGATCCCAGTTGTAAGTAGCATTGTAGCTCAAAGAAGCATTGGTCCAATCCAGAACCGGGATCAGCTGCAACGGCAACTGCCAGGTCGCCATAAACTGCTGGTCATACTTCATCGGGGTTCCCAGGTCAGCGATGCTCTTCTTCACGGAATCTTTCCATAACTGGTAACCGTCCGGGTTCAGTTCCTTATTCACCTGCACATACGGTTCTTCGATACGGGCATTCGTACCGGAACTGAACGTTATGTTCAGGTTATTCGTAAAAGCCCAGTTCAAACTGAAAGCACGGTCCCAATAGAAGTTCTGGCTGAATGTCACTGGTATATCGTTGGGGACACCTGTTGCCGCTCCTGTCAGGTCGCGTAATTTTATTTCGTAATAATTCCGCATCATGGCCGTCTGGAAGTTGATAGACGGGGCCACATTAAACGCCAGTTGTTTGGCATAGCGCGTATAGCCGTTGTTTTTCTTCAATAACTTATCGAATGGCTTGATCGGCTTGACATAAGGCACATAGCTATAGGCAAAATTAGCACGATAGTCTTTCGTCGTTTCATATTCCGTTTCCGGATTTTTCTTATCATTAATACTGTACGAATATCCGAGTGTAAAGTTTGCCGGATCATAAGGCATCGGATTCTTACTCTTGATATTCACACGCACATTATTAAACGAAACACTCTTGATAACCGTCCTATCTTGAGAATAATCACGGATCGAATCCTTCTCAGCCTTTGTTTCCGCCTTATCGATAGCATCCTTCAGTTTGACATCCTGATCCAGCGGATTGTATTTCGGATCATATGTTTCTTTCGAATAGGCATAATAGAACGGGATGCTGACTTGCGCCTTTTCCGGGAACAGCTTACCCAATTCGATAGAGGTCGCCACGTTATACTGTTTGAAGTCCTCCATCCGGCGTTCATTCAAAGACTGGTCAAGAGCACCAAAGCCGGCCGTTTCGATACGTCCGCCCACATTCACCGTTCCCAAGTCGGAAAGCGCAACATTCAAATTCGCATTAGCAGCCCACCCACCTTCTTCATTGAAGTCGGTCAGGCGCAATTCGTTCACCCAAACTTCCCCGCTCTTCAACTTATTACGCACGTTACGCACACCGATCATGACTGTCTTCACTTCGGAAAGACTCGGATTGCCTTTGACACGGATCGTATTGCCATCGTTGTCCGGATCCCTACCAGAATAGACAGTCTGGAAAGACACTCCATTCGTACCGGACCGTTTTTCCCGGTTACGCTCCAGTTTTAGGTCCGTCAAAATCTCCAAACGGAAATTCAACATGTTTTCTGCCGGCCAAACGATTTTCTGGTGTTCCGAATTGTTATAGTTATACTCCCCGTGCGGAGTCAATTTCAACGGTACTTCATATTCGTAATAGTTATTCTTATAGTCCGATCCCAGGCGGATAAAAACAGCGAGATCGCCATCTGCAAGATCGTTTACATCCAATTTCGGAGCCTCGGCATGTGTAAACAGTTGCAAGCGCTTATACTGCCGCAAATCATAATTCGTATTCTTATACACGGCACGTGCATCTTGAGCGGCAAGGTCCGTTATCTTTAAAGAAAGCGCCTGTTCGTTCTCCTGACGGATCTGAGGCTGGCTTGGATCCAGTACACGGCTGACGCCCGGGGGCAATGTATAGCTGACCGGATCCCTGTCACTGTTTTCCTCGATATTGACAGTCGAGACTTCCAATTTACCCTTCACTGCGGGCGGCATCTTCGGATCGGACAAATCCTGCTCGTAGGATCGCCATTCTCCGCGTACCAATTGCAGAGTACCGAAGCGCAACACGACCGATTCCTTAAATCCTGTCATATACATACGCATGAAACGAATCGTCTTGAAATCATTGATTGCCCCCCAACGACGCTGGTATTGTTTTACCGGAATCTTAAATTGATACCAGGTAACGGATTCTGTCGTACCATCCGCCAATCTTACTGATGAAGTACGTTTATCCGCAATGAAGTTTTCACCGACAACCGTATCCTGCGGAGTTATCCTGACTTTGTATTCGAAATATTTTTCATTTTTATTCAGAGTATTGTCCTGATTGATGTCTTCTACATCAGGCACGGTCTTGGAAGAAGTGCTGTAGCGCTCGCCCGAATCGTTGATATCTTTCGAGTTTCCTTCCGTTCCATTATAGCGTTTGTAACGTGTTAAGATATCCACCTCCTGAGAATCATAGTCCGAACCACGAAAATAGTGGAACTTGTCACCGGCCGGATCAAAGAAAGGGGACAGCTGTAACGGATCGTTCTCCATCTCGGTTAGGGTTACCGCATTCAATTTCTGGCGTAATTTATTCAGATAATCCTGGTAAGCCGGATATTCCTTTTCTTCATCCGAGGATAAACCGTTCAGGCCGACATCCTGCAACAGACGTGCACCTGCCGTATTGTCGAAGGCATAAACTGTACTCTGCTGTTTTGGAACCTTACCCCAAACAGTATAATCGACCTTAGACGTATCGCCATCGATTGGCAATCCGTTTTCGAAGAACTTCTTTTCATCCTTCAATATGTCTTCCGATATCTCACCCAAATTAAAATACAGATCCCCCCCTGTTGTCTGACGATCATAAATGAACGGATCGAGCATCCAAAATTCGATATATTCGACATTCGCCGTCTCAAAGTCACTCTGGTCTATCTTTCGCATCATTCCACCGAAACGCTTTTCCGGGTTTTGCAATGTTCCGTCAGGATTAATATTATCGGCATCCAAGTTATACGGTCCGCGTTCCTGCGGATAGTAAGCCATGTTCAGAACTGTCAACGTATTACTTTCACTCATGCTTTGCTGCCGTTGCGGGAACAACTCTCTCGTCTCGATAGCACGGACATAATGGTTGGACAAATCTTTTGTCGTAATATATTTCGGACGCAAAGAAGAATTTTTACGCGTGAACAATCCGTCGATCGTGTACCAAGCGAGCAAAGCACGACTTTTCCCGTAATCGATATTATTGGTCAGCCCGGCTTCCGGGAACAATTGGGGCGTACCATCGTCATAAGGCACACTGGACAACTGCCAGGGATAAGGGTCGGAGAGGTCGAAATTGCTCTGTGTCGACTCGAAGTCATCCAGATACGAATATCCCCCCGTGTTCTTGTTTTCGTAATGCCCGGCAATCAAATGAGCGAACTCCGCATTGAAAGATATCTGGCTGGGTTTGCTTAGGTTCAGCAACGGCAGCTTGTCGAACATATTGGTAAGCCACTGACTCTCGCCCTTATAAGCCATATTGACACCCCAGAGCGTATTCTTTATCGCTTCGTCGCCCATCGTCGTCTTGGTGGTCAACGGCATTTCGGACATGTGCATGATGGTAGCGCCTACCATCAGATTCGGGTTGAACTGATAGTTCAAGTCCAATCCCATCATGGTCTTACGCTGCATGTTATAGGCTGTCTGGTTTTCCAGCGAGACACTGACCGGCGTGCCTGCAGAAATAATACTTTCGTTCAGGATCGTTACCACGCCGGAAGTATAGTCAACAGTATAATCTACATTCTCGGTTAATATCGCTCCGCCAGCCGTTACTTTCACTGAACCTCGCGCTACGTTGGAAGCTCCCAACTGTATCTCGGCACCCGAAGAGGCTTTGTATTCCCCCTCCAGTTTGAACTTATTCTTTTCAGCAATCTGTCTGGCGACAGTCAATGTCGAGTCGTAGAGTTCCTGGAATACATATTTGTCAGCAATCGCATCATTGTTAATCTTTTTACGCAGATAGGAGCCGAATGGTTCCACACTTGGAAAAATAATTTTCCCATTATCGGCAAGGACGGTCACACCTTCAATAAAGTCGTATATACCATCCGGATGCGGCTGATTGTTGGAATCATAGCTATCCAGGTTCAGCACTCGTAACAAGATTTGGTTGGCAATCGCCCCTTCCGGCAAATAGTTGACATACGTACCGGTTGTATCGCTTTGATACATGATATTCAACTTGAACTTCTCTTTTTGGACAGAGTAAGCTCCTAATGAATAGATATTTTTCATCATCAGGTCCCAAAAAGGCATATCAGGCGACATGGTAATTCCTTTCAACAACTTCACATACAGGCAAGAGGCAGCCGATGAAGGATTGTCAGTCGAGAACTCACCAACCTGATAAGTCTTTCCATCCGAATAAGTATAATTGTAAGCGACAGCCAATACCTCATCTGCCTGCAACTGTGTTTTCAGCGAGATATACCCCAACTTCGTATTGACCGTATATTCGGACGCATCCAGCAAACGAGCACTTTCCACTTCTTCATACTCCGTACCGTTAACAAAAGTTCCTCCCAACGCCTGATTTACCGTGCTGATATCACGAGCACCGGTAAATTGCTGGTTAAGGGTATTATATAATGTATTCGTATTATTATAGGGGATAGACAGCGCCCCCGAAGGAGAAACGACCGTCGTATTCGAAATATTATCATGCTCGGCCAGATCAGCAAAAGCGACCACGTTACGCGCCTGGTCATAAGTAGCCCGTTTGTTTGTCACCCAAACTTCCACCTTGCTAATCGTGACGGGAGAGGAAATCGTATTCAGGTTCTTCACCGCCTCATCATAGCGGTCGCGAAAATAGTGTGACAGGAAAAAGTGACGATTCTCGTCATACTGGTCAATCGTCAATTCGAAAGGTTTTGTCTGCACGCCCCCTTTAGAACTGACCGTTTTCGATTCCGACTCCTGCTGTGCAAACAACGCATTGACTCGCAGCTTCCCGAACTGGAGATCCGCTTTCATACCGAACAGGGCTGCTCCTCCGTTGATTAGGGAGTTACTGGTTGTCATACTTACATTTCCGGCTTCCAGCGACTTGATAATTTCATCTTCCTCCCCGGTATAAGCTAATTTCAGTTTTTTGGAGTCGAAATCAAAAGAGGTTTCGGTATTATAGTTCATATCGAAATTCACTTTGCTACCAACCGATGCCTGTACATTCAATTGAACATTCTCATCGAAATTAAAGAAGGTACGGTTACGAGCACGTTCCGGCAAAGAGGGATTTTTGGTTTTATTCTGCTTCAAGCCTAACTCCACTTCGGCCGAACCTTGCGTTTTCACCCGGACACCGCCCGGCCCAAAGATACGTTCCGCCGCACCGATATTGAACTGCATATCAGCTAAGTTGAACTGCTTATTAGCCGCCTTTTGAAATTCTTCCTCGTTTTTCTGGCGATAGTAGGATTGAACGGATTTTTGGAAACTATAATCCTGGTATTCCTCAGGGGTCAACGAAATAGGAGTAGTCAGATCGGCATCACCTAACTTGGTACGGACTACATACGTCCCGGTTCTGATATCATATTCGACCACTGATTTCACGTTATCCGGCGTCTTCAAGTCAGCAGGTGATTGCTTGGTAAGATCCTGATATTCTTCAGGGACCGTCTTAGCTACCGGAAAGCGGGTGCGCACCTTCGGCACCGTATCATCCGGAACGACCGGCTGTTCAGTATCCGGCAACGACATCTCATAGGCCAGAAAATCCGTATTCATAGAATACAGACCTGCACCAAACAGTAGAATTGTTATCCAGAGTATAAATTTCAGTGTCCTTCTCATGTTAATTGACAATTGACAACAGACAATGACAACCGACAATTCCAAATTCTCCTAAATTGCCAATTGCCAATTATCCATTGCTTAAAGCATTCTTAGGGCTGTTTTAATGACCTGCTCGACAGCCAGTGCAGGCGAACCTTTCAATATCAAGTTAACCGCCTTTTGCGAAGCGGCCTTCTGGAATCCAAGCATAACCAATGCCGCCACTGCTTCTTCTGTGACAGCACCACTGGCAGCGACAGAAGAGGAGCCACCTGTCACTGTCATTCCCTCTATCGGCTTTACCTTGTTTTTGAGATCAACTAGAATACGTTGAGCTGTTTTCAATCCGATTCCTTTGACTGACGTCAGAGCTGTTTCGTTCTTATCTGCAATCACCCGGATCAATTCGGATGGTGACAGGGAAGAAAGGATCATCCGGGCAGTATTGGGACCGACTCCCGACACGGAAGTCAACATCAGAAACAGTTCGCGCTCATCTTTTCCTGCAAAGCCAAAAAGCAAATGGGCATCCTCACGTATCACTTCGTACACGTAAATCTTCCCGGTCGGTTTCCCATTATAAAAAGTATATGTATTCAAGGAGATATTCAGTTCATAACCGATTCCGGCACATTCCAAGATCATCCTGGCCGGTGTCAGTTCTACTATCTCTCCCTTGATATATTCTATCATGTATCTTACGTCTTTATGATTCGCACCTATTATAACGCAAAATTAGACAAAAGCGTATATCCGAACTATCTTTTTTGGTATTATTGTTTCCAAAACCCCGGCAACAAGATTGTCAGCACCGTAAAGATCTCCAAACGTCCGACCATCATCAGAAAAGACAAGAACCATTTCGATACCACCGGAACATCAGCATAGTTTCCGACCGGTCCCAGACTACCAAGTCCCGGTCCAACGTTACTGATCGAAGAGATAGTAGCCCCGATCGTCTCCTCAAATCCTACCCCATCGATCATCAGCACCATACAGCTGACAAATATTAAAGCAATATAGGCAAAAGCGAACGCCAATACCCGGTGGACGATATCACCAGAAACAGCATGCCCGTTCATTCGTACCGGAATAATGGCATGTGGATGCGTCTGCTTCTTAAACTCATTAAAGAGGTTCTTGGTCAAAATCACAAAACGGCCCATTTTCAAACCTCCACAAGTAGAGCCAGCACAACCACATACCACCATCAGAACTAGCGCTAACAGCCAGAAAAACGGTCCCCACGGAATATAATCGACCGTTGCAAACCCACATGTAGACACCAATGTCACGACCTGGAATACCGTTTGCCTAAAAGCTGTACCAAAATCGTCCACAATTCCTTTATACATGATCCAGACTGTCGATATTGCCGTAATAATCAGTACGAACCAGAAAAACCAGCGTGTTTCTTCATCCGCAAATAACTTCTTGGGCCTACCGTTAAAAAAGAAATATATCAAAGTAATATTGGTCGCACCGATAAACATAAAAATCGTAATTGTATATTCGATATAGGCAGAGTCCCAGTAAGCGATACTGGCATTTTTCGTGGAATAGCCACCTGTAGAAATACAAGTGAGCGCATGATTGACAGCGTCATACAAGTCCATTGGACCCGCCCATAAAAGACCAATAAGGATAATGGTCAGGAACAAATAAACTCCCCACAGGCGCTTGGCCACCTGGGTAACACGCGGACGGAAACGTTCGTGCGTGATACCCGGAGTCTCGGCATTGAACATCTGGGTAGCCCCACCTCCGATAATAGGCATCAGCGCTACGGTAAACACGATCATTCCAATACCGCCCTGCCATTGCGTAAGGCTCCGCCAAAACAATATCCCGTGCGGAAGAGCTTCGATATCGGTCAATATGGTAGAGCCTGTCGTCGTAAAACCAGACATCGTTTCGAAATAAGCATCCGTCACATTATCTATATAGCCACCTAAATAGAATGGTAACATCCCCAAAAGGGAGAAAAGAGCCCAAGTTAATGTAACAGTCAGCATCCCTTCCCTGCGCCCGGCCGTATGTTCATTGGCTCGTAGTCCGATCAGCATAAAAAGGACTCCCGTTCCGAACATGATACCACTCGACTGAAGAAGCGGATAGAAGTCATTTCCTTCATATAAGAAAGCGACTGCCGTTGCAGCCAGCATAAACAACGTCTCAAGGATGAACATCATCCCTAACATCTTAATTATAAAACGAATGTTCAGCATAATATGCTATTAACAATTGACACATTGAACAGAGAAAAGAGACAACCCAGAGTTGTCCATTGACAATTAATTAAAGTAGTCCTCCAATTTACGCATAGCCGTATCCAAACAGAACACCACAACGTGGTCATAAGCTTGGATATGTGTATCACCCTTGATCATCATAGGCTCACCGTCACGAATCAATCCGCCCAACGTCAAATCTTTCGGAAGATTCAGATCTTTTACCTGCTTACGGGTAATTTTCGAATCGGGACGGGCAACAAGTTCCGCCACATCTGCATTGGCAAAAGTTAAACACTTCACGTTCGACACGTCTGCATCCAACAGGAATTGGTAGATATGGCTGGCAGCAATCAGTTTCTTATTGATAACCGAGCCGATGTCCATGCTCTCCGCTAAAGGTATGTAGTCGATATTTTCGATCTTAGCGATAGTCTTGAATACTCCGGCGCGTTTAGCAGCCAGACAAGCCAAGATGTTCGTACTCGAATTATCCGTCAGTGCGATAAATGCCTGTGCATCTTTGATCCCTTCCTGCATCAACAGATCGGTATCGCGTCCGTCTCCATTGATGATCAAGACATTTCCAGGGACAACCTCAGCTATACGGTGACTCTTTTCTTTGTTAGTCTCGATTACTTTTACACGGATATTGTTCGGAAGGTACTGGCAGGTACGGATCGCAATACGGCTTCCACCCATAATAATGACTTTCTTTACTTCGGGGTCTCGCTTGCCCGCATGCAACCGGACGTCTTCGATATGGCTTTTAGTCGTTGTAAAAAAAACGATATCTCCCGATTCTATACGATCCGTACCACGGGGAATAATGGTCTCGTTCTGCCGTTTGATGGCAACGATATGATAGAGTTTCTGTTCGTTCAGTAATTCGGACAGATGTTTGTTCACAAGTCGGGAATTATCGCGCACCTTTACACCGATCAGAATCAGAGCGCCTCCGAACAACTCCCAGTATTGCCGAGTCCACGGGCGTCTGACAGCCGTAACAATTTCTTTGGCTGCCAGCATTTCCGGGTAAATCATGGAATCGATCCCCATTTTTTCAAACAGTTCCTTGTTTTTAGGGAGCAAATATTCGTAATTGTTGATACGCGCCAACGTCTTATGTGCTCCTAATTTAGAAGCCAGAATGCTGGCTGCCACATTGGTCGTTTCTTCCGGCGTGACACTGACAAACAGGTCGGCCTTTCTGATACCGGCTTCTTCCAGGTCCCGAATGGATGTCGGATTACCCACCATAGGAAGGATCTCCATGCTTGAATTCGTGAAATTCAAACGTTCCTCATTCGGATCCATCAGGATAATATCCTGCTTCTCCTGTGATAACATTTTTGCCAGGTGGGTTCCTACTTCACCGGCTCCGGCTATAATAATTTTCATTTTATATAATAGATTAATTATAAGGATATATTATCCTCTGATAACCATCTTTTTTATTTCTCCTGCAATACTTTTGGCATCCATACCACACAGTTTATACAGTTCGGGAATCGATCCATGTTCGACAAACTCATCCGGCACACCAATCCGTTTTACCTGAGGAGCATATCCGTTATCAGCCATAAATTCCAAAACAGCACTGCCCAGTCCACCTTTGATTACGCCGTTTTCAACAGTGATGACACGACTGAACCTCTTACCGACTTCATGCAGCAGTTCTTCATCCATCGGTTTTAAAAAAATCATATCATAATGGGCAATCGATATACCATCACTTTCAACCTCCTTTATGGCCTTTATCACTTCGTTGCCAATAGGTCCAAGTGACAAGATCGCAATATCATCCCCATCACGAAGTTTCTTGCCTTTCCCGATCGGAAGGATATGCATCTCATTCCTCCAATCTGCCATCTCTCCCTTACCGCGTGGATAACGGATCACAAAAGGGCCGTTACATTCCTTATACCCGGTATACATCAAATTCCTTAAATCCAGTTCGTTCAAAGGAGATGAAATAACCAAGTTCGGGACTGGACGCAGATAAGCGAGGTCGAACACCCCGTGATGGGTCGCCCCGTCTTCGCCTACTAGACCGGCACGGTCCAGACAGATTACCATATGAAGATTCTGAAGTGCAACATCGTGTATCACCATATCGTATGCCCGCTGCATGAAAGAAGAGTAGACATTGCAGAATGGGATCATTCCCTCTTTGGCAAGTCCGGCAGAGAAAGTTACCGAATGCCCTTCGGCAATCCCGACATCAAACGCCCGTTTCGGAAACGCTTTCATCATATAAGTCATAGAACAACCTGTCGGCATAGCAGGAGTGACCCCCACGATCCGTTCGTCCTGTTCAGCCAGCTCGACAAGGGTATGTCCGAAAACATCCTGATAAAGTTGAGGTTCGTTCAACTTATGGACAATGATCCGTTCTCCTGTTTCTTTATTGAACAGCCCTGGTGCATGCCATTCCGTTGCCGACTTTTCAGCAGGCTTGAATCCTTTGCCTTTTTTAGTTTTGATATGTAATAGTTTCGGACCTTCCATATCCTTTATATCATTCAGAACCTTGATCATATAACCGACATCATGCCCGTCGATCGGACCAAAGTAACGGATGCTGAATCCCTCAAACAGATTATGTTGTTGAGTAAGCAATGCTTTCAGACTATTGTTAAAACGAAGGATATTTCCCCGACGGTCATTATTGATCAGTTTCATCTTCCGCAATCCGCGGTACACATCATAACGCATTTTATTATATGCCTGACTGGTTGTGATATCCACCAAATACTGACTCAACCCACCGACCGCATGATCTATTGCCATATCATTATCATTGAGAATGATAAGTAGGTTGTTTGGATTAGCCGACGCATTATTCAGACCTTCGAACGCCAACCCACCCGTCATGGCTCCATCGCCGATCACGGCTATCACGTGTCTGTCTTTTTCTCCTTTTAGAGCAGAAGCGACCGACATACCCATAGCCGCCGAAATGGAATTTGAAGCATGTCCGGCAACAAATGCGTCATAAGGGCTTTCCAGAGGATTAGGAAATCCACTGATTCCTTTAAATTTTCGGAGCGTATGAAAAGCCTCTCGACGTCCAGTCAGTATTTTATGACCATACGCCTGATGCCCCACATCCCATACAATACGATCATAGGGAGTATTAAAAACATAGTGTAGTGCAACCGTCAGCTCTACCGTACCGAGACTTGCCCCAAGATGTCCCGGATTCTCCGATAGTACATCTATTATATATTGACGCAACTCTGCACATACCTCTCCCAATTTATCGGGGGACAACTTGCGCAAATCCTCCGGGTAATCAATGGAATTTAATATGTGTTCATCCTTGCATTCTGTCATAATCGCTATAATTTTGTGGCAAATGTAAAGAATTAACGGGAGATAAAATAGTTTTAGTATGTCATTCTTTAGCAGTATGACACAATTAAACCGCTTCTTCTCCTTTCCCTATAATCAAATTTAATCCTGTTTTGCATTTTCGTATGTAACACAAACAAACTCATTTGCCATAAAAACAAAAAAGCAGTCACAAATAATTGTAACTGCTTGATTTTCAGTGGTGCCACCAGAACCACCTTTTAATTAATCTTATCTTCTTTTACTTTATCATATTTTACTCATATATCTAATATTCAATCATATATCCAATTTGCACAGCCAAGCAAGATAAAATAAAATTAAAATATGCAGTATCAATGTAGCATCAACTGAAAGTTTGTTACATTTGTCATGTAATTGATAAACGTACAAACATCATGGGCAACTATTTTTTACGGACAAAAAAAGAAAAAGGGACGGCAAGCGTCTATCTTCGGGTACAAAAAAGGAATCCTAAGCTGAATATCTTAGTTTGTAGCAAGGTTTCCGTAGATATCCAACAATGGGACAAGGTAACGCAAGACGTCGCCAAATGGAATGATTACTGTAAAACACAAGACGGAAGAAAAGTCAAAGAAACACTGGATTCGATTTCTTCGGCAATAGACAATCTCATTTCGCAGGGTATTTATGACAAGGCAAGGATTGATGAAGTGGTTGAGGCTATCGTTTTCAGAGAAGAAAGAGAGCGACAACGCATTCAAGAAGAAGAAGAGCGACAAGAGCAAGAAAGGCTAAGACAAATCAAGGAACAGGAGGAAGAAGCCAGAAAAGCTGATGTCATTCTTTTCTTGGAAAACTTTCTGGAAGGCATAAAAAATGGCAGGATCAAAAACGGAGCGGAAAACTACACCCTCAATACCTGTAAAGTATGGAGCAACTTTCTTGGCATCCTAAAACGTTTTATCCAAATATCTCCTTTTACATGGAAAGATATAAACAAGGCTTTGGCCGACCGTTTCGTTTCTTTCATGGAGAAAAACGGCTATATGGTAACATCTATTAATAAATACATTATCTGTTTTAAGGCAATGATTCAAAATGCAATGGACCAGGAACTACATAACAATCTTATTGCATTGAGAGCGTTCAGTAAAAAAAAAATACAGGAAACGGATAAAGCCAAAGAAATCTATCTGACCAAAACAGAGTTACAAGCACTGTATGAAATGCCGTTGGAAGGATTAAAAGACAAGGTACGCGATGTTTTTCTTGTTGGATGCTATACTTGTCAGCGTTTCAGTGATTATGCCCGTTTAGAAAAGGAAAATTTCACCACGACAGCCAAAGGTACCAAAGTAGTTCGTATCGTTCAGGAAAAGACCGGCAATGATGTCGTGATACCTATTTTGAACGATAATCTACTGCATATAGCGGAAAAATACGGGTATGACATACCAAAAGTTAATGATGTCATATTAAATCGCTATATCAAACAAATATTGAAAGAGCTATCCTCTACCGTTCCATCTTTAGCCAGAAAGGAACGTACTCTCTTGACAATGAAAGAACGTGAAAAGGAAAAACAAGGGCTTGTCTCTTTTGAACGGGATAACAAAGGAAATGTTATCAAACCGCGATACGAATTAGTGAGCAGTCATACGGCAAGACGTAGCGGAATAACGAATCTGTATCTTAGTGGGAATTTTGATACATACCAGATGATGAGCATATCCGGTCACA
>ENA-OPRR01001589-OPRR01001589.1-human-gut-metagenome-genome-assembly--contig:-NODE-1589-length-18128-cov-2.527361_pt1 | contig 18128 bp, 11 predicted proteins | sample MGYA00241796_ERZ501883 | MGnify/ENA primary metagenome ERZ501883 (study PRJEB25962, sample SAMEA2042406) | human gut metagenome | biome: human gut; feature: human-associated habitat; material: faeces...
CGGCGTGGGCGTGGTGCCCTGGATGGTTCCCGGAGGCAGGGATATCGCCCTGGCCACCAGTGAACGAATGAAGGAGTACGACGCGGCGGTGTGGGCCCACCACGGGCTGTTCGCCTCCGGCCCGGACTTCGACACCACCTTCGGCCTGATGCACACCATCGAGAAGGCCGCCGACATCTACGGGCGCGCCCGCGCCATGAACGGCGGCTCGGGCGAATTCCTGAACACCATCACCGACGAGGGGCTGCGGCAGATCGGCCGCGAGTTCAACGTCAAGATCAACGAGGCCATGCTGGATTTCCCCGCGGCTTCGGCGACCGACAACTAAGCAACTAAGAAAGGGTCTGCAAAACTATGGCTCTGTCCCAAGAGAAAAAAGGCACCATCGCCGTATCACTCACCAACTTCCTCGACTCCGGCTGCATCGTGGCCTCGGGTGTGGCGCTGGCGGCCTGGGCGATTGCTTTCAACTTCGACAACGTGTGGGTGTCCATCTTGGGCGCCGTGGGCGCGAATGCCTTCGGCGCGGCGGTGGGCGCGCTCATCGGTGGCTTTCTGGCCGACCGCTTCGGGCGCAAGTTCATCTACACCTATAACCTGCTCGTGTACGCCACGGGCGTCTTCCTCATTATGTGCGCGGTGAACCTGCCCATGCTCTGCGCCGGCATCGTCATTTCCGGCCTGTCCGTGGGCGCCGGCGTACCGTCGTCGTGGAGCTACATCTCCGAGATGTCCTCCTCCACGAGCCGCGCCGCCAACATCGGCATCAGCCAGTTCGCCTGGTCCTGCGGCCCGGCGGTCATCTTCCTCATCGCGCTTGTTCTCGTTCATCTTCCCCACCTTCGGGCCGGATGGCGCGCTTCTGCCGGCGGGCACCTACGGGCCCTTCGACGGCCTGTTCGCCATGCGTCTGTTGTTCCTCATCCTGTTCGTGGTGGCGCTCATCGCGTGGAATCTGCAGCGCAAGCTGGAGGAGTCGAAGGACTGGACGGAAAAGCAGTCCGCGGCTGAGGGCAAGCGCGACACCTTCATCCAGATGATGGGCCGCGCGCTGACCAATTCGGTGAACGTGAAGTCTATCGTGTTCCTGGTGGCGGTGTACCTGACGTGGAACATTGTGGCCGGCACCATGGGCCAGTTCATGCCCTACATGTACGCGGCGGCCGGGCATTTGGACGACACGACCATCTCGCTTCTACAGGCGGTCATGTGGATCCTCACGGCGGTGGGTTCGCTTGCCATCTTCTCGAAGTTCGGCGACAAGATCCCGCATCGCATCCTGTTCGCGGCCACGGCCGTGATGGCGCTGGCGGCCTGGGTGGTCATGGTGTTCTTCGGCATGCAGCTGGAAGCGGGCACGGCCGATAGCTGGGGCTGGCTTCTGTGGGTGTTCGTGGCGCTGTGGGGCATCTCAGCCGGCTTCTCGGCCCAGTGCTTCTATGCGCTGTGGTCGACGGAGCTGTTCCCGACGCTGTATCGCGGCGGCGTGCAGGGCATCATGTTCTTTTTGGTGCGCGGCGTGCTGGGCATCTGGTCGCTCGTGGCCGTGGCGGGCCTCGGCGTGGAAACCCCGGCGGGCTTCGTGACTGCCGGCATCATCATGTGCGGCTTCCTTCTGGTGTCGCTCGTGGTGGGCGTCATCTGGTGCCCCAACACCCAGGGCCGCACCCTGGACGAGATCACCGAGGAACGCTACGGGAAACATATCGATTAGCTGCACCCTAGGCACACCGTCGTGTTGCGCCGAATACGCGCTGCCATTTGTCGAGCGCGATCTTAATTCCTCAACGACCCTGCCTCGGCGGGGTCGTTTTGCGTGGGGCGTGAAAACGACCCCCCCCTTTCGTAACGTCGGTTTCGCTTACCAGAAAACTCCTCGAAACAATGCGCCATTAACTTGGAACGTGCCGGGTGCAGCCGTTGCGGTGGCTCCGACGTGGTATCTTATTCCGATCATCGACCCGAGTGAGGAGCGAACCCGTTATGTCGAAAGTGACCGATCTGTACGGCTCCATGGTGTTCAACGAGCATGTGATGCGCGAGCGTCTGCCGAAGACCACCTACAAGCAGCTGATGAAGACCATCAAGGAGGGCGCGCCCTTAAACGAGGACGTGGCCAACGTCGTCGCCCATGCCATGAAGGAGTGGGCTATTGAGCGGGGAGCTACCCATTTTTCACACTGGTTCCAGCCGCTGACAGGCGTTACAGCTGAGAAACATGATTCCTTTATCTCTGTTCCCGGAAGCGATGGGCGGGTTATTATGGAGTTTTCAGGAAAAGAGCTGATCAAGGGAGAGCCGGACGCATCCTCTTTCCCGTCCGGCGGTCTGCGCTCTACCTTTGAGGCAAGAGGCTACACTACCTGGGACTGTACGTCTCCGGCATTCCTGAGGGAGGACACCTGGGGAGTGACACTCTACATACCCACAGCCTTCTGTTCCTACCGGGGAGAGGCTCTTGACAAGAAAACGCCTCTGCTGCGTTCCATGCAGGCGATCAACGAGCAGTCCCTGAGAGTCCTGCGCCTGTTTGGAAATACGACCTCCAAACGAGTCATCCCCTATGTAGGTCCGGAGCAGGAGTATTTTCTTGTGGATAAGGAGAAATACCTCCAGAGGAAGGATCTGATTTACGCGGGGCGCACCCTGTTTGGAGCTATGCCGCCAAAGGGACAGGAGATGGATGATCATTACTTTGGAAGTATCCGCCCCAGAGTCGGAGCCTTTATGAAAGAAGTCAATGAGGAAATGTGGAGGCTCGGCGTGACAGCCAAGACCCAGCACAATGAGGCTGCTCCGGCGCAGCACGAGCTGGCCCCAATCTACACACAGGTGAACGTGGCCGTTGACCATAACCAGATGATGATGGAGGCACTGAAGAGGATTGCCGGCCATCACGGGCTGACCTGCCTGCTTCATGAGAAGCCGTTTGCAGGGGTGAATGGTTCAGGAAAGCACAATAACTGGTCACTGTCCACAGACGACGGAATTAATCTGTTAAATCCTGGAGATACGCCTCATGACAACATGCAGTTTCTGCTTGTGCTGGCATGTATTATGAAGGCTGTGGATGTGCATGCAGATCTGCTCAGAGAGTCTACGGCAGTGCCTGGAAATGATCACCGTCTGGGGGCGGCAGAAGCTCCGCCAGCGATTATCTCCATTTTCCTCGGAGAGCAGTTAGAGGATGTGGTAGAACAGCTCTGCAGCACCGGAGAGGCCACCCATACAAAACAGGGCGACCGCCTGAGCACCGGAGTTGCCACGCTGCCTAATTTCGTGAAGGATGCGACAGACAGAAACAGAACCTCCCCGTTTGCATTTACGGGAAACAAGTTTGAGTTCCGAATGGTGGGATCCTCTGACTCTGTTTCCTCACCGAATGTGGTTCTCAACACGATTGTGGCAGAGGCTTTTAAGGAGGCTGCCGACGAGCTGGAGAAGGCTGATGATTTTGACATGGCTCTCCACGATTTTATCAAACGCACCATGTCAGAGCACAAGAGAATCATTTTCAGCGGAAACGGCTATTCAGAAGAGTGGGTAGAAGAGGCAGAGCGCCGGGGTCTTCCTAACCTCAAGTGCGGAATCGACTCCGTGGATTCGCTGATCACAGATAAGGCTATCCGCCTGTTTGAGAGCTTTGGCGTATATACAAGAGCAGAGCTGGAGTCCAGAGCTGAGATTGAATACGAATCCTACGCAAAGACTGTGAATATTGAGGCCAAAACCATGATCGACATGGCAGGAAAGCAGATTATTCCGGCGGTGATCCGCTATACGGCAAATCTGGCAGAATCCCTGACTGCTGTACAGACAGCCTGTCCTGAAGCGGACACAAGTGTGCAGAAGGAGCTTCTCCTGGAAGCATCCGATCTGCTGTCTGATATGAAAACTGCCCTTGCCAGGCTGACAGAGGAAACAGAAAAGGCTGCAAAGGTAGAAGGCAACAAGGAGAGGGCTTACGCATATCACGACATTGTAACTGCGGCGATGGAGGAGCTGCGCCGCCCTGCCGACAAGCTGGAAATGATCGTAGATAAGGAGCTTTGGCCGCTGCCAAGCTATGGAGACCTGATCTTTGAGGTATAAGTTCAGGCCATAAATCAGAGAGGAAACTGCACAGAGAGGGCCGAAGGGCATCATGAATCATTTTCTGATGCCCTTCGGCCCTCTCTGCAATTAAAATCCCTCCTGTCCGGTTTTGAGTATCAAAGATATTACCTTCCCGGTCCGCCTGTGAGGCCAGGTTCGATCGTATAGTGATCTTCAGAATCAGAGCTTCCTGAACCTGGACGTGCAGTACCGGTACCGGAGGAACTGCTGCCGGAGGAACTGCCCGGAGCATTGGAAGTTCCGGAGCTGCCAGGAGCGCTGCCTCCTGTGGAACTGCCCGGAGCGCCGGGAGTTCCCATCCCTGAACCGGACGATGCTGTTCCTGGTTCTGCGGTGGTCACGCCGCTCATAGAGTTGGTCTCATTCTGGCAGACGCCGTTTTGATCAAAGGTGTAGGTGACGTTGTCAATCACCCGGGAGCAGTCAGAAGCCATCACGCCCGTGGAGGGATCCAGATAATAATACTTTCCGTTTTCCCTCAGCCATCCCTTTACCATATGGCCGCTGCTGTTGAAATAGTACCAGCTGTTATCAATCTGGCGCCAACCCCGGATCATGCGGCCGGAACTCGTGCTCATATAATAACGGTTTCCAGTATTGTCATTGAGCCATCCGGTGAGCATACGGCCGTCAGTATACAGATAGTAGTACTCATTGTCGATTTTCTGCCATCCGGTCAGCATTTTCCCGTCCTGGCCCAGATAATACCAGAGTCCTTTCACCTGCTGCCATCCGGTGCGCATTTTTCCGTCTTCGCCCAGGTAGTACCAGCTTCCGTCAATCTGCTGCCAGCCCACGCGCAGCTTTCCCTCAGGACTTAAGAAATACCAGCCTCCGTCAATCTGCTGCCATCCGGTTTTCATCTTTCCCTCATTGTCAAGGTAGTAGTAGCGCCCGTCAACCAGTCTCCACCCTACAGCCATCTTTCCGTCTGTGCCGAAGTAGTACCAGTACCCGTCTATTTCTTTCCATCCGGTAGTCATCTTTCCATCTGTTCCAATAAAATAGCGGGAGCCTCCGATGTCGGCCCATCCCCGGAGCAGTTCCCCGTTCGGATTGAAATAATACCAGGCGCCGTCTATAGTCAGCCATCCTGTGGCCATGGAACCGTCGCTTTTCATGTAATAATAGGTATCGCCGGATTTCAGCCATCCGGTCATCATGGCTCCGTCTGTTCCGAGATAGAACCATTTCCCGTCAACCTGCTGCCAGCCATAGGCCAGAGCTCCGTCATCCTTCAGGTAATACCATTTAGAGCTGGAGGAATCGCGAAACCATCCCACTGTCATTTTGCCTGAGGATTCGTCGAGATGGAAATATTTTCCTCCCAGCTGCATCCAGCCTCTTCGGGGAGTTCCATCCTCCCCCATGTAGTACCAGCCGTTTCCGTCATTGATCCAGCCCTTCTGCATTTCGTAGTCTTTATAGTAATACCAGTTTCCTCCGATATTTCTCCACTGGTTAGCAGGAATCAGGGAAGAAAAATCTTTGTAGGCAAAGTTGATGTCCACATTGCCGGAGATTCCGGAAACGCTTCCGCTGTTGGTAGCCTGCCACATGGCAGCGTTGGAATAGGAGTGGCGCACATCGTACCGGGCAACCCAGACATCGTAGTTCACGGAACTCATATCAATTTTGTTGGTAAGCCAGTAGTCATTGGCATAGACCATGGGATAATAGCCTGCAGCTCTGATCTTTTTGCAGAAAGCATTGATCACGGCGCTTAGCTCAGAAGGAGAGAGGGCGCTCATCTCCGAGGACTCCACGTCAAAGACAACGGGATAGGAGATAGGATAGTCCTTAATCAGATTCAGCACGAAATCAGCCTCCTGTTCAGCCATCTGCGTGGTTGTGGCATAGGAGTAAATATAGGCGCCGACCTTCAGCCCTGCTTCAGCGGCCTTGGATGCGTTGGACTGAAAAAAAGGATCAACGGCATTATTGTATCTGGTTCCAAGCATGACAAACTGGATGTCGTCGGCAGCTACCGCATCCCAGTTGATGCTCTGCTGCCAGTGAGACACATCAATCCCTCTGGCTGCCACTCCGGCAATCGCAGTTCCCGAGCTGTCTGTATAGATACCGTTTACCTTTGTCCAGGCCGCAAATGCGCTCATGGCCGGGTGCAGTGAGAGCGCCCCCAGCAGGCAGGCAAGACCGACTATTTGCAGACGTTTCCTTTGTATCATAAAAACTCCTCCTGTGTAATCGTGTCGATCAAAAATCCATTTTATCCCATTGTATCATAAAAACATACCGTGTGCATAGATGTGCCGAAACTGTTTAATCAGTAAGGGCGCCGAGCTGCTGCAGCTTTTTATAATAGAGCTTTGCATAGCGGTACATGATTAAGGTATACTCGCCGAATTCCTCACCCAGGCTGCTCTTGAAAACTGCCCACAGGCACCAGAGAAAACCTCCCAGAGCTGCACAGGCATAGATGACAAAGCGTTCCTCTTCATCTGGGGAGCGCTTCAGATAGAGCTCAATCAGATGATCCATTTCTTCCTCATTGTAATAGGAGTAAATACCGCACATGGCAATATCGATGAGAGGGTCATGCATGCCTGCATATTCCCAGTCAATGATTTTACCGGAGCCGTCCGGGAGAATCAGAAAATTGTCAGGGACGCAGTCAATATGGGAGAGACACTGAGGTCTGTCCATCAGTTCCAGGAGCTCCAGAAGCCGGTTCATGTGACCGCGCACTTCCGGATAATCCTCAAACAGCATTTTTTCACGTCCGCGGCACAGGCCCTCATAAAAATCGATCCGTTCCCGCAGAGAAAAGGAGTGGGGAACCGAAAGACCGGATTCATGAAGTCTGTGAAGCTCCTTCATAAAGAGCCTCATGTCCTCCTCACTGTGGGGATCTGCATTGCGCGCCCCCTCATAGTAATGGGCGATTTTGTATCCGGTTTTCCCATCAAAATAGACAATGTCCTCTGTCATATGAAGAGGATTGACAGCACGGTAGACAGCCTCTTCCTGCCTTCGGTTGATGAGCTGTTCCGTCCCCGGCCCCGGAATACGGCAGATGTAATGCTTTCCCCGAAGTTCAAACAGGAAAGATTTATTTGTCATTCCTGCCTTCAGACAGCGGATATTGGTGATTTCCTCCTCCTGTATCTCGAAAACTCTGGAAACGAGAGCCAGGGCTTCATTATCAGAGTGATTCTGGTACTTGGGATCAAACTGCCGGAGCTCCTCCAGATTCTCAAATTCGTAAACCTGATTCTCCGGCTGCGGGTTGGAAAAAAGCGCAAGCTCCTGGAGATGTTCCATCAGGGCATTTTCCCAGTAAAACTGTTCGGTGCCAGGCCGGTGATAATAGTCCTCTATAATAGGAAGAAACTCCATCGAAAACTCCCGGGAGAAGAAAGCCGGTCCGTACAGAGCATAGGAATCATGTCCTCCTACAGAAATAGAAGAAATTCGCCCCTTCTTATTGGTTTTTACGCACCATTCAGAAGTGTTTCCCTCCATATAGGAAGTGGAATACCAGGCCCCGCACTCATAGGCGTGGAACATATTGTCCCTGAGCCAGTTGTCTGAGGAGAGAATATACATGTTTCTCCCGCGAAGAACTTCTCTGGCGTGATAGATGGTGGCGAGATTATTCTTAGAAGAATACTCGGGATTATAGAGGAGCTTTACCTGATATTTGTCAATCAGATATTCGAATTTTTCTTTCAGATATCCCACCACAATAGTGATATCGGTGATTCCGACAGAGTGAAGCTGCTTGATCTGGCGTTCGATCATCCGCTCTCCGAAAACCTCAAGAAGTCCCTTGGGCATTTCGAAGGTGAGAGGCACGAAGCGGGAGCCGAAGCCTGCAGCCATAATTAACGCTCCGTCTACCTTATAAGGAAGCAGCAGTGCCATTCCTTTTTCAGTTAATGTATATTTATTCGCCTCAGAATCTATCACAGCCAGCCCCTGCTCCAGGCAGTCGTTTATCAGCCTGTTAGCTGTTCCGAGAGAAATATCCAGCCTCTTTGCCAACTCCCTCTGTGTAATATTGGGATGTTCCAGAATATTTCTGCATATCAATCCATATCGATCCATAATACCTGCTTTCTGGCTGCTGTTCAAAAAACAGCCTTATAGAATTAAATATGAACATTATAGCATGAAATCAGCAAAAGTACAGCTCAAATCTTAAGATTGTATTGATATTAGTACAATTTTTGATTAATTTTTTTGTTCTGTAATGATTCTGTAAGAAAATGCACAGAGAAATGTTATTGTATTTTGGGTAAAGGTGTATTATGATATGAGTGTATCGGAGGTGAGGCACTTCTGAAAGGGAAATCGTACATATTTACAAAAAAGTGAATGGAAATAAATTTATTTTTTTGTTAAAAAACTATTGATAATTTCCCTTATCCGAAGTATAATAGCCACGTAATGCAGTTAGGAATTTCGAAAAAAAGATTTCAAGAAGAAAAAAGGAGAGTGCATTCATTATGAGAAAGCAGACTAAATTAGTTGCAGTTCTTTCTGCAGCAGCTTTACTCGCTGTAGGCGCTTCCATGACATCTTTCGCAGGTTGGGAGAAGGATGAGGATGGTATCTGGCACTACTATGACAGCGATGATGAGATGGTAACTGGAGAGTGGGCTAAGGACGGCTCCAAGTGGTTCTACTTAGATGATGACGGAAACATGGCTACAGATACATGGGTAGACGATGAGTACTACGTAGGTTCTGACGGCGCTATGTTAAAGAATCAGTGGGTTAAGACAACAGCTGATGAGGATGTGTCTGATCCAGAGGATGATGGAGATCACTGGTACTACTTCGACAGCAAGGGTAAGAAAGTTGTTGACGACAACAAGAAGATCAACGGCAAGACCTACTACTTCAACGAAGACGGTGAGATGCTTGACGGCTGGCATGAGGAGAACGGTGACGTTTACTACTTAGGCGGCGAGGACGAAGGCTGGAGAGCTGAGAATCAGTGGTTATGGCTGGAGAAGCCAGGCGATGCTGACGAGGATAACGACGATGAGCAGATCCTTGACTGCGCAGACGAGGACGACTGCGATGACGAGGGCTGGTACTGGTTCGGATCCAACGGCAAGATGTACAAGGATACAGGAAAGAAGAAAGTAAACGGCCGTTACTACATGTTCAACGAGCATGGCCAGATGCTTTACGAGTGGATCAACAACACACCAACAAAGGTAACCGGAACACCTTCCAACGCACAGCTTGATGGTATCGCTACAGAGGGCAGCGCAACAATCGAGGATATGTACTACTACAACATCGTAGAGGAAGGCTGGAGAGGCGACGGCTGGTATGAGATCGACGGCTCCGAGGACGTTGGAACAGACAGCGATACAGACTGGTACTTCTTCGACGACGGCGAGGCTAAGCATGCTGATGCAAATGCTAATTCTAAAGATTATGCTACAGACGACGAGGACGGCCCGGTATACGTAGCCAAGATCAAAGTAGACAGCGCCAAGGGCAAGAAGTACTTCGCATTCAACGAGAACGGCCAGATGCAGACAGGCCTTCAGTATATCGCTGACGACGGCGGCTTCTACTACTTCGACGAGAACGGCTATATGCAGGACGGCAAGGTTTCTGACGTAGAGTGCGATGACGATACATACGACTTCTACTTCAACACAAAGAACGGCAAGAACGGCCAGGGCTACACAGGAGAGAAGGACAACTACCTGTATTTCAACGGTAAGAGACTTGAAGCTGACGATGACTACAGACTGTACTACTTAAACGGCGACATTTACCTGGTAAATGACAAGGGCAAAGTTCAGTCTACAAAGAGCGACAGCAAGAAGTACGACATCGAGAACGAGGGTATTGAGACAGAGGATGTTAATGTAACATTCACAGGCAAGAAGGTTAAATCCATCTCTGTACCAGGCGGACAGTCCTACACAGCTGATGACTTAATTGCTCAGGCTAAGGTGATTATGCAGGCTCAGGGATACGATCCAAGCGAGGATTCTCTTGTATCCATTCCGTTCATCCAGTTATATGATGACGATCAGTATACATACACTGTAGCAGCTGACGGAAAGGTTATCGTAGGATGGCGTGGTCTTAACAAATAATCAATAATCTCCGTTCAGATTATTTGACTTTGGGGAGGTTTCTCTTCCAGCGGATTACACCGCGGGAGGGGAACCTCCTTTTTTGGCCCTTTATCAGAAGAACTTATCATCCAGCTGTCCTATACTTCTCTGCCCATGTATGCCATTGAAAATAGATCTTCGAAATCATCTCTCACCAAAATTTGTTCTGCTTTTAACAGCTTTTTGCTTGTCAATTTGTACAATTTATTAACAAATCATCTTCTTTCACATTGTGTATTTTTTACAAAATTTATTATAATTAAAAATAATATCCAAATTTCGGTTATATAAGGCTTGTTTCATTCGTTATTTAATTGATAGGGAAAGGGTGAAAAAGATGATAACATATGATAAGCTGTGGAAGACTATGAAGGAAAAGCAGATGACTCAGTATCGTTTAATTCGATACTATGGCTTCAGTGCCGGCCAGATTGGACGTCTGAAAAAGAACATGTATGTGTCGACCCATACGCTGGAAGTTCTCTGCCAAATCTTGAACTGCAGAATCGAGGATATCGTAGAGTATATTCCGGATGAAGAGTAGTAGGAGATAACCCGCAGACCTGGACAGAAAAACCGCTAGCTGGCCGAAATAACTAAAACATCTATCGCCCTTCGGAGGCTATTTGGCTCTTTCTGTCTCACAAAACTGAATATGGAAGCAGTAATGCCGTCTTCAGAGTGACTGGGGACGGCATCTTTGCGTATGACGGAACGTACTGCAATTCATGTGAAACCACTCTCTGTGGGCAGTGATAAAGGGCTGTGCAGCCAGGCCAGTCTAAAAGGGCTGACTGAAGCGATTATAACTCTCTGAGGCCTTAAAGGGCAGATACCTGGAGAGAGTTCTATTTGCCATTTTAGCGAATTTAATATGGATAACCTGAGCTTTTCCTCAAAGACGCGGAAAGGCCGTTCTAATACCCCTTTAAATCGTTTAAAAGGCATATAGTTTTTTGAATTGAATTAAAAAAACGGGATTCAAATGAGACACAGTGTCTGAACGTGTATCAGGCTTCCGGAAAAAGGAAAGAGATTGTGGCAGCTAACGAGTTTTTCCATACGTTTTGCCAGTCCCGGGATTTATCAAAAAAGAAAGTGGCATATATTGCAGGAGGAAGAATTCGAACAAAGCAGGAGGAAGTTTCTTCTGTGAATATAAAAAAATACCGCCTCCAGACAGGCTGAAAGCGGTATTACTGTCTTATATCCTTTTTTGCGGCAGAAGAGCCGTATGACCTTCGTAAGACGATAGTATTTGAGTTATTTTGACCGGCTAGTGCTTTTTTACTCTGGCCTGCAAATTATCGGCTGCTGCTCCTCGTCAGGAATATACTCTACAATATCCTCGATTCTGCAGTTCAAGATTTGGCAGAGGACTTCCAGCGTATGGGTAGACACATACATGTTCTTTTTCAGACGTCCAATTTGGCCGGCGCTGAAACCGTAGTATCTGATTAAACGGTACTGGCTCATCTGCTTTTCCTTCATAGTTTCCCACAACTTATCATATGTTATCATTTTTCTCACCCTTTCCCTATCCATTAAATAACGAATCGAACATGTTGTATATAACCAATATTTGGATAATATATCTATATAGGGATATTCAACATAATCTTAAATTGTTCAGAGAAAATTTGAAGAAAATTTACAATTAAAAGCAGTTATTGATGTATAGGATTAGGAATATCAATATCCTGATACAATATTTGGGTTAATGTTTAGCTGAAATTATTGCAATGACTTTCATGGGTATGATATGGAAGGTATTCAGGAAACTTTCATTTGAACGTAATAGTATACAAAAATACTCAGGATAGTAACAATGAAAATGCATTATAATAGCAAAGCAGATTTTTCAAAAAACAAAAGCGCTGGCAGAAGAAATAATTAAATTTCTCTGCCAACGCTTTTTTTATTAACTAACAGTCTGCTGGAAGCAGCCGCTGTGATATTAGTCGATCCAGCTTGGAGCATCTTTAGCTGTATACTATGTGGCAGTTTCTGTAGGTTCACCATTACCGGCATATTCCGAGCACTTTCGTTTATATTAATAAAATATTAAATAATTCTGCTGTGTTCCGGCTGTGCTTTTCTTGCGCCGGAAAGATATAAGTGATATACTAAAACAGTATATGCCTAAAACATGAACTGCTGATAAAAATGCGGATCATATGTTTACAGCCTTTAAAGTGAAGCTTCAGATACAGGGCTGAAATGGGGCAGTTGCAGATAAGAACTGACACAGCAGAAGTGAAGTTTTCGTTAGGGCAGTATTTTTGCTGCAGATGGAGACAAAAAATAAATTTACAGAAAGAATATGGAGAGCTTATGAGCAGCAATGTAATTAAAAATGTTTCGGCAGAGAAGCGGCCCTACAGAGGCATTGAAGTTCTGGCAGGAATTTATACACTGGTGATACTGTGTATTTTCCCCTTTGTAGTACATGACAGGTATTTTGATATTCTTCCTACGAAGTACCGCTTTTATTCGACTGCAACGTCGGCAGTCCTGGTGTTTACAGTCATTTATCTGATTGCCAGCGGCGCGGTGGTTCGGGCTGTGCGCTCATTTGGCGACGGAAGCTGGCGCAGGCACCTGAATTTTGTGGACTGGGCGGCAATCGCCTTTGCAGTTTTGATTACAGTTTCCACCGTACAGTCAGATTTTCGATTTGAGTCCTTCTGGGGAAATGAGGGGCGTTATACAGGACTGTTCACACTTTCACTGTACGTGTTTTCGTATTTTTTTATCAGCCGTTTTCTGAGATGGAAGCAGTGGTACCTGGATCTGTTCCTGGCAGGGGGAATTCTTGCCTGTCTGTGGGGAATTACAGATTATTTCAGAATGGATATTTTCCATTTCAAGGAAAGGATTGCATCTAATGCAGACTCCTTCACCTCCTCTTTTGGAAATATCAATACGTACACCATCTATGTGGCCATGGTGATTGCGGTGGCGGTGATTCTGTTTTTAATGAGTGAATCAGTCCTGCGCTCTATTTTTTATTATATCTGCTTTATAATAGGGATGTTTGCCATTATCATGGGAGAGAGCGACAATGCCTATCTCTCTCTGGGCGCTCTGTTCGCCCTGGCGCCTCTCTATGCATTCAGAAAATCTCAGGCAGTCAGAAGATATGCAGTGCTGATTGCCACAATTCTGACCGTTGCCAGATGTATCGAATGGATCAACGTGAAATACGCAGATACGGTGATTGGGATTAACAGCCTATTTTCTTTTATTTCAGGTTATGATAAGATTATGGCTGTGATTGCCGCAGCCTGGACTGTAGCTGCGGTGCTGTACCTCTTAAAGCTGGTGATAAAGAAGAACCCCCCGGGACTGCTTCTGGCCCTCAGAATTGTCTGGGGAGCTGTGCTGGCAGGAGCGGTGCTTCTTATCTGCTATATGTTCTATGACGCAAACATAGCAGGACATCAGGAAAAATATCAGTCTATTGCAAAGTACCTGGTATTTAATGATAACTGGGGGACTAGCCGTGGATTTGCCTGGAGGATTTCGTGGGAGAATTTCCTGAGTTTCCCCCTGCATCACAAGATTTTTGGGTTTGGACCGGACACATTTGGGATTATCACTACATTTAATAACTTTCAGGAAATGAGCGAAAATTATCATGTAGTGTTTGACAATGCCCACAATGAGTACCTTCAGTTCCTTTTGACGATCGGAATTGCAGGACTTGCCGCGTACCTTGCATTTTTGATTTCAGCCTTTGTGAAAATGACCCGCCAGGCGAAAGGGAATCCTCTGGTACTTGCACCGATGTTTGCATTTGTTTGCTACAGTGTGCAGGCCGTGGTAAACCTGAACGTACCCATCACTGCGCCCTTTATGTGGCAGTTTTTGGCTATGGGACTGGCTGTCTGCTATCAGTCGGGAAGCGCAGGGAAGGAAGCAGAAGTTCAGGCGGACTGGGCCGTTGATGAAACTGAGAAAAGGGATGAAAAATAGAGGAGGGGCATATTTAGAAGAGAGCCGCCCTCACAATCTGAAAAAAGGAAGTTGTAGTTGCCATGTTTGATAAGTATATGCCAAAAAACAAAAGAGTCAGAATGATTATTTTAATGCTGGCTGATATTGTATCAATCCAGATTTGCTCCTTTCTGGCGCTTCTGATACGGTTTGATCTGAATATCGCAAAGATTCCGCCTGAGTACAGTGCCAATGTGCTGCGCTACTGGCCTATCCACACACTCCTGACTGTTGCGCTCTTTTTCCTGGCGCATCTGTATTCGACCATGTGGAGTGTGGCTGGAATCAGGGAGGTAATAAGAATTGTCCTTTCCTGCGGTCTCTCGACAGTTCTGCAGATAGCAGGTATGACGCTTCTGCAGTTTTTTATGCCGAGAAGCTACTATATTATCAGCTTTGTTGCTCTCTGCATCGCCGTTACAGGCATTCGGTTATCCTACCGGATTAAGCACTCCCTGTTTCCGTCGGGAAACAGGGGCGGAAGCAGGATTATGATTGTGGGAGCGGGAACCTCCGGCTCTGTGATTCTCAAGGAGATGATGACAAGCAGGCACACAAACGGAACAGTTGTCTGCTTTGCGGACGACGACATCAATAAAAAAGGCAAGTATCTGAATGGAGTTCCCATTGCGGGAGGCCGGGAGGAGATACCGGAGCTGGCAAAGCAGTACCGGGTGGATGAGATCTATGTGGCAATTCCGTCAGCCCCGGCCAAGGAACGAAAAAAGATTTTAGAGATCTGCCGAGAAACGGACTGCAAAATCAAGATGCTTCCCGGAATCTATCAGCTTCTCAACGGCGAGGTCAGTGTGGCCAAGCTCAGGGAGGTTCAGATCGAGGATCTGCTGGGAAGGGATCCGATCCGCGTGAATCTGGATGAGATTATGGGATATGTGCAGGATAAGGTAATCCTTGTCACAGGCGGGGGCGGTTCCATCGGAAGCGAGCTGTGCCGTCAGATTGCCAGCCACAGGCCAAAGCAGCTCATTGTCTTTGACGTCTATGAGAATAATGCATACGATCTGCAGCAGGAGCTGGAGAGAAGTTTCCCGGAACTCAATCTGACTGTGCTGATCGGCTCCGTGAGAAACACACACCGGATTGAGAGCGTGTTTGAACAGTACAGGCCGGATATCGTCTACCATGCGGCCGCCCATAAGCATGTCCCCCTCATGGAAAACAGCCCCAACGAGGCGATCAAGAATAATGTCTTCGGTACATACAAGACAGCCAGGGCTGCCGGAAAGTACGGAGCAAAGCGCTTTGTCCTGATTTCCACAGACAAGGCGGTCAACCCGACCAACATCATGGGGGCCTCCAAGCGGATGTGCGAGATGGTTATTCAGATGATGGATCACAGGTACAGGACCGAGTTTGTGGCAGTGCGCTTTGGAAATGTGCTGGGCAGCAACGGCTCCGTCATTCCCCTGTTTAAAAAGCAGATTGCAGAGGGAGGCCCTGTCACCGTCACACATCCCGATATTATCCGCTATTTTATGACGATACCGGAGGCTGTGTCGCTGGTGCTTCAGGCGGGAGCCTATGCAAAGGGCGGAGAGATTTTTGTCCTGAACATGGGAGAGCCTGTAAAAATTCTGGATTTGGCCAAGAATTTAATCCGGCTGTCGGGATATGTGCCGGGAGAGGATATTGCCATTGAATTTACCGGGCTCAGGCCGGGAGAGAAACTCTATGAGGAGATGCTTATGGATGAGGAGGGCATGCAGGATACCCCCAATAAGCTGATCCACATTGGAAAGCCCATTGAGTTTGATGAGGACGAGTTCCAGAAGCAGCTGGATGAGCTGTATGAGATTGCAAACAGGGATTCGGAGAATATCAAGGAGGCCGTCCAGCGGATCGTTCCCACGTATGTGATCAAAAGGGATGAGAAGTAGGATGAGAAGTTAAGGGAAAGGACAGGCAGAAAGCGGGAATTGAGCGCTTAAGGAGTACCTGAAGCATCGGAATAAGAAAGATAAATATTCAGCAACTATAAAAACGGGCAGTTCAGAGGATAATCGCAGGAATTCTGAGCCGGCCCGTTTTTTTCTGCGTTCAGGTTTGTGAGGGAGGGAGTCTATGTGAGCTGTAAGAACATCAGCCGGGAGCCGGTTCCGCGTAAAAGGGAGGATGAATTATCTTGAAATTCTGTATATTCTTGGAAATGAATTCAAATAATAAAAATGAGAACAGATACGTCCGATTTTGTATATTATTGTAAAAAACAGTAATTAATTTAACGAGAATTTACTTGAGTATCCGGCAGTTTTGGTATATAATATATTATGGTTAAAAAAATAACAAATCATGTGCCAGAAAGCGGACAGGCCGTCGGCAGAAGGGGAACGGCAGTTAATATGAAACCGTTCATTTTCTGTGAAGGCTTCTGCGCAGACAGAAGCGTGTCTGCAGTGGGGAATGCAGGATGTCTGGAGACGGTCCGGCCGGAAGGGTGCATCCATTTATGAAGGAGGAATCAGAAATGGCAAGATTTACGTTACCGAGAGATATTTACCATGGAAAAGGATGCCTTGAGGAGCTGAAAAACCTGAAAGGAAAACGCGCAATCCTCGTTGTGGGTGGAGGTTCCATGAAGCGTCAGGGATTTTTAGACAAGGCGGTTGAGTACTTAAAGGAAGCCGGGATGGAGGTGCGCGTCTTTGAAGGCGTGGAGCCGGATCCGTCGGTAGAGACGGTTATGAAGGGTGCGCAGGTCATGAGAGAGTTTGAGCCGGACTGGATTGTCTCCATGGGCGGCGGTTCACCCATTGACGCAGCGAAAGCTATGTGGGCTTTCTATGAGTATCCGGAGGTGACGTTTGAGGAGCTGTGCACACCCTTTAATTTTCCGGAGCTGAGGACAAAGGCGAAATTTGCAGCGATTCCCTCCACTTCCGGCACAGCCACAGAGGTTACCGCCTTCTCCGTTATCACAGATTACGAAAAGGGAATCAAGTATCCTCTTGCAGACTTTAATATCACGCCGGATGTTGCCATTGTCGATCCGGAGCTGGTGGAAGGGCTTCCTGCAAAACAGGTGGCCTATACGGGAATGGATGCCCTGACTCATGCGATCGAAGCCTATGTTTCCACACTCCACTGCACCTTTACGGATCCGCTGGCAATCAAGGCCATCCAGATCGTAAACAGTGATCTGCAGAAATCTTATGACGGCGACATGAGAAGCCGTGAAGAGATGCACTATGGCCAGTGTCTGGCAGGAATGGCCTTTTCCAATGCGCTTCTCGGAATTGTGCACTCCATGGCTCACAAGACAGGAGCTGCATTTTCCACCGGCCATATCACACACGGCCTGGCCAATGCCATGTATCTTCCATATGTAATCTCCTACAATGCCAAGGAGCCGGAGGCGGCAGCGCGCTATGCGGAGATCGCCAATGCCATCGGCATTACAGGCACTGTGGAGGAGTGTATTGAGGGACTGAGAAAGAAAATCCGTTCCATGAATGATTATATGGGTATTCCCAATACACTGAAGGAGTTTGGAATTGAGGAGAAGGAGTTTAAAGAGAAGCTGGCCGCTATCTCTGAGAATGCGGTGGGCGATGCATGCACAGGATCCAATCCAAGAACGATTGATCCGAAGACCATGGAAAAACTGTTTACCTGTATTTACTACGGAACAGAGGTTGACTTCTAACAGCTGACATACAGCAGATTCAGAATGCAGTATGAAGAAAGCCTGACGGGCAGACGCTTACCTTTCGGTGAGCCTGCCTGTCAGGCTTTTGTGTTATATAACAGGAAGCTTCGTTCTCTGTTATATAAAAACGCTCCGCGGGGATCGCACTGGGTTGGACAGAGAGGACGCTACAGACGTTTTCCCATAATCCAGCGCCGGAGCCCTCCGTATTTCAGAGCCTCCTCTATTTT
>ENA-OPRR01001594-OPRR01001594.1-human-gut-metagenome-genome-assembly--contig:-NODE-1594-length-18104-cov-2.552828_pt1 | contig 18104 bp, 11 predicted proteins | sample MGYA00241796_ERZ501883 | MGnify/ENA primary metagenome ERZ501883 (study PRJEB25962, sample SAMEA2042406) | human gut metagenome | biome: human gut; feature: human-associated habitat; material: faeces...
ATTGCCGGCGAAACGCTGGTTCAGGCGGTAAAGCTCCGCCTCATCCTCGGGGGAGATGGTGTAGATCTCAGACTTCAGGCTCTCCACCTCGTCTGGAGTCCACACTCCGTATTCATACTGCATTTCCAGACCGAAGGGTTTGCTGGCACCGGAGCCGCACAGCATATCACCCTCCTCAATGAAGATGGGGATATGATCCAGCACGTGGGCATGAAGTTTGGACCGTCGCAGGAGCATAGGTTCCCCGGCGGTCTGTTCCAGGGATTCCACTGCCAGCCGGAATTGTTCCACGCACAGGGGATATTTGTTCACTCGCAGACTGTCTTTCATGCGTTTGACTCGTTCAGTCATAGGGGATACCTTCTTTCCCGGGGATTTCTTTTTCTGTTTCCATGTAACCACAAAGAGGTGACCCATAGCAAGAAAAGAAAGCGGATCTGTGTGGAACGCACTTTTTAGGGCATGGAAAATGGGCATTGCTTCCAAGTCTTGCAAAGCCGCTGGAATTGTGAAATAATTTTTTGTAGAATAAGCCAATGACAGAGGGGGAGAGCGGTACATGGATATCAAGCTCATCAGAGAGGATCTGGGAGGGGCTGCGGCATTTTATCGGGGCGGTTCAGGACATGTAGAAGTGCAGAAGGTGCGGCTTTTGGACCGACAACGGGTGTTGGAGCAGGGCGTCCTTTATTTGGGAGACCTGACTAAGGCCCGAGCTCTTTCTCAGGAATGGCGGACGGAGAAGGGATGTGCTCTGCTGCTTGCGGAAGCGCCAGAAGCACAGGTCAGCGCCCTTCCCCCTGAAAAGCTCCCGGAGGTCACGATGATCTCCCGGCTGTCCATCCCGGCTCTGTTCAATCGGATCAGCGCGCTGCTGGAAGCCCCTCAGGCAGATCCTCTCCACGCCTGGAAGTTGGTGCTTTCCCGCCGGGTGGTCTCCTCCGGGGAGATCTGCCAACGTCTGTTTGGAACGGAGGAGGCCGCCTACGTGCAGCTTCTGCTGTTTCAGAAGAAGGATCACGGTCCGCTGCCTCAGGAGTTAGCGGAACAGGTAAAACTCTGGTTTTCAGAAGATACGGTCATCCCTGACGAGGAGGAGATCGCTGTGCTGCGCCGCCATCGTGAACAGCTGTTCACTTTCCCTCTGCCGGAGGGGATGGAAGAATCTCTGGAAACATTAGGGTGTGTGGTTGGAATTGGCAACGCTACCCGGGATTGCGGCATGCTCCGCACCATGTGTCAGATGATTCGCCACATGCTTCGTTTGCGGCAGCGTTTGGACCGGGAGGAGACCCTGTGTTTCATCGACCAGTATCAGATGATGATTGTGCTGGACTATTGTGTGCAGGAGTATGTCCAGCGCAACGGTCATACGGATATCTGTTATCTGGCCCATCCTGCTTTGGTACACATTGCCCGATATGACGCCCAACGGGGTACAAATCTGCGGCAAGTGTTGTATCAGTATTTGGTGTTCGGAGGAAATGTGCAGAGGACTGCAGCGGAGCTGTATATGCACCGGAATACCGTAATGAACAAGCTAAAGAAAATATCTGAAATGGTCCCCCTAGACCTTTCCGACGGTTTGCTCTGCCAAAGGCTGTTGCTTTCCTGCCAGGTTTTGGAGTACGCGGAAAAGGTGCTGAAACTTCGGGTGGACCAGGAACGGGAGTGATAGGATGGACCAGAGGGGTCAATGTCAGGGTGTGGTATTCAATATTCAGCATTTTTGTCTTCACGATGGTCCGGGGATCCGGACCAGTGTGTTTTTAAAGGGGTGTCCTTTGCGGTGCCTTTGGTGTGCCAATCCGGAATCTCAGAGGAAGCAGCCTCAGATCCTGTGGAACTGGGAAAAGTGCGTTGGCTGCGGAGCCTGTGAAATGGCCTGTCCCAAAGGGGCGGTTTCCCTGAAAGATGGAGTGGTCCACACAAACGAAACCGCCTGCACCGGTTGCGGCGTCTGTGTGGACGCATGCCCTCAGAAAGCCCGAGAGCTTTCCGGTAGATGGGTCACAGTGGAGGAAGTGCTCCGTGAGGTGGAAGAAGATCAGCTTTTCTATGGGGAAGAGGGGGGCATGACTCTTACCGGAGGTGAGGTGCTGGCCCAGTCGGAGTTTGCCGCAGCACTTTTGGAAGGCGCGAAAGAACGGAATGTTTCCACAGCGATAGAGACTAGTGGCTTTGGTTCTTGGGAATCTCTGAAAACTTTAGCATACCACTGCGACCTGTTCCTGTATGACTGTAAGCATGTTTTGCCCCAAGAACATCAGCGGTGTACAGGCCAGTCCAATGAGGGAATCTTGGAGAACCTAACACGACTCTCTACCGAATTTCCCGAAAAAGAGATTTGGCTGCGAACTCCGGTGATCCCCGGGTACAACGACAGTCGGGAAAATATGCAGGCGCTGGGGGAGCTTGCCCGGCATGTTTCTAGTTGCACTCGGGTAGAGCTGCTCCCCTACCACAACTTGGGGGAGGGCAAACGTCGTCAGCTGGGACAGGCTCCCTTTATTGGGGAGACCCCCTCGGAGGAGCGGATGGAAAGTCTGCGCCGTATCGTGGCACAGGGAGGAAAGCCTGTCTTTTGAGTCTGGAGAAAGGAGCGCCCATGAAACAGAAAAGTTATTCCCTCCGGGTGCGGGTGATGGTCATCTGTTTGCTGACAACCCTGGTGACTGTGGTTATCTTTATGGTTTATGGTGTTTACAACGTGTTCCGCTACCGGGAAGATTTTCTCAACACCAACCGGTATGTGGCGGATTTTTATGCCTCTGAACTGAAGCGTGACATGGAATCGTTACAAAGCTACACCAACAGCATCTTGACCACCAATGTTCATTACGGTATGTTGTCCCATACAAAGATCTCTGAGAAGAATAAGGTTTGGGCGGAGTACTACTTGAGCAACGCCCTGGAAAGCAAGGCCACCTCTCTTCAGCAGTATGGGGGCCTGTTTTACTATGACAAGGTTCAAAACACCATGCGAAGCCAATTCAGCGATGCATTTCTCGATGATGAGCTCTATTTTCTCAATGTGGCTCTAAAAAGTTGGTTACAGGAACATGTGGAGAATGTGGGCAGTCAGTTTGTAGAATTGGAAGGGCGGCTTTACTATATTTCTGTAGTGGGTGGACCTGAGAGATATGTGGGATTTTTTCTGGAGTTGGATCGGTATTTCCTGAATTCTCTTTCTTCGGAAGAGGGGGAAGCGCAGATTCTATTTCTGGATGGAGATGGGAAGGTCCTTTCCTGGGTGGGGGAGGAAATCCTGTCGGAGGATAAGGTCCTGGTGACCGAAAGGGCGTCTTGGGTCAGTGGCCACAACTACGCGCTTGTCAAGTCCTCCGTGATCGGTGGTAGTTTAGAATTGGCGCTTGTTCGGCCCTTTTGGCAGTTCCTGCATTTTTGGACGGACTGGAGGTTCTGGGTGTTTTTGGTGGCCATTCCCTTGGTGGGGGTTTGTTTCTTTTTCGTAGTGTACCAGTATTTCTACAAGATTCTGTTATGTCCTGCCGACCGTTTGGTTCAGCGAGTGAAATGGATGGAGGAGCAGGGTGAAAAGATCCAGTTGGAACAAAGCCCTATCGTGGAATTCCGGGAAATAGAGAATCGGGTAGATGAGATGGTGGCTCGCATCAGCACCCTGCAAAAGGAAAGTTACTTAGCTCAGATGGAAAAGCAGAACGCCCAGGTACAGACATACAAACTTCAGATTCAACCTCATTTCTATTTGAATTGTTTGAAAACCATGGACGCTCTGTTGGAAAATGGGGAATATGTTCAGTTACGGCCGTTTATTCTCTGCCTGTCCCATTATATGCGTTCTCGATTTCGAGAAGTTTTGGACATGGTCACGCTAGAAGAGGAAATCAAAACGGCCACCAGTTATTATTCACTTATGACACTCCTTCACAATGAACCTACTCTATTTCGAATGGATGCGGATGAACGAGCAAGGCGGTGCCGTATTCCTCACTTTTGTGTACAGATGTTTTTGGAAAACTCCTTTAAATACGCCAAACGAGCGGGCAGGATCCTGTCGATCCATATGCAGGCTTCTTTTCTTCAAGAGGAAGGGGAGGAATTTCTGCTTTTGCGGATCAGTGATAACGGGGACGGATATCCCATGGAAAAGCTGAAGGAGTGGAATGATGTGATGCCTCATCCTGGAATGGATACAGAGCATATCGGCATCAATAATCTTCGGTATCGCATACGTCTGCTCTACAACGGAAAAGGGAAAGTAGTGTTCTACAACGGTTTGACGGGAGGCGCGGTGACAGAGATCATCCTGCCGGTGAAGGAGGAAGAATGGAATGAATCTGCTTGCCATTGACGATCAACCGGCAGTGCTGGAAATGCTCTGCCGTCAGATCAACAAGGAAAAACTGGGTCTGGAGCGGATCGATACTGCCTCAAGTGCTGGGGAGGCCAGGAGAAAATTTGCTTGTCAGACTTACGAGATCATCCTCTGTGATATTGAGATGCCGGAGGAAGACGGTATCTCTTTTGCCAAATGGGCGATAGAGACTCATCCCGCCTCCAAATTGATCTTCCTTACCTCCCACGCTGACTTTGATTATGTGCGGGAAGCTGTGTCACTACATAGCTTCGACTATCTACTCCAGCCAGCTACTCAGGAGCACTTGGAAGAAGTGATCCTAAAAGCGGAGCTGCAATTCCAAGTGGAGGAGGAGAGCAGGAAGCTAATAGAGGATGGGCAGTTTTACCAGCTGCAAAAAGAGGAGGTACTGCGCGGGGCTTATTTGGAGTATCTTGAGGAGGGAACCGGAGAGGACAAACTGTGGAAATCCTTGGAAAAGAACTGCCCGGGGTTTACCAGGTTATCCCCGGTAGCACCCGTGCTTCTGCACCTGTGGAGAACGGATTCCGGCTATGAAATCATAGAACCGAAGCTGTTTCTTTATGGCGTGGAGAATATCCTTGGGGAACTTTTGGAGCCTCTGGGCATGCGGTGCTTTTTAACCAAGAAAGACTCCCAGAGGTATGTGGGATTTCTCTACGTGCTGGGGGAGATTCCTGGAAACGGCAGTGTGTTTGCAGTGCTGAAAAGATCCCAAAAGTTTTTGGAAGACATATACGGAGTGAAACTCACCGTGTATTATGCCCCATGGGGTGATTTGTCGCAGATAGGACCTTCTTGCCGGCGGATCGAGCAATTCTTGACGGAAAATGTGACTCAAAGGGAACCTGTAGTGCTGGCAGGTTCAGATTTGCCCAAAGCCCTTGGAGAGGTCTCTTTTGATAGACAGAAAAAGGTGTGGAGTGATCTGTTGGCCCAGGGAGAATTCGATAGTTTTCAACAAAGTGTATTGGAGTATCTGGAAAATGTAGTGGAGAAGGATGACCTGAGTCTTCGCTTTATGGCGGACCTGCACCGTGCATTTACGGAAGTCTTGTTGACCTACCTTGTTGAGCGGAACATTGACAGCGGAACGGTTTTCACCGGGGACATGCCTTATGATCGATATATGAATACTTATACCCGATTGGAAGATTTTGAAAACATGGTAGCCTTTGTGGCGGAAAAGCTGCGGGACTCTTCAGGTGTCCCGGAAGACGTGATCGGTGAATGTTCCCGGTTTATCAAGGAGCACATTGACGAGAACATTTCTGTGACGGAAATCGCGGGCAGAGTGGGGTTGAGCCCAGAACATTTAACCCGACTGTTTCGAAAGGGGACGGGGTATTCCATTAAGGAGTATCTGATTCGAGAAAAGGTGGAAGCGTCGAAAATGTTTCTGCGGACTACGCTCCTCAGTGTGACGGAGATCGCCGGTCACGTGGGCTATGATAATTACAGCAATTTTATCAAGATCTTTAAAAAATATGTGGGATGTTCCCCGGTAGAATACAGAAAGATCCAAGAGAAAAAAGAGTAACAGGTCTGTAACCGTTTTTTCGAAATCTGTCAAAAAATGACCTGAGTGGCGTCAGAAAAGGAATATCGGAACGGGTTGGATCAGCGTATACTTTTTGTCAAGATCCGATATAAAGGAGGAACGAACAGATGAAAAAATGGTTATGTTATTTACTTGCTGGGGCGATGATGCTTTCCGTTTTAGCGGGCTGCGGAAGTCAAAGCGGTGGAGGCAGTTCTTCTCAGGGAAGTTCTGAGACTGCGGAAAGTGGTGCCGGGGAGACCTCCCAGGTCTCTGAGAATGTGGAAGATTGGCCAGTGGTTTCCACACCTGTGGTTCCCACCCAGCCCGTCACTGATGAAGCCATGGTTGAGGATGCCCTGAACGAGTATTTAGTGTCTATTGACGCGGGGGTCCAAGTGGACATCGTTCCCATTGAATTTGGCAACCTGGCCACCACTATGACGCTGATGCTCACTTCTCGGGATGATCCCATTGACCTGTTCAGTTATAACTTCTTTTCTAACCTGACCAATGTGGTAGCAAATGAACAAGTGATTCCTCTGGATGATTATCTGGAGCAGTATCCTGAATTAGTGGACCTGATTGGTGAGGAATACATGGCAGCAGGCAGCTTGAATGGGACACAGTACGCACTGCCTACCGTGGGAGCTTATGGCAGTATGTTGGCGTATGTTCTTCGCTCGGACATTGCCGAGACTATCGGTGTGGCCGACCGAGACGGGGAAACGATTGATATTGCTGAGTTGACAGAGATCATGTTGAAAGCCAAAGAGGCTTATCCAGAACTGATCTATATGCCTATTACTACTGACTATGCTTTTGCAATTGTTGACAACCTAGGTGATTATTCTTGGACAGGGGTTCTGATGAACCGTGGTTTAGACAACTCAGAAGTTGTCAATTTTTATAAAACCGAAGAGTTTAAGGACTTCCTGGGGTATTGTGATAAGTGGGAGGAAGCTGGGCTGCTGCTGGATGATCCTCTTAACCAGTCTTTGGATAAGTCTTACTTGAAAACTGGTGTAGCCGGAGGAGCATTTACTACCGGATTCAGTCTCAACAGTATTGCCCTCGATATGACCACAACATATAATTTTGATGCTGTAGTATTTCCGTTGAGTACCCCAGCTGCTTCGGTGTCCTCCACTTCCGGTGCCGGATATTGCATTTCCACCGTTAGCGAAAATCCAGACGCAGCTATGAAGCTTCTGTACCTCATGTACACGGATGAGCAGGTCATGCGCTATTTCGCCCAGGGTATTGAGGATGTCCATTACGTTGTAGACGAAAATGGCTGTTCCTGGTTCCCGGAGGGGGAGAGCCAAACGACTTTGGGCTGGGGCACGGGTGCTCAGTGGTATTTCCCCAACCAGACTCTTTGCATTCCTTTTGAAACTGATGATCCCGATTATTACAAGGAAATGATCGAAAGCAATGAGACTTGCGAGAAGTCCACCGCTATAGGCTTTGCTTTTGACAATTCTGAGGTCTATAACGAATATACCGCAGTCTCCAATGTGGTGGACGAATATCTCAACGCATTGGCATATGCTCAGGTCGATGTAGACGCTATGCTACCGGAGTTCCTTGAGGAACTGGACGCTGCTGGAATTGATACCGTCATTGCGGAAAAGCAGGCGCAGCTGGACGAGTTCCTGGCACAGTAACCATAGAATTTGAAAGGATCGCAATGCCGCAGGGTTACCCGCGGCATTGCTTCTATCGGGGGGATTCAAAATGGAAAAAAACGCAAAGACCGGCGCTCCGCTGAAAAAGCGGCTGATGAAATACCTGCCTTTGTACCTGCTGGCCTTGCCCAGCATTGCTTATCTTATCATCAACAATTACATGCCCATGTCCGGCTTGATCCTGGCTTTTAAGGATTTCAGTTTTGCCAAGGGAATGTGGGAGAGCCCCTGGAACGGGCTGGGAAATTTCTCCTATCTGTTCGGGTCCAAGTGGGCGGTCATCATGTTCCGCAATACCATTCTGTACAATGTGGCTTTTTTGGTGCTGGGAAATATTTTCGCCATCCTGGTGGCCATCCTGCTCAACGAGGTGATCAGTAAAAAGGCCAAGCAGATTTACCAGACCGTTATCCTAATCCCTCATCTGATGTCTATGGTGATTATTGGGTACCTGGTTTTTGCCTTCCTTAGCAATACCAACGGCTTCATCAACAAAAGTATCTTGGAGCCTTTGGGGTTTGAGGGGGTAAACTGGTACACGGAAAAAGGCTATTGGCCGGTGATTCTGACCATCGTTTATCTGTGGAAGAGTTTTGGCTTCCAGAGCATCGTTTATTTTGCCACTTTGGTGGGGTTTGATCGTTCCCTGTACGAGGCAGCCGTAGTGGATGGGGCCAACACATGGCAGCAGATCCGGAAAATCACCCTTCCCCTGTTGAAGCCCACCGTGATCATTCTGGTGATCATGTCCCTGGGGCGCATGTTCGCTTCTGATTTCGGTCTGTTCTATCAGGTACCCCAAGACAGCGGCATGCTTTACGAGACCACTACCACCATCGATACCTTCGTCTACCGGGCGCTTATGCAGGATAATGACGTGGGTCGTTCCCTGGCCGCTGGATTCCTTCAGTCTGTTTTGGGATTTGTGGTGGTGCTGATTTCTAACGGTATTGTCCGCAAAGTAGAAGCGGAAAGCGCTTTGTTCTAAGAAGGGGGAGTGATACAATATGGTAGGCAGCAGCAAAGCATTCAAGATTACTATCAACATTGTTCTGACGTTGTTATCACTGGCATGTATACTGCCCTTTATTCTTTTGGTGATGGCATCCGTCACCGACGAGGCCACGTTGACCCAGAACGGGTATTCGTTTTTTCCAGAGAAGTTCAGCATGGCGGCATACGATTATTTAGCCACCTCAGCCGGGCGGATCCTGAAAGCATACGGTATGACCATTTTTGTTACCGCCGTGGGCACCACAGCCAATGTGTTTCTCACCATGTTCCTGAGCTATCTGCTTTCCAAAAAGGATCTGCCGGGACGTATGTTTCTTTCCTTTTTCGTGTTTTTTACCATGCTGTTCAACGGTGGCATGGTCCCGTCCTACATCATTTGGACAGGGGTGTTCTCCATTCGTGATACGGTGGCGGCGTTGATCGTTCCCAATCTGATGATGAGCGCTTACAACGTCATTCTGATGAGAACCTATTTTACCACCAACGTTCCCATGGAGATCATCGAGGCGGCCCAGATCGACAGCTGCAGCGAGATCGGAATCCTGTTCCGCATCGCCATCCCTCTTTCCAAACCCATGCTGGCCACAGTGGCTCTGTTTTCCGGCCTGGCTTATTGGAACGACTGGATCAACGGCTTGTACTACCTGGTGCGCCGCACGGATCTCTACACTATTCAGAACGTGCTGAACACCATGATGTCCAACGCGGAGTTCTTAGCAAACAACTCCAACGTATCATCTTTGCAGAACGCTAATCTCAGTGTGCCCACCTCCGGTGTCCGAATGGCTATCGCGGTGATCGCCGTGGTGCCAGTCCTGGCCATCTATCCCTTCTTCCAGAAGTTCTTTGTCAAGGGCATTGTAGTAGGCGGCGTGAAGGGATAAACGATCTTAGAAAACATTGAAAGGAGCAATCATCCATGGAATATCAACGGACGTCCCGGTATCTGCCGGGGTGCGACGGAACGAAGCTAGCTGTGGATCTTTACCGGCCCAAAACGGAGGAGAAAGTTCCCCTTCTGGTGAAGGCGGGCAATTCTCCCCGGCGCATGATGTTTGAATCGGATAAGGAAGCGGTCCTCCGGTTTTTAGAGGCGGGCTACGCGGTGGCTTTTGTAGAGGTTCGGGGTATCGGAGCTTCCTACGGAGTGTACGACGGCTTTTTCGGGCCTCGGGACGGCCGGGATATGGAGAAAATTATCAACACGTTGGCGCAGGAGCCATGGTGCACCGGCAAGGTGGGTACCTACGGCGGATCCAACCACGGTATGATCCAGGAGATCACCCTTCTGGAGCAGCCAGAGCACCTGTTCGCTTCCGTTCCCTGTGATTGCAGCATGGATTTCTACGATCAGGATTTCCCCAATGGCGTCAGTGCCCTGCCTTTTCTTCCTGGAGAGCGCCAAGCTCCTCCCCAGGATAGCAATAACCCCATGGCGGAAGCATCTGATTGTCCGGAATTCCCTTTGGGGGATCCGGTAGACGAGGACCCAGCGCCCCATTATCCCATGGCTCAGGAAGCCAGAAAATGCCATCAGAGAAATCTTCCCTTCTTGGGGCAGCACATTCCCAACATGTACCGGGACGACGTTCACCCCTATCTGGGCTACCGGCCCAATATAGATATTCCCGCTTGGGAGCGGATGGATGACGTGCGATTTGGGCGTATTCCTGTGTGGAGTGTGGGCGCTTGGTTTGATCCAGGTTGTACCAACAAGATTCTCACATGGAAGCATTGGGGAGGCAAGCTGCTTTTGGGTCCCTGGCCCCACTGCGGCATCTATTCCGGAAAATCCGATTTCCCCAACGCTGCCTACGACTGGGCGGGGGAGCATCTTCGCTATTTTGACGCCCTCCTAAAAGGGAAGGATTCTGGCAGCCTGTCCGAGCCTCCGGTGTACTATTACACCATGGGGGACGCTCCTGGTAGGGAATGGCATTACGCCGCGGATTTTCCTGTAGAGGGGACCACCTTTCCAAAGCTGTACCTGAGCCCGGAAAACACTCTGGAAGAAACGTCCGCGCCGACCGGAAATTTGGCCTACACTGTTCGCGAGGACGTGGCCATCTATGAGAAAATGGGCCGTATGAACCGGAACATCACTCGAGACATGACCGCCGAGGATGAAAAATCCCTCACATTTACCTCCCAGGTCCTGCCAAAGGATCTGGAGATCACTGGTGTACCCGTGCTGGACCTGTGGGTGACCTCTACTCACACCGACGGCAACTTCATCGCCTGCCTGGAGATGGTCCGTCCTGACGGCACCAGCAGATTCCTCACTGAAGGCATGATCCGAGGTTCCCATGCCAAGGTTCATCCCAACGCTATCTACGCCTCCCTGGGTTTGCCCTATCACCGTGGCTATCGGGAGGATAAAGTGGAGTTGTCCTCGGAAATTCCCATGAAACTGTCCTTCCATCTGGAAGCCACCTCCTGGGTGATTCCCGCTGGGTGCCGGCTGCGGCTGAGTATTTCCTGCGGCGGTTCCGGATTCCAGCAGCCGGAGAACTTCCCAAAGGAAATGCCCACTATCCACGTGTACACTGGGGGAGACTGCCCCTCCGCACTGACCCTTCCTGTGGTCAAGCCCACCGCCACAGTGTTCCAGGGGGATGGATCCAAGCTCCATGTGTTCCGTCGAGCGGTGTACTTAGAGCAAGATGGTCGATTTAACGAATATCCCTGTCTCCAGGCCTATCCACTGGAAAAAGGCGTGATGGTCTACGAGACGGAGGCGTTTACTCTGCGGGTGGAGACCAAGGGCCTGGAGGCCAAAGCCGTTGCTCATGGAAAGAACTTCACCTTTGAGGGGACAGCTGCCTTGCCGGACCGCTATACGTTCGGAGACCAGAGCGGGGAGATCCCCCTGCCGGGAATGCCCTGGGCTCACTGTCCCAAGGCGGACGCGAGAAACCTGTACGTGGCTACGGTGCCTGTAGGAAAGGGTGTCCGAGGGGAGCCCAACCTGCAAATGAGAAATACCTTTGACCTGTTTGTGGACCTAATCTATCCTCAGGGGGAGCGGAAAGATCTTCCCTGCATCGTAAACATCCACGGGTTTGGGGGGACCCATCATCAATTTGAGACCAACACGGAACTGCTTTTAAAGCGGGGATACGCAGTGGCCTCGGTGGACTACCGCTTGTGCCCGCCCAATCGCTGGCCCACCTCCGGCGAGGACGTCCGAGCCTGAATCCGGTACTTAAAGGCACACAGCCGGGAGCTTGGATTGGACCCTGAACGGTTTGGGGTGATCGGCGGTTCCATGGGAGGACATCTCACTGCCATGCTGGCGGCGTGTAACGGTGATCCCACCCAAGAGGGGAAAATCGGCGGCTGCTTAGACCAGAACTGTTCCGTGAAAGCGGCGGCAGCCTATTACGCCTTCACCGATTTCTTCCACTTTGGAGAGGACTCCGCTCAGGTGTGGCCTGCCCAGCCCAACAAGGTGAACCAATCCGACGGGCCTTTTGCGCCTTTGGCCAGCTTACTGGGCCACTTGGGAGAGGGGAAAGGCATGGCGGATATCAAGGCCCATCTGTGGGACAAGGACCCGAAATACCAAGAGCTAATCCGTGCTGCCTGGGAGGCTAGCCCCATTTCCCACGTGACGGAGAACAGCGCGCCTCTGTGCCTGGTCCACGGCATATATGACTGCGGCATCCAGGTGCCCATGGGACAGAGCGTTCGTATGTTCCAGGCATACAGCCAAAAAGGGGTGAAATCTCTGCTGTTGTGCAACAATAACGGCCTGTTTGGAGAGGACCCGGAGGTGAAAAACGCCGTGGTGGAGTTCCTGGTGGCAAGGGTCTGAACAGAATACAAAATTGAGATTCAAAAAGGGATGCCATGAAAGCATGGCATCCCTTTTATATGTCTCTATCTCTTTCTCCGGTTTGTTCCAGCTGGTACTGCTTGGGGGTCTTTCCATATTTCTCCCGAAACAGCCGAATGAAGTAACTCAAGTTGGGCACTCCCACTCGCTGGGCGGTCTCGCTCACCGTCATGGCTTGCCGCAGACAGCGGGCGGCTTCTTCTATGCGCAGGTCATTTAGAAAGGCAAAAGGCGTTTGCCCGGTGTAGCGGCGGAATACTCGAATATAGTGGGAAGGGGAGAGCGCTGCTTGGTCTGCCAGTTGGCGAAGGGTCAGATCCTGCCCCAGAGAGCGTCTCATAAAGGCGATGCTTTCCTTTACCGCCTGAGTCTGAGCATTGCTGGGAAAGGTCTTGGTCTCCAGTAGATGACCGTTTTGCCAGTAGGCTTCCAGCATCGTCAGCAACTCTCGTTCCAGGGAAAATTCCCAGCCCGGTTCCTTTGCCCGGATGAGGGCAACACATTTTTCAAAAGCCCGAACGGTTTCACTGTGACCAGAGGCTTCCTTTCCCAGTCGCAGAGGAAACAGAAGACTTCCCTCGTTCAACCGGTTGAGGAACAGCCCCCTCTCCTGCCCGAGCAGAGGGGAGACCAAAATGTTCAAGTCAAGTACCAGCAGGTCTGCTAGAAGTACTGGATTTTCTTGAGTGGTGCGGTGGAGTAGTTCCCGATTGACGCACACCACATCTCCAGGCTCATACTGATAGTTCTGTCCCTCGATCTCGATGAGTCCTGCCTTCTGGGTGTACATCCATTCCACCTCCCGATGCCAGTGAAGGGGGACCACCACGGTCTCAAAATGGTAGGTGGCCAGAGGGGTGGGAAGAAAATCCCGTTCAGAATGTTCCTCGTATTGCTCGCGCAGTGCCATGGAAAACTCCTTTTGCGCATATAGTGTTAAAAACAGCGCATAAACTGGAAGATTTTTCGCGAAAAAAGCGTTATAGTAGCTATTATAAAGGGGCAGGGAAGGGCCTGTCAACAGAGAGGAAGTGTATTGCCTTGTATCAACTGATGCAAACCAAACCGGAGCTGATCCTGAAAGGGCCCAAGGGGCTGCTCAGATTATACCCGGTCAATGAAAACGGGATCCGAATCACCATGACGGGGCGGGATCATTTTTTGAAGGAGCCGGAGACAGAGAACCTGACCCCGGTAGTGCTGGATAAATCCCCCATCTCTCAGTATCAGGTGGTGGACGGAGAAGGAACCGTCACTCTGAAAATGGCTGCCTTCTCCGTGAAAGTGGACCTGGAGACCGGCGCTCTCACCTATCTGGATCCCACGGGGGCTGTGCTAGTGCGGGAGCCGAAAAAGGGAGGCAAGCACCTGGTGGAAACTCAGGTGACCCGCAATGTGTTCTCTGGGGACGGAGAGTTGGAAGAACGCCACTCCGCCGACGGTGTGAAGGTGGTGGGCGGCTCCTATGAGACGGTGCCGGATCGGACAGCTTATGAAGCCAAAGTGGAATTTATTTTCGGGGACGAGGGCCTGTACGGCTTGGGGTCCCACGAGGAGGGATATGGCAATCTGCGGGGGAAGTCACGGATCTTGTTCCAGCAGAACATGAAAGCCTGTGTGCCCGCCTTCTTTTCCAGTAAGGGGTACGGTTTCCTGTTCGACTGCCGATCCCTGATGACCTTCGAGGATACCGGTTTCGGCTCCTACGTATGGATGGACATTGTGGACGAGCTGGATTACTATTTTCTGGCGGGCCCTAACTACGAAGCCGCGCTGGCAGCCTATCGAAAGCTCACCGGCGGCACGCCCATGCTGCCCAAGTGGGCCTATGGTTATGGTCAGTCCCGGGAGCATTACAAGTCTGCCCAAGAGCTGATCTCCACTGTGGAGGAATACCGCCGGCGGAAAGTGCCCCTCAGCTTTATCATTCAGGACTGGCAGTCCTGGGAGCCTGGAAAATGGGGCCAGAAATCCTTTGACCCTGACCGTTACCCCGATCCTACCGGTATGATGGACCAACTCCACCAGCTCCATGCCGCCTTGATGGTGTCCATTTGGCCCAACCTGAACGGCATGGGGGAGAACCAGAAGAAACTGCTGGAACACGGCCATATGCTGGGCAACCGTTCCACCTACAACGCCCTCAGTAAGGCGGCTCGGGACATGTACTGGAAGCAGGCCAATGAGGGGATCTTCCAGCACGGGGTGGACGCCTGGTGGTGCGATTGCACCGAGCCTTTTGAGGCTGATTGGATCGGCTTTACTCAGCGCCCGGTGCCTCACCGACGGGCGGAAATTGCCACAAATGCCGCCAAAACTTACCTGGACGGCGGCGAGTGGATGACCTACTCCCTCTGTCATTCCCGGGGCATCTATGAGGGCCAGCGGAATGAGACGGAGGAAAAGCGAGTGGTGAATCTGACCCGTTCCTCCTTCGCGGGGCAGCATCGGTATGCCACCATCACCTGGTCCGGTGACATCGGCTCCAACTGGGAGACTTTAAAGCGTCAGGTCCCCGAGGGGCAGAATTTCTCTGCTGCGGGCGAACCCTACTGGAGCTTGGATATCGGAGGCTTCTTCGCTTCTCCCTGAGAGGATTGGTTCCGCACCGGGGAATACCCTCAAGGTTGTGAGGACCTGGGCTATCGGGAACTTTATACCCGTTGGCTCCAGCTGGGCACCTTCCTGCCCATGATGCGTTCCCACGGGGCGGACACCAACCGGGAGATCTGGAATTTTGGGGAAGAGGGCACTCCCTTCTATGATGTGATCGCCAAGTTTATCCGGCTGCGCATGGAGCTGCTGCCTTACATCTATTCCCAGGCCGCCGCGGTTACCCGGAGAAATGACACTTTCTTAAAGCCTCTTGGTTTGGCTTTCCCCAACGATCCCGCCTGTCTGGACGCGGGGGATCAGTTCCTGTTTGGGCCTGCTCTGCTGGTGTGCCCGGTGACGGAGCCCATGTATTATGAATGGGATTCCAAGCCTTTGGAAGGGGTGGAAAAGACCAGAACTGTCTACCTGCCCGCCGGCTGCGGCTGGTACGATTTCTGGACGGGCGCCTATTACCAGGGCGGACGTACCCTGAAAGCGGACGCGCCTCTGGACAAGATCCCCCTGTATGTGAAGGCGGGATCCATCCTACCCATGGGCCCGGCGGTGGAATACCCCGTTCAGGACCCCCATCCGGAGCTGACCTTGCGGGTCTATCCGGGAGCGGACGGCAGTTTTGTCCTCTACGACGACGAGGGAGACTCCTACCGCTATGAGCAGGGCGCCTTCACGGAGACGCCCCTCCGCTGGGACGACGCTTCCCGCACCTTGACCATTGGTCCCCGGAAGGGCTCTTACGAGGGCATGCCCCAAACACAAACGTACCATGTGGTGTTGGGCGACAAGGAGCAGACCGTCATTGTGGAAGGGGAGGACATGTTGCAGGTCACCTTCTAAAACCATTTACAGTGCAAAAAAAGAGAGCTGGGCTTTCACCCGGCTCTCTCTTTGTTTGTAAGGGGAATTATACGCCGAAATAAGCGGCGGCGTTGTTGTAGCACACGTCCTGGACCACCTTGCCCACGAAGGCTTCGTCGGCGGTCATCTCACCCCGCTCCATTTTGGCTCCCAGGAAGGAGCAGAGGATGCGGCGGAAATAGTGGTGACGGGGATAGGAGATGAAGGAACGGCTGTCGGTAAGCATGCCCAGGAAAGCACCCAGGTGACCGGTAGCTGTCAGGTCCTTCAGGTGCTGCTCCATGCCCTCCTGATTGTCCAGGAACCACCAGGCGGCACCCCACTGCATCTTGCCCCGGGCCTCTTCGCTCTGGAAGCAGCCAATGAGGGTCATCAGTTCCATGTTCATCTTGGGATGGAGGTTGAACACGATGGTCTTGGGCAGGGTGCCTTCGGTGTTGAGCCGGTCAAACAGCCGGGACAGGTTCTGGATGCTGTCGTCCTGGCCGATGCTGTCATAGCCGGTATCCAGGCCGATGGCCTGACGCATGACGGTGTTGTTGTTGCGCATGGCACCAATGTGCAGCTCCGTCACCAGAGAGTTCTGGGCATAGAGCTTGAACAGGAAATAGGTGAGGTAACCCTTGAACGCATCCTGCTCCTCCTGGGTGAGGGTCTCCCCATTCAGACGCTTGGCGTAAACGGCCTGAGCCTCTTCACGGCTGGCCACGGGGCACACCCGCTGCACAGCGATATCGCAGGCCTTGGTCCCATGAGCGATGAAAGCAGCCAGACGCTCCCGGATCTTCTCCTCCAGCACGTCCAGGGTGGGAACGTCTCCCAGCTTGCCTACGAAGGTCAGGTAGTTTTCGTCCTCGATGTTCATGATCTTGTCCGCGCGGAAAGCGGGGGACACCTGGAACTTATACCCCTTCTGAGCGATTTTCTCAAAGACCTCCAGATCATCGAAGGCCTCGTTGGTGGTGAATACATGGGCCACGTTGGAGCCCTCGATCACCTTCTGGGGGGTGAGCTCATGCTCCTTAATGTAGCGGTTGCAGCTCTCCCAGATCTCCTCAGCGTTAGCTTCGTTGATCTCCAGGTCGCAGTCGAAGAAGGCTTTCAGCTCCAGCTGGGACCAGTGATACAGGGGGTTGCCGAAAGCGGTGCCCAGCACCTTGCAGTAGGCAAGGAACTTTTCCTTGTGGGAAGCGTTGCCGGTGATCAGTTCCTCTTTCACGCCGTAATTGCGTAGCAGCCGCCACTTGTAATGGTCGCCGGAGAGCCAAAGCTCCCACATGTCCTCAAAGGGCTTGTTCTCCAAGATCATGCCCTCAGGCAGGTGGCAATGATAGTCGAAAATGGGCATGTCCTTGGCGTAGTTGTTGTACAACCGTTCCGCGGTCTTGGTGCTCAGCAGAAAATTGTCTCGAATGTAGCTCATTGTTAACTCCTCCGTTATGAATCTATGTCACTATTACAGGGTGACCCCTGTTTTGTGAAAAGCGATCTCCCGCACGCCTTCGCTCTTGCAGTGGTATTCCCCGCTGGCAGTTTTCAGCACCAGCTGGTACAGGCCGTCGGCGTCGGCAGTGTAGGCGTTGAAATCGATCCACCGCTCCTTCCGCTGGGAAAGAGGCGTATTGGTGGCGATCTTCATGGTGGGCACAAAGGTGGAAAATGGCGTGCCCCGGCCGGTGGTGAACAGTACCATCTGACACCCAGCAGCAGCCAGAGCGGAAGCAGAGATCAAGTCGTTGCCCGGTCCCTCTAAAGCGGTGAGCCCCTGGCGTTTTACCTGCTCTCCGTAGCGGATCACATCCACGATGGGGGAACTGCCGCCTTTTTTTACGCAGCCCAGAGATTTTTCCTCCAAGGTGGTGATGCCTCCCGCCTTGTTGCCGGGGCTGGGGTTTTCGTATACAGGAAAACCGTTGTCGGTGTAGTAGCGCTTGAACCGAAGAATCATGTCCCGGTAAGCTTCAAAGACTTCCTGGTTGACGCACCGATCCATGAGCAGCTGCTCCGCGCCGAACATCTCCGGCACCTCGGTGAGGATGGTGCTGCCGCCCCGGGCGCACAGCATATCGCTGAACCGGCCCACCGCCGGGTTTGCGGTGATGCCGGAAAGGCCGTCGCTGCCGCCGCATTTCATGCCTACCACAAGCTCACAAACAGGCACGGCCTCGCGCCGGGCCTGTCCGGCGT